>Ga0181591_10004921_pt1 | contig 11615 bp, 7 predicted proteins | sample 071ome_33_FD_133757 | JGI IMG/M metagenome (GOLD analysis project Ga0181591, IMG submission 133757) | Coastal salt marsh microbial communities from the Groves Creek Marsh, Skidaway Island, Georgia - 071412AT metaG (megahit assembly) | ecosystem: Environmental > Aquatic > Marine > Intertidal zone...
AAAACCTGTCTGTCAAATACACCGTAGGACGGTTGTGCTCCAATATATGCCATTATTGTCTACCTTTGTTTTCCATTACTATTTAGTATAACAGTGCAACACCAAGAACACGAGTCTCTTTCACACCACTAGACTGATTTGCAAAGTTAATTTTATATTTTGGTGTTGTTCCGGCAGTGACCGACACTGCATCACACTTTGCCACCTTTATTGAACTTGATAGGTTTGGTGCGGCTGCGAGTGTAACCGTAGTAAAGTCTGTTCCACCATTTGCAGAAACCTGTGCAACCAAATCTGTGTTCAGTGTTGCAGTTCCGCTACTATCTTCATACATAACAACAATACTCATAGAAGAAACAGATGAAGATGCTGTTTGATTCACACAAGTAAAGTTTCCTGTTGCATTTAGAACTGGGGCCGTTCCTATTCTAAACTTAACATTTGATGCTGATGCAGCATGACTGCCAGTGCCACCAAATGAAAAGAATAGTTCTTCTTGGTTTTGAAAGGTTGATGTTCCTAGTAAAGTTCCACTACCTTCAAGACCATCATAAACCCTAAAATACCCATCTATATCTCTACGATATGTGCAATTCTGTCCACTATTTCCTCTTAAAGCGGTAAACTGGTTATTCCAATCGCCCCCCACACCTCTGAAGTGGTTTATTGTTGGTGAAGTTGACCCATGTCTAGTAAAAAACGACCCACTAAGAAAACCTAAACCTGTGTTACCCCATGTAGCATTATTTCGTGGATTACCACCATTATCTGTTGGAAGTTGAGAAAGACTGGACATACCAAAGTAGGGGCCGTAACCACTACTGTTTGATGTAGTCATTGACCATTCAACAGGAGCATTTGCTGGAAAGGATAGTTCAGTAGAGGCGCCAGCAGTAATCATAAGACCATCGTTATCTGGGGATGAACCGTGGGTTAGGGTGCCTGTTCCAGCACTATTTGCACCAGAGTATGTATTCCAGTTTGCTTGAACTGATGTTTGCCAAGAACTACCATATTCCGCTGGTATGGTGGATGAAACAAATTCAGAGGTATCACGACCACCTTGAGTAATTGTATCAATACCAGTATCATCTTCAAACTGGTCAACAAAAGTATTTGGCATATTTAATGCAGTTCTATTATCTGATCTGATTTGTTCAAATGCAACCAAAGCAACATCTTGTTTAACAGGTGTTAAATCTGTTGGAGTTACATGAGTGGTAACAGTGTTAGCAGGAACACTTACTGTTTTCCCACTCAAGTCTAAAGTTGATGCAAGATCATTAGCACTAATTGTTGTTTGGTTGTTTAGAAGTTCTGCGATATTTTTTGAATTACTTGCCATTATAGTTGATACCTTACCATTATTTCTGATGCACTAACTGGAGCAAATGTTATCGTCATTGTATTCCCACTGATTGAATAATCTGAAGTAGGTTTCAAACAAATACCATTATAGAAAACAAATGCACTGTTAGTTGGAACACCAGTATTACTTAAAGTGAACGCAACGGTAGAACCATCACCAGTAAATGCGTCATATTGATAGTCTGGGCCTCTACGAACAACACCACGAAGACCCATATGTTTTGCTTCGATTTCTGAACTTGCATCTGGTGCTGTTGTGAATGTCAGAGTAGAACCAGAGATTGCATAGTTAGATGTTTCTTTCTGTAGAATACCATCTACGAATACCATCACTGAGTTTGCAACTGTTGGTGTCTCTGTTAGAGTAAATGCAACAGTCGAACCGTCACCAGTAAATGCGTCTGTAGTAAATGACTTGAGGTTTGCAGAAAGTTGATCTGCACCCACTGAACCTGTAGGCGGTTTCATTGTAAATGAACCGATACCTCTATGAACTACATAGATGACTGCCGTTGAAGCAACAGATGAAGTAAACTGTATAATTCTTGGTTGGGAAGAAGAGTTCTCGTGAATTAGAAATGCAACATCTGGTTCTTGAACCACATTGTCCAAAACTACATACAAGTTTTCTGCATTTGAACCATCAACATCCGTGTCTAACTCATACGCATTTGTGTATGAAGTCGAACCGACAACAATCGTGCTCAAGTCAGAACCAAGAAAATCTTCTTTCTGAAATGCAGCCGATACTCTGTTTGGACTTTGAATACCAATATATGAACCGTCAGACATTAGTTACCCCTTATGTTACATCTTCTAGAATTGATGCAACCACATCTACTGTCGCCGCAGAAGCATATACTTGAATTTTGTCATCACCGTTCAAAACAATTTTCTGACCCGATACAATCTTCAATGCCGATCCAACAGGAATTGGTGCGTCCTTCACAATGTGATATGAGGTTGCAGCAGAACTGTCGTAAACAAGAACAGTTGCTTGGATAGCAGATGTTCCAGTGTTTGCACAATCAAGTTCGATCAGAATTGAGTTGACAGCAGAACCATTGTTTGCAGTATACACATCTGTAGGTGAACCACTTGAAGTGGAAACACTTGTTGCAAATGCGTTCTTAAAATTGTTTGCCATTCTAATTCTTCCCTTTTATAGTATTTATGTTACTTATCCGAGTGCAACCGCAAGAGCAATACCAAACCCTTCAGTTGCAATCACACCACTTCCAACAGGAAATGTAAGTGTTGTTGAATTCGATGTTAGTTCTAATCCACCAGTTCCAGTATGGTCAATTATTGATTTAGTTCCGTCATGGTAGATTTGCAAATCGTCATCATCGCCGAACTTAATTCTTTCACTTGCAGGCCCAGTTGAATCATCAAAGTCAATCACCGTAGGAAAGAGAACAGAACTTAGTCCACTCTCCAACTCTTGGATTGCTTCGATAACATCTGTGACTGCATTACCATTGACAGTAGCAGGAAGGTTAGCAATATCACCGACATCAGTTGCCAGTTCATTAAACTCAACTCTCCACTCTTCAAAGGTAAAACTTGCTGGTGCGTTACGATCTGCCATTATTTCTTATCCATCATTTGCAATAAAAGATTCTTAATTTCATGCATTTCACACTTTAAGTTATTTATATCCCTTACCGCATCCCTTAGTTCATCTCTTGACTTTTGTGCTGCACGAGAGCGTTCTACTGCCGCTTGATATGCAGCCATGTTTGTATTTACCACTGCACGAGAGTTTACATCTCGTGCAAGGTTTGGGTTATCTTCTACTTGAATATAATCTGTCATATTATGTCGCCAATGCAATCGCTCTTAGATCTTTACAACGAGGAACTTCTGAACTATTTGTTCCTTGCATCCGAATCTTAATTGCGAATGAGATGAATTCTGATAGTCCGTCTACAGTATATTGTCTTTCAATAAAGTCTGTATCATCCACAGAAGAGTTTACTGTGGTGTCTGGGCCACCGTTTGTATTAAAGTATTGCCAACCAATTTCATCAAAGTCAGATGCATCGTCAGAACGAAGTATCTTATACATCACTTGAATTTCAGCACTGTCAAACTTGACTGCATCCAAGTATACCTTAATAGATGTAGCAGGAGTTTTCAGTGTAACCTTACGAGTTACATAGATAACCTCATTGTTATCACCTTCTGGATCAGTAGCAGGAACAAAATCTGTAGTTGGATAAACATTTGAAGAACTATCAATATTATCCAATCTGTTAGAAATCATTGCCGCAGTCTTTCTATCCAAGTCAATCATTGGTGACAAGTTATCCTTATCTGATGTCATTGTATAGATTAGGTGTAGAGACTTAGTTCCTGTCAAACGATTAGTCTCGTTGACTTGAGATGCAACCAGATATGGGTTGTTAAAGTAAGTCTCATCATCAGGTGAAATAGTCATGGCCTGTGAGGTAGTCTGTTTTGTAAATGATGTTTGACTTCCACTTGGCGATGTTCCAGTAGTTCCTCTGAACTGGGCAGTTAGAGATGTGTCTGGAAATTCGATAATAGGTAGGAATGGTTGAACCACATCTGCCTGAGCATTTTCTGTTGCGGTTGCAACTGTTCCACCAGAAGTTCCATCAGCATTTGCAGCAGTTGTTGTTGAGACTGTATATGAGTCAATTCCAACATTCGCAATGCTAGTGTGTGTCTTGTTGATTTCAGTCAGTGGAATGGCGTTAATCATATAGAGTTCAACAGTAACACCATCAGCATGATCGGCATCTGTTCCCTCTATACTTGTCATACCAGTAATATTACCAGCAGAGATAGTTCCAGACTTAATCTCATCTTCAATCTTTAGATACACAGTTCCAGTTTGTGCCCAACTTGGCCATGCAGATACATTTGTTAGTGCAGCATTTGTTGCACCAGCAACGATGTTACCATTCAATGTGGTTGAGTAACCAGACTTCACATCAGCAATAGTTACATAGTTGGTTGTATCATACATATGGTGATCGAAGTGAGTTACCTTCACCAATGTATCACCATTAAATGTTCTAATCGGATTTGCTTCCAATGTTCTGACAGGAAGTTCATCGTTGATAAGTGTCAATACACCTGTCTTAGAAATATCGAACTTAGCACGATAGAGATTGAATTTCAAATCTTCAAAGTCATATGCAGTCCAAGTAGTATTGTTTTGCGATTTGAAGAGAACGCCAAGATATGGTTGTTCAGAAACCAAACGAGAACCACCTACATCCAGTTCTCCCATTCTGGAAATCCATGCGAGATACTTATCGGAGTCTGTTTGTAGAACAATACAATATTCAACTCCGTTCTTCACATAGACAGGATGTTCAAACTCAAATGTTGTTGGGACAGAAGCATCTTCTGAAACCGAAACCTCATCTGGTTCTAATGTTACTGAAGCAAATGGAAGAACCTTTGTTGTTGGATAACCATTTTGCATTTCACGAATCTGACAGGTAACAGGAAGTTCTGGATCTTTCTGTGAGAAGAATGCATCAACCTTTGTCAATACTTCACCACCATCAGACTGAGGCATGAATGATTGTGCAAGCGGATCCCACCATCCAACAATCTCATCTCTTGCAATCGCACTTTGAGCAGTCTGTTGAAGGTTTCTCACTTCTACTCTTGCATTACGAGTATGAATGAATGTCTCTTGCATTGTGGTAAGAACACCAGTAGCAGAATAAATTGCCTGTGCGAATGTTTCTGGTTGTGGTGTTTCAATATTAGTTGGAGAAGATGTCAGTCTGAATAGTCTGTCACCAGTTCTAAACTTTGGATTTCCACGCACATTTGGATCTGGAATAGTGAATACACCTTCAACAGTTCCAGCAGGAGATGTTACCAAAGCGTTCTCAACAATGTTAAGATTATCTATCAAAGATAATGTTCCAGAACTAGGAACTACAGTCTTTGCACCATCAACAATCTTGAATTCAACAGCATTCTGTTTATTCTTACGAGGATAATTTTTATGTTTGAATGTTGCAAATGTTTGAGTTGATGTATCAAACGCTCTACCAACATTTGTCCATCTGGTATTTCTTATAAGTTGATAATTACTTCTTGGAATAAGAACACCATCTTGATCGAATACTTTGATGTCATAAAGTCTATCGTTTGCACCAATAACATTATTAGTATCGGTTGCATAAAGTCTTAGATAAACTTCACCTTTATTATTTGGAGTTAGATTCAATCCTGTAGCATCAACTGTGCTTCTAGTAGAGCCTGGATATTGATCTGTTGTAATTTCAACCAAATCCTCTCCCTTATCAACTCTATAAGAAATAGTTGATATTAGAGGATTGCCCCCAATCTTGTAGTAATCAAACTCTACCTTAGAGATAGATGTCCAAGAACCACTTGTCGTTACTGGAAGAGAAGTTCTAGCAGTTGAAGTTACAGCACCACCAGCAGGAACACAATAAGCACTTACATTAGTCTTATCAAAGAATGGATAAACTCTCGTTAGAGGTTTCATTCCAGTTGCTTTGAAGTGAACATTTCTAGAGCGCATGAAAGGAATCAACGCACGAGATAGAACTTTGTTTCCTTGTGATTCCACATCAATCTGTGGAATGACAGAAGTTTGAACACCTTGTCTTGTAAGTGGGCCGCCATCACTAGAGGATATAGTTGTTCTTCTAATAATAGGTCTGAAAGGAACAGTGCTGCGAGCTCTTCTCCAAGACCCTTCTCTAAATGTTGTTGTTCTTTCTTGAACAGTTCCCCCCCATTGAGATTGCCATGCGCCCCAAACCGTTCCGATAGCATTTCTATTTGCGGCAAGGACAGTATCAAAGTTGCCCTCTCTATTGATAATAATATCTGGAAGTTGATTTACTTCAAACCATTCATCACCAGACGGATTAAGAACACAGACACCTGCCCATGCAAAGTTTAGAACAGGGTTAAGGTTTTCTACACGAGTAGCATATGGTTGAGCTGCAGTGACTTCATGTGAATAAGGAAGAGTAACAATGTCACCAGTTTTCTGATAATTTCTTGTTGTTCTTTCTGAATCATCAATTGCTTCTTCTGTAAGTTCAACCCCCTTCATATAGAACTTTGGCCGAAGTTCACCAGACTGCATATCAACAGCAACACGATAGTCTGGATGTTTAACATCACCAGTGTTGTGTCCTCTGAAGTTGTCTACAAGAATACCAGACTTAAATCTGTTAAGTCCATTTCCATCTTGAATTTCTAGACTTTGTGCTTCCTTCTCCAATAGAGAAAGTGCGGTATAGTATTCAATATTATCAATACGATTTTCTAACTTACCAATGTCACGCATTGTGTATCTGCGATTATTAGTCTTAGTGAAATCTACATCAATAATGTTAATGACATATGGGTTTAGATTGATTTTAGCAATATGCATTGCATCATCTAAAGATTTGGGAGGAAGTGGATTTTCTGAAGGAGCGCCACTAACAACCTTAAACTGACCCTTTGGTGTTAGGAACAATGAGTCGATACGACCGATATAGTAATCAAAATCATATTCAAAGTTTGAGTTGTCCTTTGGAATATTGATTGTAGAAGAACCTGTTCCAGAGAATGAGCGGTTCTCAAAGTTGAATGTCATACCAGTAACGGTTTTGTTAGTGAGGTTCATACCACTGGGGCCGTCAACTGTATTTGAATTTGTAATCGTTGTTCCGTTAGTATTTTCATCTGCAACACGAGGCCGGAAGTCAACAGTATCCCTCAAGTCATATTCACCTGTAGGTTCTGCAACTTCTGGATCAACACGAGTAGCAGTATAGGTTGGAATTTCTTTATATGAAATAGAACCGTAAGAATCTACTGAGAAGAAATCGCCAGAACTGTGATCGAAGTTGTCATATACAACTAGAAGTTTTCCAGTTGGAGCGACTGCTGATGACTTGCGAACAAGTCTTGCAATATCATAATAGTTGTCTCTTTGTCCATTGTCAAGAGTAAAGTTATTTGTTACATCACGAGAACCAGAGTAGTTTGCATCAATGGTTGCTGTAGCACCACTCTCTGCACCAGTAATAATTTCTGATGCAGTAAAGTCTCTACCATTGATTTTTACATATGAGATTGGTGTTGTGACAGTAATCACTCTAGCAATAGCGCCTGAAGTTCCGCCGGTAATAAGTTCCCCAGCAGTAAATGAACCACTAGCTGCACTAATATCTGATGATGGTGGATAAGGGTATTTTGTATTATCATCCTCTGAGTATACTGCATGAAGTTTATGAACATCAGCAACACCGAAAGAGACATCTTTGTGATGTGCAGATGTTCCATATGCAGCACCACCACCAATACCATCATTATCAACAGTTAGAAGTTGAACACGATTTCTAGTTTTAATTTTCTCAGCAACAACAGTTTTACGAAGAGTTGCAATAAGTCTAACATCTGCACCATCGCCCAAGATGCCAGATGTTACTGTAAGAGTGTTTGTTCCAGAACCAGTGACAGTAACATTACTACTATTCATATTTACAATATCACCAGTGTTACCAGTTCCAGTTCCAGCTGTGATAATCATAAGATTGTAATCTTCATTATCTACTGCATTAAATGTTTCGTTTGAACCAGCAGAGAAAGTTGCTGCACCACTAGAAGATTGTGTTACAAATGATCTACGAATAGTCATAGCAGTATCAGTGATACCACCATTTGAATCTGTCTTTAGTGTTTTAATGCCATTCTTTTGCAACTTACGAAGAAGAATGTTTTTCTGTTGATCTTTTAGTTGCGCTCTTCTTCTTGTTGCAGTAACCGAAGATACCGCATTTGTCGGTGTTCCACTTAGAGTAACTTCTGTAGCAGAAACAACAGTAACAGTAAACTCTTCTAGAGCGCCACCAGCACCAGAAGGCAGAGCAATGACATCACCATCTCTTAGTTCATTTTCAAAATCTGTTTGGAAACCATCAAGTGTCGTTCCTGTATTTGTTACAACACCAGATAGAGTTAGTTCGTTATCCAAGAAGGTATCAGATGTAAAGTTAGCATCTGGTAAACCATCTGGGTCAAGAGTGTAGGTTTGTTTTACTTCACTAAAGTCGTATGTGACAACTGAAGAAACTGTCAAATCTGTATTACCAGAATCTTCTAGAATTTCGTCTGTTTCTGTAGAAGATGTAGATTTAAGATTCTCACCAGTTTGGAATGTTCCTACAACAGAAGTAAGAATAATATCTGCACCACTAGAACTTGAAGCAACATAACCATAGGCGCCAGAACTTACACCAGTAATCTTAGCACCCTGTGTAACTGATGGTGATGGTGTTCCAGACATTGTAAGTTTAGTGAACATACGAATGTCAAACAAATACAATTTGAATTTAGTGTCTGTAACCGAAGCACTTGCAAGTGTGTCTACACCAGTTCCAGTATTATTCTCAAAGTGTTCAAACCCTCTACCACGAGCAAAACCAATTACAGTTCCTTCACCAGTTCCACGAGTTGCAGTTGCTGTGTCTCTTAGTTCAATCTCACGATATGGTTCATCAATTTCGCCAGAGATGAAAGGAGAGATTTCTGGTTGTCCGTGAACATTGTTTACAATAACATAGTTACCAACCTCAACTGGTGTAACTGCACCATTATAGTTTTCAAATGTTCTAGGTTTTGGCAAGTCAATATATTTTGGAGCAATTGTCTCAATCTCATAACCACGAACATATGCCTTGCCAGGCGAAACTTGAATTGTTAGGAAATCATCAGATGATGTGTTACCACTATCTGTAGTAGCACCAATAGCATAGATACCATTGTTCAATCCATCATCAGCAGTTTCACGAATATCCAATTGGAAATCACGAACTGTGTAGTCACCAGACTCATCAAATGTTCTGCGAGCAAGTGTCTCTCCTAGAACAGAATACTCTGTGTTACGAGCCTTCTCTTCTAGAACACCATTTCTCACTCTCATCAACTCAACAAAGTTTTCATCATCAGTTGAATCTAGAGATAGTTTGGAAAGCGTCAAAGAAAACTTTAGACGGTGAGCACCCTTTGCGTTTACATTAGAACTTCCTTGAGCGTTGTCTAATAGAGAACCATCTTCTTCTGGTGTCTCTAAAGATTCAGTAATAGAAAGTCCAATGCGATAATTAGGAGTATTAGTATACTTGTCTAGGATAAGTCTCTGTTCTGCAACACGAACAAAGTGTCCACGAATAAAGTAAACACCTTCTTCAATATTTGCAGAAGAACCAGTTGCAGTTGCATCAGAGGCAATTAGTTGTGCAGATTCGACATCAGCACCAAAACTTCCAACTGCACCATCAGCAGAAATTCTTTCACCATCAGAGAATGTTACTGAAGTTACATCCTCACCAGTTTGAACATATTTAACATAGAGGGTAATCGGATCATCTGTTGTTGCAGCAACCGCCTGAATAACTTCTGCTTGCACACCAGACGAAGCGCCTGTAATTCTTTTACCAACATAATCTTGTATCTGACTACTAATATCTGTTGCAGATAGAGTTGACTGTAGTTTGACAGCGTAATACTCATCTGTAAAACCTGTAGCGCCTGGAATAACCACTGTTCCTTCTTTGAAGAAATGGCGTCCATGTCTTTCGATTTGGTTTTGTAAGATAGTCTGTAGTTGTGTTAGTTCTCTTGCCTGAACTGCAAAGCCTGGGCGAAAGAGAACTCTATGAAAGTCTTTGCTTTCTGCAAAGTCATCATAGTATGGTGACACATTGAGATTAGTTTTTTCCATGTTTTAGAATTCCACTACGATTTTAATATCTTCTGTTTGGTCAGATGCACGAGAAATTGGGCGTCTGTTTTCGACATATAGAATATGTCCACTGTTTGGTTCAAGTTCAGGCCCTGCATATCCATTAGGACTTAGGGTTACACTTGTAGAACCAACAGTAGTTGATGTTGCTGTTGTGTCTGGTGTTGCTGCAGCGCCTGAGTTTGCACCAGTTACAACATTCCCACCAGAGAATGCAGTTACATTTCCATCTGCATCAATTCCATAATCTGCAAATCTTTCTTGCACATAGAATAAATTTAGATTTGTAGCATCCCACTCCACAACTCTACCGATAGCACCAGTAGTAGATTGTGTAATCTTTTCATCAATCTCATATGCGACTATCGGAGCAGATGCCATTTTCATAACACTAGTTTGTCTTGCAGTAGACAATGAAGCAATTGTTGTTGTTCCAAATGTATATGGATCTTTCACAATACCAACTTCTCTGAAGTCGTTTGCAACTGTAACATCATCACCTTCAGCTTGTTCTAACTTTGTATTCATCATTACATAGTGTCCACCAAGTTCTGTGATTGCATTAAACCCATGTCCACCCTTTGGTGAAATAATTGGTTCAACTGCACCACCTGTGCCTGAACCAATAGAACCAGCGGTTGTCAATCCAGAGTCGGTGAATACATCTGACAAGTCAACATTTCCAAATGTATACCCTGTTCCGGCAGTAACTACATTAGTTCCAGAAGAACCTTGTGCAGATATAGCACCACTAGAAACGGTTATTTCTACAACACCATTGCTTCCATCGCCAGTGATTGCTGCATAGTAAGTTCCATCTGTATATCCAGAACCAGCAGTTACACGAACAACATCAATAGAACCATCTGCTGCCGCAGTGTTCACTGTCGTGTCTGTAGTTACTGGAATAAAATCTGTAGTCACAAACTTTTGAATTTGTGAGGTTGAAAGAGTATACATATACTGCAAAGTATAACCACCAAGTTCAAAAGGAATTGTTCCAGTTCCAGTTGGTTCTGCCCCACTATATGCTGTTCCACCATTATTGTCAAGGACTTTATACACTTTATATTCTGAAGTCATAAAGTAAAAAGTTCCTTCATAGAGATTGGTTGCACCAGAGGTTGTTGGATTTGCAGAACTAATGTCGTGTTCATACATATCATACACAGTTCCGTTTGTCCAGTTTCTACGAGGCATAACATATGCAACATCCGAAGATGAGATCAATTTGGCAGCGAGCATAGAATCCCATTTGTAAAACTCTGAAGTAATATCATCCTTTGGAGAAGGGGGGGAATTGTCATCGCCACCAGATGTTGAATTGGTAAAAGGTGAACTCTTACCAATGAACAAATAATATGTAGATGCAGCAGCTTCAGAGAATGACTCAAAGAACTGGTCTGCATTATGTTGTCTGAATTTTTCAGTAATAATCGCTGCCATTGTTTTTTCCTATAATCTTATTTATTCG
>Ga0181591_10004924_pt1 | contig 11614 bp, 12 predicted proteins | sample 071ome_33_FD_133757 | JGI IMG/M metagenome (GOLD analysis project Ga0181591, IMG submission 133757) | Coastal salt marsh microbial communities from the Groves Creek Marsh, Skidaway Island, Georgia - 071412AT metaG (megahit assembly) | ecosystem: Environmental > Aquatic > Marine > Intertidal...
CATAAGTTCTGGTTTTTGTTTTTTAATCGCTTCTATATAAATTTTGGTTTCAATTTGTCCAAACTCCGGTGCAATATTAATAGAGTCTAACCCTAAATCAAACTTTTCTTTCACTAGTGAAATTGGCAAATAATCTCCATTATGCTCTTTTGAACTCTTTCCATGTTTTTTTACAATATTGCACATCTCAACTAGCCTAGACCTATCATATTCCCCGGTATTATGATTTTCCTTTAGAGAGGTGCCAGACTGAATTACACAATATTTAATATTTTCAAACTCTCTCTTGCTTAATTTTTCTCTCAAATCTATTAATAATTTATCTATCTCTTTGCTTTCAAATCTTCTAATTGACTCTTCTGTTCCGACTTCAAACAAAATATCCTCATTTACACTATGACATATATTTATCAATTCAATTGTTTTGGCAAGACCATCTTCATATCTTGGATATTTTTTCCATGGATCAATGTGTAGTAAATTAAAGTGCTTACAATCCTCTATAAGACACTTTATACCATCGTCTTCATCTTTACCTTGTCCCGGACCGCCATGATCTCTAACTACAAAATGATCACCAATATACTCTTTAAAAGATTTAGTTGACCAATTGTTTACATATCCACAGTCAATAGCAACTTGTCGCCTCGATGGTATAAAGCCAATTTCAACATTTTGCTCTTTACAATATTCCATAACAGAATCTACGACATTTTTAGTCATTGGGCCAATAAAAAATTTAATGTTCATCTTCAAGTGCCTTTGCTAATTTATATTTTCCAAAGTTAAATAAAAATTTATTAAACGGATATTCATGAAGCGGAGACATGTTTAACCAAATAATTGACGTAAGAGTTTGTACTTTTTTATAATCATATCCGGATTCCATAATAAAACGCCTAAGAATCTCTTGACACTCGATCAACTTAGAGCTACACAGTATATAACAATTATCCGGATTTTCATTAAATAATCTTTTATTAACTATTTCATGATTTACAGTTAAATTGTGATTTAACTTCGCCAAATCATAGTAAATGTCACCACAATCTAAATTACCGGCAAAATCTTGCCTCCAATCTAAAAGGCAAAATCCAGTATCTGTCTCTAAAATATTGTCTAGAATAAAATCGCCGTGAAATCTTACAGGGTGCCCATTACACAACCAAGATATGTCTACTTTTTTCAACAATTCATAAACTGTGGGCAACTCCACACCATTTATTAAATCTGGCTCCTTGTTGAATTTAAGATATTTGCTGATTCTAGAAATAGTTTTATCGACATAAAATGCATAGCACATTTTTTCAAATTCTTTTATGGGGTTATGTTTCCACAAATTATCACTAGACCACTGTAATAAGTTTTTAAACTTATCTTCCGTTACTGAGTGTGCCAATAAAACACCTTTTTCTTTTCTATATTTATAAAAATTCTCTGTGTGATCTAAAATCTCTGGTACAAGAGGGTTTAGTTTTTTTGCCCTAGTGACTCTATCACTGCTTATCTCTTTATTGCTAAAAAACTTTATTACAAATTCATCAAAAAAATATATAGATTCCTCTGATTTTTCCAAGACATCAGACTCTGCCTCGTAGAAGCTCCTTGTTCTCTCCAGCTCACCAACATTACCCATATCTAACCAATTGTCTGTCTGAAGTGTTGAAAACTCTACTTCGCTCAACATCTCGTTTATAGCCCTGCCCTCATTTAAAGACTCGTCATTTGGCTCGTGGGAGTAGATATTCTCTAAAGTTTCAAAGAAAAGCTCGTAATCAAAAATGCCGGCCACACCAATGTATGCTAGATCGAAGTTAAGTTCGCCTTTTCTGTTTATTTTCATTAATTTATTATCAGATATCAACAGAGTAGCATACTGAGAAGCCTCTCCTCTCCTTGCTCCAACACAAAAATTATTTTTAGAATTTATTATTTTATCAATGACACCTTTGTCCGAAACCAGAGTATCACAAGCATGAAAGATAAATGCTTTTTGCAAAAACTTTTTGGCTTGCATTATTGAATAACCCAAACTACTTCCGACACCTCTATATTTATCTACTTCAACAAAAACAAAATTATGAAGTGGATAAGTAAGTGTTAAAAATTGACGCACCAAGTCACCTTTGTGCCCTAGTGTTATTATGAATTCAAAATTCGAAGGATAATATTCAATTATATGGGAGATAGCCGGCTTGTTCCCAATTCTAACTAGGCATTTGTTGGTGAAATCAGTTAAATCACCTAGACGACTACCTATTCCACTGGTAGTTATTAAAACTTTATCTATCATAATCATCCTGTAATCTTACGATGTCATCTTCTCCAAAATACGTGCCCAATTGAACTTCTACAAATACTAAATCTTCCGAGCCAACATTTCTTATTCTGTGTCTTGCTCCAATTGGTACTCTAACAATATCCCCTTTGGAGACCTCTGAGTTTGTATCATCTAAAGTTAGCAATCCAGTACCCATGGTTATTATCCATATTTCGGATCTTTTGTGATGAAATTGATAACTTGGGGCTTGGTTTGGTTTGATAATTATTTCTTTTACTTTACAAAAATTTTTATCAATAAGATTTTCAAAAGTTCCCCATGGTCTTTTTTCTTTGTAATTCATAAAATGAACCTTGTATTTGGATTAATATTGTTGATTATGCCTGTCATAATCTCCTCCGTGTATTGTCCTGCCTTTAAAACAACTATTGGACTATCGACTCTTCTCAATACCTCTGGGGATTTTACAAACAATCCTGTGCCATACAGCCGATTATCTTGCTTTTTTACATCATTATCAAGAACACAACAAAATAGCCTCTCACTAACGCCATTTTTTACTAAGAATTGTGTAAAGATATGTGCGCCAAAAATAAATGTTTGTTCTGGATTTTCACCCTCTAGTAGGTGATTTATTCTTCTAACTTCAGAGTTTTGAATATTTATAAATTTAGTAAAATAAGAATTATCTTGTTCTAAACAATCAGAAGAAGATATTAGTGAATCTTTTATGGCAGACACAAAAACACAGTAATCACTAAAATTATATTCTTCCAAAATGCGCAACCCTGCATTGGTTAAAATCCTATGTAAAAGTTCTTTGGTTAATCCATAAGTATGTTCAAAATTCATGGCATTTGTGAACCCATCTTCCATCATCTTATTAATAATCGGTGCGGATATAACCATGGTGCCGCCGTCTTCTAGGAGTTTTGCCATCTCTTTAATTTCTTTCATCGGTTCATACAAATGCTCAATCACATGTGAGTGTACAATTGCATTTGGCTTTTGGCTTACAGTTTTGCTATCAAATAACCCTTCCACTGTTTTTACCTTGTCACTAATTGGATTTCCTATAATATTAGCATCATAAACTGTTACAGATTCAATAGCTTCATTACTTTCTATTAAATTCGCCAATGTCAGGTGTGCGCCTCCGATCTCAACGACGTTACCTGTTGCGTATTTTAAAACAAAATCAGCAAATTTCTTGTGATGTGCCAGCCAAGTCGAGCCAACTGAACCGGCGTGGTTCTTCTTATACAATATCTCTAATGGTATCAAATTATTCAATTGAATGCACCCACAGCTTACACACTCGGCAAAAATCAAATCTGCTTTGCGATCATCTTCTTTTGGCTCAATGGTGGTGCCCATATATATAGGAAAATCTCTTATGCAATGCTTTTCCTCCAAAGCACCCTCGCAGGAGATACAAATGTTTCTTTTAATTGTTTTCATTGTTTTCATTTTTAATTTTCCAGTTAAAATATTTCTCTCAGGTAGGGTCGAAAACTGCAAACTATCTCCCAATCCCGGACAATTCTGCTTAAAGACTACGTCTTGTTTTAGATTATTCACTTTTCTTAAAAATTCCTGTTAATATATTTGGCAAATCTTTATTATACCTAATCCTGACTTCATCCTCTATATTTGCAATAGAAATTAGATCATAACCAACAGAAGTCATATAGGCTTGCAAACTAACGTCATTAAAGTGATGTATATGTTCATCTGGTTTTCTATGCTTCCAATTCATGAACCATTCTTCTCCCATCTCTGTATAATGACACCAAGGAAGGGAAATATAAATATATTTTGTATTTAAAAGTTTAATTACCGGTTTCGGGTCTAATATGTGTTCTAAACAGTCAAAAAAGCAAACCACATCGAACTGCTCACCCCTCACTTCTTCCAAATCCTTTAAAGTGTGCGCAAATGTGAAATTTTTTGGTATAATATCATAACTAAAAACCCGCTCAACACTCTTAGAGGCATATTCTAGAAATTCTCCAGTTCCCGAGCCAAAATCTAACAAACTCTCTAAATTAGGGGCGTGTTGATTTAAAAAATTCATCCTTATTTCAGATAATAAGATGCATTTTTCTTTAATTTTTTTATAAGAATTTAAATATTCTTCTCCATATGCGTATGGAGAGGGGTTTTTTTGAGATATTACACCTTCTGGTGTTATCGTATAGTCTTTTTTAAATTTCATCTTTATTTTCCCAATTAAAATATCTTTCTTTCACATACTCTGCCGAAGGTTGCCAGCCATGGTCAACCAGCATTAAAACTTTTGTGTCGAAAGGATTCCAATTTTTTGTAAACCTTTCAATGTTATAGTCTGTTGTCCAAACAACTTGTGGACAGCCACAGAGAGAGCCTAAGCACATCGGTCCGGAAGATGGCCCTAAAATCGCTTCTGAAGAAGCTAGCAAATCTAACAACTCTTGCTGATCGCACTCTCTTTTATCCTCTGTGCCTTCTATGTGCATAGAACAACTTTTCATACCAATCGAAATAACATTATAACACGATTTGATCAACTTTTTAACCAAATTTTCCCACTTTTCTCTAGGCCAGTTATCTTCCGGTCTTAATTTTCTATTTCTTGCGTGGATCACAATCGTCCTGTTTTTTAAGCCTAAATCATTGCCAAATTTTTTATACAAGGGCTTGACATATAAAGCTCCAAACTGAAACCTCTCTTCAAAATGAGTTCTAGGTGGATCTCCTATCCTTCTTGGCACCATAAGGCTGACTTTTTGTGCAGAGTGGTTAATAGACAATTCTTTTACAAACTTAGATATCAAGGCTTGATCGACCTTAAACCCAACCTTATAGTAAGAATCTCTATAGTCACCGCCATCAGGTGTATATTCAATATATTCGTCACAAAAATCTTCATATAAAAACCTCGACGTAGGGTTGGAAATGCACACAGTTTTATCATAAAATCTAGACAAACTTCTTATATATCCATGCCAACAAAACAACTCCCAACCAAATTCTCCAACCCAAGGTCCTGCGATTAAGATGGTTTCTTTCTTATCTTTATTCTCTCTAGGGTTGTAAGAAAAAGAGTTGAAAATAGAAATTGTTTTCTTTGCCCACTCTCGTCTGTTGTATTTTTGAACTTTTTTGTTTCCGCTTTTAGCAATCTCTTCTCTTTCTCTGGGGTTTTCTAGGTAATATTTTATTTTTTTGTTCAAATCTTCAAAGTCTTTGTAGACAACCAAATCCTTTCCATCATCAAAGAATTCTTCTCTATCTGGCCAGTCGTCTGTCAACAAAAACCCGCCGGCAGCAAGAACTTTAAAAACCCTATCAGATTGCCCATCTGTTGTGCAGAAGTTTAAATTTATTTTTGAACGAGAAACTGCATAAGAGTGGTCCTCTCCGTAAACTCCACTGATAATTTCTACTTTGTTGTTAATCTTTTTTATTTTCTCTTGCCTATCGCCATAGAGATTTCCAATAAAACTAACATTTATATCTTTTTTGACACCTCTAGGTTTTTCCAGCAAACGATCAAAACCGTCTGTGACCAGAAAACAATGCTCATTAAACTCAAAAGCCTTATCTAAAACGTTCTTTTTATCACACAAGAAAAAATCTGCGATTCTAGTTTTTTCATAAAACTCTCTGTTTTCATATGTAACCAAAGGATCTGCAAACCAGTAACAAAGTGGAGCAATCTGTTTTAACCTAGTAAAGACACTGTTATCAATGCCATTACATTTTGAAAAAATTATGAAATCCGGGCTCCAGTTAATGCAGAATTCGACTATTTCTTCATCTCTTCTATGGGATCTAAGAGGATTTTTGTCTAGTTGCTCTCCTCTTATACGATAGTTGTAAGGCATCACAAGATGCCCTAAATTTTCCAATTCTCTAAGTTTTGCATTATCAGCGCCGTAACCCATGGAACCTAAATTGTCAAAAACAGCACAGTAAAATATTTTCATTTAAAAAAGTCCTTGTCTCTTATGGCTTTGTCATCAATATAAAAATCGCCTGCCGGCTTGCCCAAAAAGAGCCTATGATACTTCACACCCCACCTTTCAAGCTGTTCTTCGGTGAAATCAAAAAGAGCATCTATCGCCTCTTTTTGAGAATTGTTTGTCCTGCCCATACCTCTAGCTGTCTGTATCAGAATAATGTGGCCGTCTTCATATAGTTTATTTATTTTGCTTATTCTTTCAGAGAGTGGGACTGATTTATTGTATTCTCCGTGTGTGTCTGTACAAATAGTACCATCTATGTCAAACACATATGTCATTTTATCCATTGCTCAAAGTCCTTAATAAATCCTTGAATTGATTCCTCTGTTTTTACATGTTGCACTGCCTTCTCGATGACAGAGTGAGCCGCCGTCACAATATGACAGCCCGCATTCCAACAGTTATCTAAATCGTATGGGTTTCTAATACTTCCTGCGATGATTTCACAGTTCAAGTCATTTTCATTAATGAAGTCTCTTGTCTTCTTCAAAGCAGAGACCGGCTCTCCCCCCACATCAATCAATCTATTATAGAACAAAGACACATACCTCGCGCCGGCCAAGGATGCTAATTGCAACTGCGTGGTTGTAAAACAACAAGTACAGTTAACCTTAAGCCCCCGCTTGGATAGTTCTTTAATTACCCTTAACTCTTCAAATCCAATCGGTATTTTAATATTTAAGTTAGAATATTCAATCTTTTCTACAATCTCCATCGCTTGATCGATCATTTTATCCGGCTCTGTTGCAAAAACCTCTACAGATATTGGCAATTCTGTTTCATATTTCATACATAGATTGCAAATTTTTTGAATATGTTGATAAAAATCTGTCTTTGGTTCCTTCGCTAGGAGAGAAGGGTTGGTTGTTACCCCTTGAATAACTCCCTTTTTTAATAAATCTTCTATTTCTAACAAATTTGCAGTATCAGCAAAAAGTTTCATTCTATTTTACCTCTATATGTTTATAAGTTTTTCCATCTTCCACGATATGAGAGTCTGCATCATCATCTAGTGTTGAAAATTCAATAATGACTGTATCCTCCAAGGCTATCCGCATATGCATAAAACCAACGGGTATATGAAAAACATCTCCTTCTTTCAAGGTTATTGATTTATTTTGCGCTCTTCCAATTCGAGTTCCAATCTTTAATTTTCCTGATTCAATGTAGTAGGATTCTTCTTTATTTATGTGATATTCCATGCTACTTTGTGTACCTTGTTTCATAAAAATTCTTTTTACAGTATAAAGATCATTTTCAAACAAGGTTTTCATATTACCCCAATATTTATCAACCTGCTTTACAACTGTTGTTGGCCTAGGCAGCACCTGCCTTCCGTATTTATTATCACTGCCCATAATACTTATTTTCCCCATTTTTTCTTAAAAAATGCTTGTCAACAATGTAGGTGCTCAAGTTAGTGTCGCGGTTTAAAAGTAATGTTTTGTACGCCATCTCAGAAACAACCTCTAAAACATATGCATTCTCTAAAGCTTTTTGAACTGTGCGTCCCCAAGAAAATACTCCGTGACCAACTATAACACATGCTTGAACTTGTTGATGATTTATTTTATTTTTTTTAAAAAAGTTACATATCTTCCTGCCAGTATGGAGTTCATAGTCTTGCTGAACCTCTTTTCTAGAGGGATGTGGAATGCAAGGCACATCTCCATAAAAATAGTCAGAATGTGTCGTACCTAGGCAGGGTATATTCAAGCCGGCCTGCGCGAATATGGTAGCATATTTAGAATGTGTGTGTACCACGCAGGAAACATTATCAAAATTTTTGTAAATTTCTAAATGAGTTGGCAAATCAACAGATGGTTTTCTTCCGGAGAGTGCTTTTCCATCCAAAGTAGTAACAGAAATATCATCTGCTATTGCCATGTCCAGATCAATACCAGAAGGTTTAATTAAAACTTTATTAGCTTCTTTGCAAAAAAAACTAACATTCCCCCAAGTCATCTCAACCAAACCTTTTTCTACAACCCACTGGTTGGCCAGTAGTATTTCTTTTTTTATTTCATTCAGCAATCGAATCAATGTCCTTTAAATTTGGTGGTCCAATTCCAATATTCAATGTTGAAGCTGCGGCCCATTTATTACAAAATTTTAAATCACAATTATCCGCATTTAATGAAAAAGCTGCTAGAAATGCGTCCCCTGCGCCACAGGTATCAATTGAATTTACTTTCTGACCGGGCTGGAATTCGAAATTTCCATCATTTTTATAAAAAACCGCCCCATGCTCTCCCAAAGTCACACATACACTAGAATTCATTTTTTTAGACAGTTGTCTCATACAGCTTTCATCTGGTTTAAAAAAACTTAACACTCCACACGCCTCATGAAGATTCATACAAATAAAATCACTATTTTTAAAATTTAAATATCTAGAATCTTTGTCTGAAGTTTGTGAACTACAAATTGAAGTAATACCCTTCTGAGATAACGCCTCTAAGATATATTCAACATGTGCCTTCCTGTCTAAAACACCGCCTCCATAATCTACCATTAATGCTACGTCAAAAGCGCAGTTTTTTATAATTTGATCAATATTTTTTATATTTTTTAAATTTAAGACTTTATTTGTGCCGCGATTAACTTGTAAATATTTATAACTTTTAATCCCACGACTTATCCATATCCTAGTTTTGACAATGTTAAGACCATCAGATGACATATTGTGAATTTTTAAATTTTTATTTTGCCACTTTTTGTAAACAAAGCTGTACTCATCATCTGAAATATTTGTCACAAAATCAACTTTTGCACCCAATGACAGCAAATTCCTAACGACATTCGCCGCTCCTCCAAAAGTATATTCCTCTCGGACAAAGTTAGCTTTAAACGTTGGAGTTTCTAAGGATAAGCCGGCGGCATCGGTGTAAATCGAATGATCTAATATACAGTCTCCAATCACTAAAACTGATTTAGAAAGATTGTTTTTCATTTTTTTTCCAGCTTTTTTTATCGTGTATTTTTTTAATCACATTGGTTGTAGAATAATTTTTCAGAAATGAAAAGATTTTAATGTCAATATCTTCTGAAATATTATCCCTCTTCCTAACTTCTGCGGCAGTCCACTCACCACCTTTGACCAAGACAGAAGGCGCTACGGAAGACAAAATCTCTTGCCTAGAGGTGTCATCAAAAATAATAACTTCGTCAACACACTCTAAACTCTCTAAAACTTTCTTCCTGTCTTGCTGTTTGTTGATGGGTCTATCTTCACCTTTAAGCTCTTTTACGCTCTGATCTGAGTTGAGACCAACCACCAATTTTCCTCCTAGAGATTTAGCGAACTTTAATAACTCAACATGCCCGGTGTGTAAAATATCAAAAACACCATTTGTGAAAATCACTCTTTCCTTACCACTGGATAGTTTTTCCACCCTCTTTACGTGCCTACCTTCTCCAAACTTAGTTTCCAGCCATAAATCTAAAATATGAAAATTATCCCTTTCAGACGTTGTCCAACTTCCCAAGCATAAAATGTTAGAATCATTATGCTCTCTGCATTTTGGTGCAGTTTCTATGTTGTGGACTAAGGCCGCTCTAACTTTTTCATGGCGATTAGCAGCAATGCTCATCCCTACGCCAGTACCACATATCAACACGCCAACTTCAATCTCTCCAATTGTTAACATTTCTGACAATTGGTTGGCGTAATCGACATAATCAACTTTCTCAGAATCATTGAAAGGTCCGATATCAACCGTTGCAAACCCACACTCTTTAAGGTATTTTCTCACATTTTTTTTAAGCTCTACCCCGTTATGATCGGCTGATAATCCTATAATTTTTTTCATTTATTTCACCAATTTATTAAAAAACTCTAAGGCTTTATTGTTTCTATTTTTCATTTTTGATATAAGCTCTGCGCCTGATAAGGAAGAGATTTCCTCACTAAAAAAACCCACCATTCTTTTATTGGTCATAACGCCCATCCCTAACATTTTTGCCTCTGCACAAACTCTGGAGTAAGTCTCTAAAACTGTTGGCAAGAATATCAAGTTTCTGCTTTTTGCCATTTGTCTTAAAAAATTATGATGATCCGGGCTTTCAATTTCTAGTGGTGTAATACCTCTATTTTTGCAAAACTCAAGCGTATTGATATAGTTTTTTGTTGGGTTTTGACTTTTAATGATACAATAGTCATATTCCTTATCAAATTGTCTTAATTTTTCTAAGATATCAAAAGTTTTTTCTGACCACAGACTACAGCCAATATTATATGTGTTAATATTTGGTATGTTTTTTTTGATAACCCTTTCGCATATATTACTCAATACCACAACGAACTGCGCTTTTTGATAAAAAGCCACATTAACCAAGTCTGATTTTGGAGCTTCAAAATTTAAATACTTTGAAGGGTCTCTCGTCATGACATACTTGTGATCGTGCTCATATATAACATATTTTTTATTCTCTGTTAAATATCTTTTAACGCTTTCAGATAGATAAATGAAGTTTCCAACTATGATAAAATCAAAATTTTTAAGATCGCCCTTGGTGACCGCTTTAGAATTTAGCTTAACAACTTTATTGCTTTTTTCTAAAAAATTTATTAAATTAGAGTCATTAGACTCCCCTCCAAAACTTTTCCCAACATCATCAGAGAAAAAATCAGATATAAAACCAATTACTTTCACAGTAAATCCACCTCAGATAATGTAGAAAGCCAATCTTGCTCTTCATTCGAAATAATGCTATCTCTCATACATCTATACTTATTTTCTTCCTCAAACTCCTTCAAAAGCCACTTTCTCAATTTCTTCGCTTTTGAGTGATATACTCCATAACTCTTTACAATGTCTCGCAATCTTGAAACATAAGAGAACCTTTTTGGGAAGACCCAAAGAGAGTCTCTAATCAAAATAGGCTCCCAGACAGCCTCTTCTTGCACTGGCTTAAGATCATAATCAACCTTCAAGAAATGAGCTTTTTTCTTTCCTTTGTCGTCTGGAGCGTAAAGAAAATCAACCACGCCGCCCCAATCAGGGGCAATCACTGGAAGTCCATAATAAGCCGCTTCAAAGACCGGTAGGCCAAAACCTTCGCCATGAGCCAAGTTAATAAAACATTTAACTTTCTGATGCTGATAAAGGGCTGAAAGTTCTTCTTCTGTCATATCTCCGTGAAGATAATAAACAGAGCATTCTCGTTCTTCAAAGTCTTTGAGAATATGATTGATTCTTTGCTCAAACTTTTCTCGATCCATCACACAGTTCTTCGAAAAGTTTCCTTTTAGAATCAAACCGTAAGGCTTGTCTTGAAATTCTTCAAGCCACCAGCGAACAGTATTTTCCAAGTTCTTTCTTGG
>Ga0181591_10004927_pt1 | contig 11612 bp, 11 predicted proteins | sample 071ome_33_FD_133757 | JGI IMG/M metagenome (GOLD analysis project Ga0181591, IMG submission 133757) | Coastal salt marsh microbial communities from the Groves Creek Marsh, Skidaway Island, Georgia - 071412AT metaG (megahit assembly) | ecosystem: Environmental > Aquatic > Marine > Intertidal...
AGACACTACGCCCGAAGGTGAAGTCCCTCCACGCTTAGAATATATTGATTTAAGATTTGGAACGAAATGTCAACTAGCCTGTGTGATGTGTTCACCACACGATTCGTCAGGATGGATCAAAGATTGGAAAGCAATTATGCCCAAAGTACAAAATCCAGAACTGAAAGAAATTATGCAGTGGGAAAACAAAGGTTCGACCAACGGTTCTTCTTACAATTGGCACAAGAACAATCCAACATTCTGGAAACAGTTCTATGATCAAATACCACATATGAAACAGGTGTATTTTGCAGGTGGTGAGAGTTTGATCATCGATGAACACTATGAAATATTAGAAGAAATTATAAGACAAGGACACAATGATAGGATTGAACTGAGATATAATTCAAACGGTGTTGAATGGCGTGATGATTTATTTGAACTGTGGAGCAAGTTTAGAAAAGTGAGATTTCATTATTCTGTGGACTCAATTGGTACAATGAATGAATACATTCGCTATCCATCTAAGTGGAAAAGAACAGAAGAAGTATTTCACATACTGGACAAAGAAACCACAGACAATGTTGAAGTCACTGTGGCATGTGCTGTTCAATTGTTGAATATCTATTACATACCAGACTTTATCCAATGGAAACTAGAACAAGGATTTCAAAAAATCAACATGTGGCCATTTGGAGCGGGTGGTGTGAACTATCATTTTGTGTATTGGCCAGCACATCTTAATGTCAAAGTATTGCCTGATTGGTTCAAACAAAAATGCAGAGAAAAATACGAAGCATGGTATCCGTGGTGGGAAAAAAATTGGCAAAAAGGTATTCCTACATGGCACCAAGGCAAAGTTGATTACGATCAATGGCGAGATGCCAACTATGGAATCAAAAGACTAGAAGGCATGCTGTCATTCATGGAATCGGAAGATTGGAGTCAGAGACTGCCTCAAACCAAAGAATTTTTGAGTTTGAATGATGCAAATCGTGGCAATTCTTTTGCTGAAACTTTTCCTGACATGAAAGACATATTCAATGGCATCTAAAATTCCAAACACAGTTTGTTCAGCACCATGGAGCCATTTTGCTATCGGTTCGCATGCTGACGGTCACATAATCACTCCTTGCTGTAGATTTAATGTGAAAGATCAACAGTACATGTCACCTAAATTTGATCCTGCTGAAAAGGTAGTCAGCAGACAAGGATACTTTGAAAACATCAGACAAAGAATGCTGTCTGGAGAAAAACTGCCTGAGTGTAGCAAGTGTTGGTCACAAGAAAAACACAATAATTTCTCTATGAGACATCAAATGCTCAAAAGAATGGACCAATCAGATATTGAGTCTTTGGAAACCACAACCAATCCATTTGAGTTGAGATACATTGAAATAATGTTTACTAACTTATGTAATCTTTCGTGTAGAATGTGTGATGTCACACAGACCAGCAAATGGGCCAACCTTTACAACAGTGCTTTTGCTCCACATGGCATCACAGATGAATATGTGATGTCTAATAATTTTTTAGATGACAAAGGTCTTGCTCACACCAAACCAATTCCGTTTGATTGGACCATGTTGAACAGCATTGACCTCAGCACACTAACCTGTGTCAAAATACTAGGCGGTGAACCAATGATGAGTCCTGAACATCTTGAATTCTTGACCAAACTGATGAGCATGAGCAAAGACCCCAGTCAAATCGAACTCATTTATCATACCAATGGCACCAAACGCCCACCACAAAAAGTGATTGATTATTGGCGACAGATGAAAACCATTGAATTGGTGTTTTCTATAGATGGCCATGGAGACACAAATGAATATCAAAGAATTGGCAGTGATTGGAACACCATTGTAGACAACATCAAATGGTATGCTGATCTTGGCATTGATTTTGAATATAGAATTCATTCTGTGCTGAGTGTGTTAAACATATGGAATTTTGAACAATTATGTGAATGGGCAGAAACTGATTTTAAACAAATCACAAACTTCCCCAAAGATATTCCTGGAGTGTTTCATCCAGACGAAAAAGTCATCACCATTGACTTTGTACAAAGACCGCCTTATCTTGATCTCAGTGTGATGCCTGACTCACTCAAACAAACTTGTGTGGATTTAATTCAGCAATCCACACACATGACACCTGAAACTGTTCAATCTATACTTGATCATTTGAAATCAAACAGTTATAATAAAGACTATTGGAAGGAATTTTGGCAAAAAATGACAGCAATTGACAATCACACCAAGCAAAACCTATTTGATGTAGCACCACAGTTAAAGGAACACATACTATGACCATATCAACATACACAGAATTTCAACCTCTCAAAGAAGTTCTAGTAGGCTCTGCTTTTGATCAAAACAACTTCGAACATCTAGAAGATGTTGAATCCAGAGATGTATTCAAAAGAATCTTTGAAGAAACCAACGAAGATCTAGAAACACTGTGTGATATATTCAAACAAGCAGGAGTTGTTGTTCACAGACCAAAATCAGTGTTCAAGTTCTCTGAGCATGAATCCATCAGCACTCCTTGGATGAAGTCATATTTTCCTAATCATCCGTTGATGCCACGTGACATCATGGGAGTGTATGGTTCCACTGTGATCGAACAATTCACAGGCGATGCTGGAAGATTTTTTGAGAATCTTGCTTATCAGCATGTGAGCAGATCATTGTATGACAGAGGAATGAATTGGCTTTCAATGCCAATGCCGTATGTGACTACAGACAAAATTCCATACAATCAAATGAACAATTCACAACTGTTCTATCATGCCGCTAACATAGTTAAATGTGGTAAAGATTTATTTTTTAGTCAGCCTGGTGATGTTGACACAGTCAAAGGCAAAGGTACATCAGCAGGACTTGACTGGATGAAGAAACAGTTGGGCAATGAATTTAGATTCAATGAAATATACACAGGCGGTCATGCTGATGGCAAAGTTGCTCTGTTGAAACCTGGCGTTGTGATGACATGGAAAAAAAGATGGATGCCTGACAAATTAAAAAATTGGGATATCATTGAAGTTGAGTCTGAAAAAGAATTACCAGATGAGTTTCAAGCCATTCAAAAACAAAGATACTATAAAGAATTTATTCAAGAGTGGTTTTCACACTGGATTGGCTGTGTAGAAGAAACTGTGTTTGATGTCAATGTGTTTTCAATTGATGAAAGCACTGTGATTTGTACCGGCACCAACAAAGAAGCATTTTCTAAAATGGAAAAACATGGCATCACTCCTATCTATTGGAAATTTAGACACCAATATTTTTGGGATGGTGGTATTCATTGTGTCACACAAGATCTTGTAAGACAAGGCGGACAAGAGGATTACTTTGTATAAAACCTACACTGAAAAACTGTTACATGATATACCTCATGAGGATGGACAAATCTATAATCCAAAGCCTCATTGTATTGCTCCGTTCAAAAGCATAACCATTGACCCAACTGGTGAAGTATTTCCTGATGCTGTGTATCAAACACCTGTGGGCAATCTGAGAACACAGTCACTCAAAGAAATATGGTACAGTGACCAATGGACACAACTGAGACAGGATCATATCAATCTCAATCAAAATCCTGGTTGTGCTTACTGTCACAAAAAAGAACAATTGATCGGCCACAGCAGAAGAAGATTCTTTGATACATTTTTTATGTACAGAATTCCTAAATCTCAACTTGAACCAGTCACGGATTCAACTGGACACAATCTCAGTCTAAGACCAAAAGTAAATGATTTTGAACATCCTGACTTTTTGTATCTTGATATCAACACTTCAAACAAATGTAATCTCAAATGTATTCATTGTAGAGGTGCTGTCAGTACAGGATGGATACCAGATGAAAAAAAGTTACAGAACAGTGATATTGCTGATCTAAGAAGTCCTCGATTTGGTGCGTACTCTATGGATGAATCAGTGATTGATAAAATTTTTGAATATCCTGAATATTTTAGAAATCTTAGATATGTGGCGTTCAGAGGAGGCGAACCAACCTACGAACAAAAAAACAAATTGATACTTAAAAAACTAATTGAACTGGGATGGAACAAACAGATCACCATTGACATATCAACCAATGCCACAGTGAGTGATGACGAGTTTTTTGATTTGTTGAATCAATTCGAAAGCACCATGTTGTACATCAGCATTGAAGGGGTAGGTCCTTTGTATTCATATTGTAGAGGAGGCAAGCAATATGATATCAGTGATCTAGACAACATGATTATGAAATACTCTCAGTTACAAAATTGTGAAATATGTATCACATTCACAGCAATGAGCAGTAATGTGTTCAATATTGGTCCCACATGGAATTGGATGCAACAGTACAGCGATTACTGTAATTTTTCATTCACAAACACAGTCAGTCAGCCGGCCTATCTCAGTTTTGCTGTGTTAAACAATAGTATGAGAGAAAAAGCATATGAAATGATCAAAGACATTGATGAAGTAATTCCATGGCCTGGCAGAGAAATTGGTAGAACCTATGAACCAGGATTAAATCGTTTGAGAGAAAAATTACAAGAACCCCAAAGCAATGATTGGGCCACACATTGGGCAGAATTCAAAAGGTACACTAACACACTGGATCAAATAAGAAATACAAACTTTTTAGATGTAGAGCCTATGTTTAAGGAGTATTGGCATGAGTGATAAATTTAAAAAACTGTATGGAAAATATCTTGGCACCACAGGAAATTCAATTCCAAACAATGATTATTGGTACCATCTTCAAAATCTAGTTGAACAGCAAGGTTGGTTCAATCAAGATTACAATGTCCAAGGAGAATTTTTAGATTTTTGGCCTCAGTGGATTGCTAGTTCAAAATCCAACAAAGTGGAAGGTTTAGATCGATTTCCTTTTAGATATATTTCGCTAGGTACAACACAAACACTTGATTGGTTCCACTACGAGTGTGCCAGGAACGGATGGAGAATGAGATTACTGAGAGGCGAATATCCATACAACAGAGACGTTCATGATTTTGATTGGGATTGGTTCATAGAAGATCCAAATGATTTGTTGCCTGGAGATGCTGTGATAATGAGCGTGCCGTTTTCAGGATCTGGCCACATACATCCAATGTTTTATGACATACTTAAAAAGTGTGACACATTAAACATACCAGTGATGTTGGATTGTGCTTGGTTTGGAACCTGCTATGATTTAGAATGGACAGTGGATTTTAACTGTGTTAAGATCGTTGCTTTTTCAACAACAAAGTCACTAGGTTGCGGTCAATGGAGATCTGGTGTATGTTTTACCAAATGGAAGTATGGTCCGTTGTATGTCCAAACTGATTGGCACCATGGAATTCATATGAACACATTCATTGGTCTAGAACTGATGAAACAGTTTGGACCTGACACAGCACCTGACAAGTACAAATCTTTTCAGCATGAAATATGTGAATATTTTGGATTGATACCAACCAACACAGTTCATATTGCTGTTGGCAAAAGACCAGATTGGAATTATTTCAGCAGAGACAACAGTTATAACAGAGTAAACATAGCAAAGCCAGTAAATGATTTGTTCAAAAAAAAGTTTCATAAAAACATAGAGGACATGATTAATGGCAAATCTTAGTTACATTGACTGTTGTAAAACATACGAAGCAGACATCATCAATCACTTTGAAAAAGCCAAAGTGGTAAAACAGTTTTTTACAGATGACGAAATTGAACAGTTGAGACTGTATCAGTTTCAAAATGCTCACAGATGTAAGTTTCAAACCACAAGTTCTAACATACAACCAATTGTTGATATCACAGACATGTTTACAAATCTAAAATGGCTGACTCCCAAGTTTGAAGAACTGTTTGGCAAGGATTCTTTTTCTAGTGAACACAGTGGTAATTTTTACATCACAGCACAGCCTCATGACGCTCATGTTGACTTGCCCACAGAAGATGAAGAACAAAACAGATGGTTTGACAATTTAATTCCATGGAAAAGTGTCATAGTTCCTTTGTTTCTCACTCACGACACAGCGGCCTGGACAGTTTTTTTTGATCAAAGAAGAATTGGATACTCAGTGACTTTTGACAGAGACTTTACAGCCAAACAAGAACATTCAGGATATCGTATTGCCAGAGACTACGAAGGATTCATTGACCAGAAAGGTAATCCATGCGACACAGAAAAAGATCACAAAGATTGGACAGAAGCCAAATATCCACACATCACACAAAATAATTTTAGAGGACTGTCTGAAGAAACCATTCTTGAACACATCACCGGTGATCTTTTTGTGTTTGATGCTTGTCAAATACATGCCAGTGTGTTGTATGATCAACAACCCACTCACTGGATCAAAAATGGAATCAACATTCAGTTCTATAGGCAACATCATGGATAGACAAGATTTTATAAACTTTAAAGAACAGTTTCTTGATTGGACAAAATCGGTAATAGAAGAAAAACAACCCAATGGATTTCCGATTTGTCCTTATGCCAGACAAGCAAGACTCAACAACGAAATACAATTCATTGATGCCAGAGAAAACATTGATAGATGTCACACAAACATCAATCTCAAAAAGTATATGATTGCTATATGCTGGCTAGGAGATGAACCGATATACACATCAAAATACATTGATACCAAACTAGATGAGTTTAATAATGATCCTAAACACAAAAACCTATTGTTTTTTATCAGCACACCACACACAGGTGCTTTTGCTAAAAATTTTACCAACTGTGTGTTTGTACAGATCAAAAGCGATATTATGAGCCGTAGAGAGTATCTTAAAACAACAAAATACTATGAAAATTGGACTCCTGAGTACTACAAGTACATTACAGGAGAATCCAAGTAAAAGGGTGCTGTATGACGCTTAAACCATGGTTAAAACAGCACTTTACACAAAGGATATACTGTGATATCTAAAACTTTTTGTGTGTTGCCTTTCATGCACATTGCTACCAATGCAAGTGGTAATTTTAGAGTGTGCTGTAACTCAACTCCTGGTAAAAACCAGATTTTAGATAGTGATGGCAACTCCATGCATTTGGCCAAACACAACATAGAAGATGTTTGGCACAGTGAATTCTATCAAAGTCTGAGACAGCAGTTCATCGATGGAGAAAGACCAACCATGTGTCAGAGATGTTTTTCAGAAGAAGATGCTGGAGTAAAATCATCACGTCAAAGTTTTAACGAAGGATGGTATAAAACTGATATAGAAATATCATCTAACCCGTCAAGCATGGATGTGAGATATATCGATCTAAGACTAGGCAATTTGTGTAATTTAAAATGTAGAATGTGTAATCCGTATGCCAGTTCACAATGGATCAAGGAATGGAATGATGTAATTGAAACAGCAGAACTTGTGCCAAATGAAAAACTAGATCAATCTGAATTGGACCGACTGTCAAATATGACATGGTTCGAAAACGATAAGGTTTGGCAAAACATTTCTAAGATTGCTGATTCAATAGAAGAAATTTATCTCACAGGCGGTGAACCAACTCTAGCCATCAAGCAGTATGATTTATTTGAATACTTGATAAAAAATAATTTAAGCAAAAATATAAGATTGAAATACAATACCAACTTGACCAACATACCAAATGAAATGATTTCTTACTGGAAAAATTTCAAACAGATCAAAATAAATGCTTCAATTGATGCTGTAGGACAATTGGACAGATATGTAAGGTATCCTTCATCTTGGCACAAAATTGAGGAAAACTTTTCTAGACTGGCCGAAATGTCAAACATTAGGTTACAAATACATTCTACAATACAAACTTACAATGTTTTAGAACTACACAAAATCTATGAGTGGTGTGACTCAATTATGTTTGATGATGTATATCTAAACATACTGAATCATCCAAAATGTTTGAACATCAAAACACTGCCATTGAATATTAAAAATGAAGTAGCAAAAAGACTAGACCCTTACAAAAACAGATCAAAGGTCAAACAAATGATCGATTATATGATGAGTGAAGATTGGTACACCAAGTATTGGGAAGAATTTATAGCATACACCAATGCCCTTGACAAAAGCAGAAACGAAAATATACTTGAACTAGTACCAGAATTTAAAGACTATTGGCATGAGTGATTTAAAAACATCAGAATACGATTTTTCAGCAATACCATTTGATGACATAGTCAGTGTGGGACAAAGAACTCTGCTGTACAGAGATATTTTCTCTGTGAGTTGGTTGCTGGGTCGCTTCTGTAACTACAGATGTTCTTACTGCTGGCCATATGCTAGATCAAATACCAAAGACCACAGACCAACAGAATTATGTCTTAAAACCATTGATGAAATCAAAAGACAGGCTCGCGAAAGATCTTTCAATTCATTTCACTTTTCGTTGAGTGGAGGTGAACCCACATTCCATCCTGGATACTTGGACATAATGAAACATCTAGCCAATGATGTTCCAAACACAAATTACACTTCAGTACACATGACATCAAACTGTTCTCGTAAAATGGATTGGTTTGAAACCTATGTTGATCATGCTTCCAAGTTTCACAGAGCATCAATCACAGCCAGTCTACATGTGGAGCATGTAAACACAACACAAAAAATGCAGGAATTTGCTGACAAGTTGATATTCTGTCAAGAACATGATGTACAGGTCACAATCAATATGGTAATGGTTCCGGAAGCATTCGATCAATACTATGATAATGCTTTGTTTTTCCACAATCAAGGAATCAATGTCACACTAAAACCACAGAGCGATCCCACAGCATCACGAATAGTTAACGGTTACACAGAAGACATGAAACAAAAATTATACAATGGCATGCCTCAACGAGGTTTCACTGAAATCAAAAACAAATATGTCAGTAGACCTAAACCAAACTTTCCAATAGAATCCAAAGAAAACATCACACAAAACACAAAAGTACCACAGCACTTTCAAGTTGAATTTCAAGATTCCAAAGGCAAAAAATGGTACATGGATCAAGCAGAAAGATTCAATGCTTTTAACTTCAACAAATTCAAAGGATGGGAGTGTTCATCAGGATACAGATCAATCATTATCAGAGAACCAGATGGATCTATCAAGCGATCATATTCTTGTCATGACGAACCCTTGGGCAACATAGAGACAGGATTCAAATTGTTTGATCGTCCTATGCCTTGTGTGACTGAAAGTTGTGTGAGTTCTGCGGATTCGAAAATCCCAAAAAGAAAACCAGGGCACAACATTCAGTTGTACCCTTGATTTGAATTTAATTCTGTTGTTCTTCGGAGTCTTCTTCGGAAGGTAATTTTACTTTACACAATGATTGTATAAAATCGTCTTTTTCTTGACCTAAATCTAAATGGCCGGATTCTATTTCTCTCAGTGCACTGACAGCCAATGATCCAGATTCGTAGTCTTCTGCCGGAAGAACTTTTTTATCCTGAGACAATTTTTTTAGTTTTTTTGCTCTACCAGCTGCTAATAAAATTGTTTCAAATGTAGAATCTATGCCTTGGCTCTCAGAAATTTTAATTACATCTTGAGCAAATACTCTTGCCATTATTCTTCGTCTTTAGATTTCTTTGGTCTGCCTTTTCTTGGTCTCAAAGATTCGTCTAACTTGTAAGCTCTTTCTTTGAGATCGGCAGCTTGAAGTTCTAATGCTTCTGCTCTTCGAATCATATTTTTGGCTTCAACAGCCTGTGAATCGTCTTTGGAAAGATTGGTTGCATCTTTTACAGCAAGATCCTCAAGTTTTACACCCTTCTGACTGGCAATTTGATTGTTTAATTCATCTAATTGAATTGAGTCTGTGCCGTCAGTCATGATCACATTGTATGTTGGTTGTTTTACAAGTAGACCTTTGGCATGAAGATATGCCAGCACAGTGGTTTGAGCCACTGACGCTACTGCCACAGGACTAGAAGGATCATCTGTTGCTCCTGGCAAATTATCACCGGTAGCATCATCGACAGGCATAAACCTTGTGTTCAGATAGTCACCTAGATCAAAGGCTTCTTGACCTTGTGGTGATTCCAAGTATGGAATGAGTATGTCTGCTTCAAATGGTCTTAGACTATCTTTGTCTACCACCAGACAAGATTCTGGATCTCCAGGAATTGTCTTGTAGATAACAATTACCTTACTGCCAGTTTTCTTGAGTTGTCCGACGTGTTTCATATATTGTTCCTTATTTTTTCTCTTCAGCAGGTGCTTCTTTAGTTTCGCTGTCTGCTGGAGCAGGATTTTCTGTTTGTGCTTTGGCATCAATTGCTTTTACGAATTGATCCAACTTATCAAATGCTTCTCCTACTGATTTAAGTTCAGCACCTTTGAAAGCACCTCTGGTTGAAGCTACATCGATGATTGTTCTTAGATTTCTAAGATCAGCCACTGTGAGTGAAGTGTTTGCTTCGGCATTAGGTTGAGCTTCTGGTGTTGGTGCTTCTGTGTTTGTTTCAGCAGTTTTTGTATCTTTTGTTTTGTCTTCCGGCATTGTAGTCTCCTTAATTTAATTAAATTATATACGTATATTATAGTTATTATTGTGGAAAAGATCAACCGTAATAAACGGTTTGGCCAAAAGGTGGACGTACTCTGTCGTTGGTATGGATAATCCATAGAGTGTCACAGTATTCTGAATCGCCCCAACGATCCCAGGTTTCGCCATCTGTAAAACACACTAATAATTGTGGTTTTACATCATTTTCTTGCATCCATCTCCAATTTACAGAGATATCTGTGCCACCATAACCTTGTGGAGTGTATGTGGTGATGTCTTTGCCGTCCCATGATTCAAACTGTTCTGGAGCATGTACATCTGTGTCAAAGCACCAAATCTTGATTTTGTATTCGTCGAATTCTTCTGCAATACCATTGATCTCTCCCAAGAAATCTTTCAACATGCTTTCTGATATAGAACCTGATGTGTCAATGCTCACACATATATCAAGTTCATTCTGTACATCAAGTCCTGGCAATACAGCATTGGTTGAATACATCTTACGTGATGGTCTCATCCATGAGTAGTTGTTTTTGATTTGACTTTTGATGGTCTGTCTCAACATGCTTCTCCAGTCTAATTTAGGCTGTGTGATGTCTGTGATCAATCTTTCTAAACCTTTGGGAATACTGCCAGCACCTGCGGTCTGTGCCGCCTTGGCAGATTGTAGCAGTGAATTTTTGATTTCATCCTTGAGTTGATCCTGTTCCTGTTTAGTTAATTTAGGCATTTCGATTTTTTTCTCATTGCCATCTTTGTCTTTCACAGTGGCTTCACCTTTGTCTAGATCAATGTGGACATCCAGAGTCTGTTGTTGTTTTTGCCAATCGGATAATTTTTCGTATATTTGTTCTGCTGATAGTCCTCTGTACTGTGAGTCTAACAGTGGAGCATCATCGCCTGTGGGTTTTGAACCAATGTTTTCGTCGTCAAGTATTTGATTGATGGCATAGTCTGCCGCCACGTTCCAACCTTGTGGGTTTCTGTCGCCACGTCTTAACATGTGTTCGAATGCCACATGAAGCACTTCGTGTGCTAATAGAAATTCAACCTGTTTGACATCTAATCTATCAATGAACTCTGGAGCATACCAAAGATGTCTGCCATCAGTGGCCGCTGTGCCAATCTCTTTGGATTCTTTGAGGATCAAACG
>Ga0181591_10004929_pt1 | contig 11611 bp, 6 predicted proteins | sample 071ome_33_FD_133757 | JGI IMG/M metagenome (GOLD analysis project Ga0181591, IMG submission 133757) | Coastal salt marsh microbial communities from the Groves Creek Marsh, Skidaway Island, Georgia - 071412AT metaG (megahit assembly) | ecosystem: Environmental > Aquatic > Marine > Intertidal zone...
ACGATAGTGGAGCCGCTGGCGTTTTCTGGGAAGGATGCCGCTGTAAAAGTATTGGTCACCGTCGCATTTGCGCCGTTGCCGCTGTAATCCTTGAGCGTGGTTAGGTCGTCGCATTTCCACCAGCCCTTGAGATTAGATGCTTGAACTGTCCCAACGTCCATGCCTTGGACGCCGGAGTTATACAATGCGGATACATCAGAAGAGCCTAGCTCTGTGTTCCAACATGCAACATCGTTTAGGATGCCCTGGAAGACAAACGAAGCACCGACGGTGTCTTGATTGCCTATCTCGAAAGTACCGTTCGTGAAGTTTCGCGCTGTGTCGGAACCCGACAAACTGACTTCTGAATTATCTAGAAAGACTTTGTAAGGCGGCGAGCCTGAGTCAGTCGTGACAACTAAGTGATGCCAATTCGAGTCAGTGATGGTGGCGATCGTAAATGCGCTCTGACCGTATATTTGAAGTTGGTCGCTACCATTAACATACGCTTCAAGAAATCCGGTCCCCAACGCGTTACCGATTGCCCATAGAACGCGAGTCGATGATGTGTTCTCAACTTGAAACCAACACGAGACACTTGCTGTCGTGCCTAGCGCCGCCGTAGTTGCGACTGCGTTATGGGTGGTGCCACCGCCTGGAAACCTAAGCCGCGTCGCACTCTGCTGCAATCCCAATTGCGGACACGGTACCGGTTGAGCGAACTCCATGGAGCACGAGCCAATATCCTCAAGCGGTTCGCCATCTGCGCCTATGTCTTGAAAGTACCGCCCACCGGTGCCGCCGGTGTCGTTGTAATCGCTGAGCGGGTAGTACCGTCGCAGATTGCTAGCACTAACGCCGGTAGGTAGGACTTGCTCGGGGTTGTGGTATAGTTCGCGGGCTTGAGCGTCGGTTAGTTTCGTATTGAAAACTTTGACGCCTGCAATTAGTTGGTTCTGATAGCCGTGAGCGGTTCCACCAATATCAAAATTGACAGTATTCCAAATAATCCCAACAGCGCCCGGGCTGTCGTACTTCTCACCGTTTAAGTATAGGATCGTCGTGTTGAGTGATGTTGTCCCATTTCCGTCTAATACAAATGCGACGTGATGCCATTGGTTCAAGGGTAGATTATTAATTTGAAAACCTAATCTGTTACCAGAAGTAATCTCGCCTGCAATTAAGAAATTACCGCTAAACATGGATGCAACAAATCGATCAACGGCTGTGGCTCCACCGCCGTAGTTGTGAATAATCCGCCCAGGTCCGCCATCTCTTTGATACATCCAAAACGAGACTGTGCAAGCTGTGGCGGTTGCGTCTGTAAAGTTGGTTCCCTGCAATCGATCAACCGAGCCGTCTTGGTCAAGGGCTCTCCCCGTATACACTCGCGCCATTGCCGCGCCGCGTGCCAAGTCGAGACCGCGTGGGAGTTGGGGGCGGTTGACGCCAAAGGATGCCGAGCCGGTTAGTGTAGCGTTATGGCTACCGGTCGAGTCGTTGAAGTCTGCCGATAGTGGGTAGAATGCTTCCACGGTAGAGATTGCAGCATGGCTCGCATAGTCCGACGCCCGCATCACTTGCCGCACTTGGTCTTCGGTTAGGCTTTCGGTGAATAGGCAAGCGTTGGCAATGTGACCTTCCCAGTCGTTTGCGCCGCTAATCCAATCGCCGATCCTAATGGTGGATGATGCTGATGTGACGTTGAAGGTTGTTGAGTGAGAATTGGTTACATCGATCCCATCAACAAAGATTTGAGAGTTCCCCGCACCTGATTTAATGACCGATGCCACATGATACCATCGAGCAGAATCACAAGTGACTGATGATGACATATTCGCCGAGCCATTGTAGCAATAAAAGCCTGGGTTCGCGCCGCCAAAGACACTGATTGATGCAATGTTAGGAGCCGCCGCGCCAGTGTCGCCCACCCGGATAGCATACTTAGCCGATGAGCCGGGGTTAGGATTCAGCCATACCCAAGCGGTTAGCGTGAAGGTGTCACCGACCGCCAAGTCTGAACTTGCTGCGGTTTCCGCATAATCAGACGACCCATCGAAATAGACCGACCCATCACCGCAAAACTTAGGCTCACTCCGAAAACCTACATCCGCCGTTAGTCCGCGCTTGGGGTATGACCTGGCTATGTCCTTTGGTGGTGCCATTACTGCATGTCCAAGCCGAGTACGTGGCCATAAATCTGGTCAGAGCCGTCATTGGTAATATCGAACGCAATGCGGTCAATCTGACCCGAGCCAGTGCTAAGTGTCGGTGCAATACCAGAGTCGAATTTCACATTGGTGAAAGTGACGTCATGCGGAAAGCCTGCACCTTGCACAAAGTCCACCACAACGCTCTTGCCTTCACCGCTCGCTGGTCCGTTAGCGAACGCCAAGGAAATGACGTTGCCGGTCAAGGTTAGCTCTTGGTAATAGCCATTGGCGAAGTCGATGGTGAGAGCACCAGAGACGCTACCTTCTTGGTAGAACGTGCCTTCGCCCATCTGGCCGCCGCCGCCAGACTCAGGAACATTAACAACTGTCTGGGTCATGCTCCTACCCCTCCTTCGACTTCAACAAGAACAACGCCCGCAGATGAGCTTGCAACTGTGTAGTCTACGCGGAACTTGGGAATGTTGTAGGTCACCGCGAAGGTTGGGCCATCCCCAGCAGAGAAAGGTCCTGCTGATGTAGATTCTTCAGATGCAGTGCCATCGCTGAAGATACGCATAATCTTAACTGCGCTAATGTCTGGACCGCTAACGTTGCGGATAGCTACGGTTACCTTGTCCTTATGGTTCATCTCGAACGTGGGGCCTGTGACTGACGTAGAATCGCTTGTCACCTTCTTAACGATCTGCCCTACATAGATTGATTGTCCTTCAATTACTGTTGCCATGTCAGGCCCCCATCATACGTTGTCCGGGGGTTTGATAAGCGGCTGCTGACTTGCTTAGCTTGCCTACTCCCCCCTGTGTCATGTTAACCCCACCCACTTGTTCTTGGCTAGGGGCTGTGTACATTTGTTGCATCGCGCCAACGAACTGTGGAGCGACTGTTGGATCCATACCTTGACCATACGCCATGCCGAGCTGAACCCGCGTAGCATACGGTAAAACACCGCGATTCTCGACAAACGTATCAATCGTCTGTTGTTGAAGTCGCGTATATAAATCTGGGTAGATAGCCCGCAGTGGCTCTAGGACTTGCTGGTCCAGAAGGTTGCGGGACAATGCGTAGTAGTAAGCATTGACCGGGTTATTCACTACCTCGATTGCTGTGCCATATCGCATCTTCATTTCTGGCGTAGGCACTGGCTCGTAACGGTCAAACGGGCTTGATGGTGCAAGCTCCGGTGTGAAGGTTCCCAGGTAGTTGATTGCGCGCTGAGTGGTTTGCGCCAATGACCCACGGAGAGACTCGACATTCTGACCACCAGAAGCAACTCGCTCGATGGTCTGCATCATGCGGTCTGGATTGGTTTGCAGCTCTTTAATCTTAGCGACTGACTTATTGTATGCTTCGTCAGTAGGGGTCTGGTACGGAGCGCCAATTATCCCCGCAGTTTGCCCGAGCACCTTGCCGAGAATTGAACCCTGACGTTTATATTTAACTGCATCAAAGTCATCGAGAGAAACTGCTTTGAGGGTTTTCTGAGCAAGGTTTCTCATTAAGTTATTGGTCTTAGAACCAGCAGCGAGGATTCCGGCTGTACCTTGCAACACCTTAGAAGGATGCTCCTTGAGATACTTTGCGCCCCTGTATGCCAAGACACCATAACTTAGGAAGTTTGGAATCATACCGCCGATGATAATATCGAGTAAAGCACCGCCTGCTAATGCATCTTGAGTTAGTTCTGCTTTGCGGCGATCAAGATTTGCGAGAGTTACTGATTCGTCTCTACCTAAGTCAGCTTTTGATTTTTTGAGTTGTGCCGAAATGATGTTTTGTTGGATGGCTTGCTGGGCCTTCTTTTGCTTAAGTAGCTCGATCTGTTCCGCCAATGCTTCGGGATCATCCAAACGAGAAACATATCTTTGAAGGTCTTCAACGGCGTCATCGAATTTCTTGCCGACAATATTCTTAACGCCACTTTGCTCTGCAACCTGGAGCATTTGCTGAATGGTATCGTTATCTAAATCAATACCTAGACCGAGAACTTGGCGCATACCCTCAACGGCTTGCTCGTAATCCTTAAGGGCTTCAGACTTTTTAGCTATGCCATCAACTGAATTAGCAAACTGCTGGGCAATCTTGGCGACATCGTAATCGCTAACAAGTTCAGGTGTGTTCTTGATGGCATCAACAATCGCAGCCCCTCGCTGCTGAATGTTCTCAACATAGCCTGGGATTCTGCCTAGACTTGGTGGAGCTTTACCAAGATCACCCAACTTCATTAAGTTGGATTGAACAATATTTTTCGCATCCTCAATGCCTCGGGCTGCATCACCAATAAAGCGAGTGTAGGTGTCTGCTGGTTTGATAGCATTGATTACATCATTGAACTTATTCTTGGCGACTTCTGGGATTTTATCCGATGCCCTAAACGCATTCGGCAGTAGGTTTAGGTTTCGTCTAAGTTGACGCTGAAGAATAAAGGCTTGGAAGTAATCACCAGAATCAAAAGCTTGATTGATCTTATCAAGGTCACGCTCAACGGTTCGCACGTTTCTGTTGAACCATTTAGCTGCTGCCTCATCTGGAATACTATCCGACAAAGCATTGATTCTTGAGACTGTTTCCTTAACCCACTCGTTTGCTCCCTCGCGCATCAAGCCAGGAATCTCTGGGTTTGACTCAACAGCCTCATCAAGTGCCTGCTTCAAAGCAGAATCACCGGCAGTCTCTCGTGCTACTTGCTCAAGGCCCTCGCCGCGCTTCCCGACTTCTCCGAGCAACTTACTCAGGGACTGACGCGCTTCATCAAGAGAGGCAATATCTGTGCTGGCTTCGCTGATAAATGCATCGATGCCCTTTTGCGCCTCTGCTGACGTTCGCTTGCTAAGATTTCGCAAAGTCTTATTAATGCCTGTAACGGCTTTAGTAGCTTGCGTTTTCTTAGTACCTAGTTGGCGTATCTGTTCCTGAAGCTGTGTTTTGATAACACCGATACGGGCCTTCTCTGAAGCCGCATCAAGACCTTGCTGCTTAATCGTAGCGACTCGATCTTCAGCATTGCGCAGTGCGTCAGTGATATCACTATAACTTCTTTGGAAGTTGATAATCTGCTGAACTTCATCTGCAACAAATTCACGGGCTTCAGGGTCAGCGCTTGCAACAAACTTAGCGACTCGATCAGCAAACTTCTGACCGTGCTTTTGTACCGAACTACGGTAGATGTTTGATGCGATATTTGTACCGCCTTCAACGGCTTTAGCTGCTGCGCCAACGCCACCACCAAACAGGCCACCGTACATTGCACCAGAAACCGCACCGCTAGCAGAACTGCTTAAGATATCCTCCGCAGTGGCTTCTGGGTTTTCAATGATGGCTTCACTGATGCCTGTGCCTGCGCCGTAAACCGCACCTTCAATAGTGCTGGCTACGGCCAACGGAGCAAGAGCCTCAGCGGTTGCTTGAAGTGCCTTTGGTGCTTTTGGTGCTACCTTGGCACCAACTAGTTTACCGGCTGCGGTAGCTGCCTCTGCTAATTTCCTGGTGGGTGCTGCGGCACCAGCAAGGACCTTTTTTGCTGTGGCTGCGGCCCCTGCACGCCCAACCGCCTGAGCCGCTGCGCCGGTACCGCCAGTGGCGAGAACAGATGCAATGCCTGTGGCAATCTCTGCGCCGGTGGTTAGAACGGGTGCGGCTTCTTCGATGCCCGCTGCTTCACCTGGCTCTAGTAGTCCGGCTTTTGTTAGCAGTCCGGGAGCAGTACCAAAGGTTAGACCCTTGGCTGCACCGTAGAGAAGTGGGGCGGCAACGCTGTCTTCGTATTCTCTGGTGAACTTTCGCTTACTGGCTTCAAACTCACTAATTTGACTGAGACCAAGTTGCTGGACACGGGCCAGGGCTTGTTGGTCGGTTGACGGGATCGCAAGTGTTTGGCCACCCGCGTCAAAGTAGAATGTTTCGCCATTGCTCATTATTGCACATACCCTGACAGAGCGGGATCACTCGATGCTATCAAGTCACTGAGGTACGGCGTTAGGAAGCCGTATTTCGGATCAAAGTCAAACCCACGCTCTTCTTTAATCTTTGCTCGGGCATATTGGTCAGCCTCTTCGGCTGTGTAGCGGCCAGTCATGTAAGCCTCATCGAACGCGGCACTTGCTTCTGCTTTAACTGCAAGGTGTTCAAGGAAGCCTTTGATTTTGACAGCATCAAGTTTCTTGTCCGCCAAAATTCTTCTGAAGTTATCAACGTCTCTATCCGAGATAGAAGAAGCCGATTGACCTTCAGTGGCTAGACCGAAGGCAATTTGATCGATAGCGTTTCGTAGTTCGACTGCCCCCTCTAGTGACTGGCTAAGACCAGCAAAGGCTGCAACTGCTACTTCTGGACCTTCCTCAGCAACTTGACGCATTGCTGCTTCAATTGCTCTATCAAGCGCTGTTCTTCGCACCTTAACCTGACCAACAAGTTTTTCTGCCCCCTGAATCCCTCGTCGTAATGCCACGGCTGTGTCTCGGCTTTGCTGAAGACTAGATCGTGATTTCTGAATTCCTGTTTTATCCGGGAGCAGTCTCTCTCTAGCTTTGCTTGCTGCGGCTTCTTGTTCAGCCGCAATCTTGTCTCGGCTTATCTGAAGATCTTTGGCAATCTGTGCCGCTGCATTTGCCGCCGCATCTTCCATATCCATTTCTCTAAGACCAAGATCAAGCTGTGTCTGGTATCCGCGAACTAGCGCATCTCTAACCATGTTTGATGCAGTGATTTCGTTGCCTAGACGCTGATTAGCAAGATTGAACAAGTCTCGAAGCTTGCCCTTTTTCTCAATGCCCTTCTTCATCTCCATGTCCGCAAACTTGAAGAGAAGGTCAGAGGCAACGTTTCCTAGTTTGCCGCCGCTAAAACCTCGAGCAGCCTCACCAAGAACTAGCCCAACAATTGCCATTGCCTTGGACTTGCCATCTTTAACAAATGAGAAGGGGTCTATTTCAACGTCCTTAAGATCTCTCTCTGCTTGGTCAAATCGAGCACGCGCTTCCTTAACCTCTGGTGAAACATAGAATGCGGCGCGTCGAGTTTTCTCTGCAAGCTCTCGCACTCCCTCGAATCTATCTTCTGGCGCGCGCTCTAATCCTGGAGGTGCGGTAAAGCGACCAAGTGGATCAACGAATGCTTCAGAACCACCACGGAAAGCCTGCGCTACCTCTGGAGCCACAACTGTTCCAGGGATAGGCTCACCGGCAACCATAACATCAGGAACAGGGGGACCAGCGAAAACCTCTGGCTCAACCGGTGCCATAGGCGCAAAGTCAGCAAGTGCAGGAGGAACCCCGCTTAGTGCTTGCTCTGCGATATCGCTTTGAACTTGCTGGCCCTGAACAGCCGACTGAGCATTGGCTGCTAAGATTTCGTCAATTAACGCCATTACTTTTTCTCCAGCTTGCTGAGTCGATCATTAAGATTGGCCATAGCTGCAAGCACTTCACCGAATCCCTTTGGAATGGTCTTCACGCCTTCAACTTCCTCAACCATCTTATCACCGGCTTTAGATTTCTCTAAGTCCTGCGCCATGATACCGACTTCTTCTTCCCCGAACTTATCGTACTTTTTAGCAGAGAGCGCGTCTAGCATAGCTTTAGCATCTGCGTTGCCATCGCGAACATTTGATTTCATGTCCTTGTCAGAAATCGCCCTACCGAAAGCTCCCCCCAACTGACCGCCAGCACCGGCAGCCATTCCGTACACTGGCAATGCTGCGCCTCCACTTAAAGCAACAAGTCCAGCACCTAAACCAGCGCCGAGAAGTGAGCCGATTCCACCGCCCATCAAACTTTCCTGTTGCTGTCGTGCGAGACGAAGTTGCTCTTGGCGTATCTCTGCACCCATTCGCATTTGAGACATAAGCTGTTCAGCTTGCGCTTGCTCTGCTTGCTGCTGCGCTGCAATTTGTCTCTGTGCGGCACTCTCAACCTCTGCCTCAGCCCTCTGAGCCAAAGCACCTCTAGCTGCAGCAAATGGATCTCTCGCCGCAGCCGCTCTTCCTGCAGCCTGAGCCTGAAGACCACGTTTCTCCGCTTGAATGTCTCGAACAGCTTGGCTGTCACCGGCGCGACCCTCTGCAGTCTCTGCAAGACCAAGATATACAGCGGCCTGTCCAGGAGTCATGCCGTACTGACTTTTGTACTGCTGCATCTCCTCAAGGCGAGATTTGGTAAACTCCCCGCCTTCGGCTTTTAACGCCTCAATATCTTTCTGTAGTCCTCGTTGTCTTCTCTGAGAGCCGCCAGTTAAAGCATCTTTGGTGCGTCTTGCCTGTCTTTTGATGAAGCCCATAACCATTTTAGATTCCCTCCATCGCGGCCATATTTGCGTACTCTCTTAGGATTCGCATTCTCTCTCTTGGATCTTCGACTTGCGCCGCCTCTAGTTGACCAAGCTCGAATATGTCGGCCATTCTTTTCTCTGCTGTTGCTTGAGCAACTTCAGCCTCCGGCGTCATCAAAGGACCAACAAAAGCATCATCCCCAGGTTGCGCGGCTGCCTCTCTTTTAAACATAGGTGCTGCAGCTAACAGCGTGCCCCCTGCACTGGTAATCCCTGAAAGGATGTTAGCCATCTTTTGTTTTTCCATGAGGCGTCTTTGTTCTGCAATCTCCTGCATCGCAGCCGCTCGTCTATCTGCCATCTGCGATCTTTGAGCCATAGCACGTAGAACATCAGCACCACGAAGTTGGCGAGCTTGCCTTAACGCTTGCTCCCTTGCAGCCATTTGCTGCCCAAGAGTCATACGTCGCTGTGCTTCAGCGATTGCTACGTCTTGCAGGATTGACTGAACATCAGGAGAAACGCCAACTGGTCTTTCTGCCATCTTAAACCTCCGCGATTGTCTGTGCCGCTGGTAACTTAAATGTACCTGCACGTGCGCCAACTTCAAAGGCCACGCCGTTAAGAATTACACTCGCCCCATTGCCGCTTACTGAGATCTTTAAAGATATAGCACGGCTCTTCTGATTCTTAAGGTGTGCCCGGTAGATATATGGATCAGTATCTGAAGCAATCCCTAGAGTATGCGTCTCGGTTGCAGAGGTTGCGTAGTCATTGAAGATTTGCATCGTCAGGTCATTTGCATCGATGTAATCACCAAGCAACTGAACCCTGTAGACACGCTGTGCCCCCTGGAGACCATTAACCGATACACTGTGAAGCTCCACTTCCATATCGTAGTTGGTCGTGGTCGGACTGCCTCCAGAGCTATAGTACTGGTCTTGATATCCAGCCTTGCTCGCTATCAGGACAGTCCCGTTTGCCTGAAGCGCCAGATAAGTTCTGTTGATGATTCTTTGATCTACAATCTTCTGATTCGCGGTGTTCCCTGTCGAGATATCCCACTGGTACCAAGTATTGAAAAATGTGTTGTAGATGAGAACAACCGAATTGTTCTGCATAAGCATTCGGATTTCATTCTCATCATCATCTAGCACGAGCGACCTAACAGGTGTCCCAGTAGTCCCCCCATTAGCAACAAAGGAGTCCTCAACTGATGCGCCAAGATAATTGATCTGAGTATTCGGCGTTACCATATAAAGACCACGCTCAGAGACATAGAATGCACCGAGAGATGTTGAGAGATGTGCTCCTCCAGGAACAAGCCCCTGTCGTGGTGCAATATTCTTAGCACCAGAGAAACCACCCGCACCGGCTGCATTAGGTCCATCACCAAACACCGCATAGGCATTGTCTGCGCTGAAACAGAGCAGGAAGTCAGGCATCTTCTCAATACCGGTGATTTTCTCAGTCTCATCTTGAATCAAGATTTGGAACGGCGGAATCAAAGGAAACCCACAAGAAAAACCCTGAGAAAGTGGCTTAGATGCAAGAACAATGTTCCGGCCACTAACTGATGCCACCATTAAGCGGTTCTTATACAGAACCATGTCGGAGATAGAGCCCGTGGTGAAGTTGTCTGGGATACCGCCGGTGGTGTAAAGCAACTGTTCCTTGTCGATGACGTTCTTGAAGTCATCAACGAAAGTAATGCATCTATCAGTCGCATTGAAAGCGATAGACTGAATCTTAAAGAAAACAGAACCGTTATTCTCTGTTCGATAGATATCCAACTGAGGACGAGCAGAGCTGGCGTCAGTCAAATCACGACGTGTAAAGTCTGTAATATAAATCTGACCGCATATGGAGTTATTAGCGGACTTTGAGATTGGATCACTAAGAACCGTAACTGACTCATGCAAATCACCGGCGCCATCTACAGATGAGAAGACAAACGCATAGGAGACAGTCTCGGCATCTGCCGACCCCTCAATCCTCTCAATCTCCTTAAGAACCTTAATCTGAGGAAACTCCCAGAAGTTATTCTCAAAGATATGGGTGCCATCGTAGACAAACAGGCTGCCACCACCGATGTATGTCTTTAGACCAACTTCCTGAGTAGGATACTCTCGATCTACGGTTTTCTTAAAATAATACAGAACGCCAGTATAGTTTTGATCTGTAGTTACGGAGGATGTCTCCGTCTGGCCAAGGTCTGCTGAGATATCTTCATCAGCGATAAACTCATTGGAGCCAAACTGGAAATCCTCAGCACCGGAGTAAACGCGAGAGATTGGGCCAAGCAAAGAAAACTTATTGCGGATTCGACTATCTATCTCGCTGGTAAGGTTGAGAGCTTGGTTGCCAGTTAAGAACGTCGCTACAATATCGCCATCTGCATTGGCCACGTAGGTGTTACCCGATGAAGAACTTCCATTACCTACAGTCTTAGAAACCGCGAAGTATGCAGTGTTACCATTGCTTCCGAAGTTATGCATGAAGACATCAGAAATGAGAGAAGCATCTTTGAAGGTGAAAGACGTTACGTTCTGCACACCGGAAGGAAGAGCTACGCTGGTATCAAGTTCAAACAGATAAATGCCATGGTCAGGCTTAATTAAGGTGATGTTGTCTTGATTTGATTCAATGTTCGCAGGGGAAGCAATAATAGTAGTGCCACCAGAAGCACCTGTCTGTGAAATAGTATTTGTACCAGCAACGAACTGATTGCCTGGATGAATGATATCAAAAGCATCGTTGGTGATTGCACCGCCAGTAACATCAAGTATGACTTGAGCCGGAACCTCTCCAAATGCCGCTGGGCTTGTTGTTGAGGCTGCAACACTTGCAAGACCATTTACATAGTTAGAGCCCGCAGCAGACTTTGTAACTGTTCCTGTCAGAACATTATCAAGAGATTGTCCTTGGTCAGAACAAAGCTCCAAAGCAATACTATAAACAACACTGCCGCCACTACCCGATTTGATGGCTGTGGATGCAGCGTTAAGCATTCCGTGTCTGTTGTTGATACCAAATGGCAAACCATGAGGGTCACCAACGCCTGAGTTAAACAACGAAGTGCTTAAGTCCGGTTTCCAGATGTCAACGAAAGTCAGGTATCCGCTGTAGCTCTTTCCTGAATCCGTGGTTGAGTAAGCAAGGAAGACCGAGTAGTTTGCCGCCGTCGAATCAAGAAC
>Ga0181591_10004930_pt1 | contig 11609 bp, 9 predicted proteins | sample 071ome_33_FD_133757 | JGI IMG/M metagenome (GOLD analysis project Ga0181591, IMG submission 133757) | Coastal salt marsh microbial communities from the Groves Creek Marsh, Skidaway Island, Georgia - 071412AT metaG (megahit assembly) | ecosystem: Environmental > Aquatic > Marine > Intertidal zone...
ACCACAACCACGATACCACGATCGCAGGCATCAAGATATTCCTGAGAATCCTTGATCATACACATGGTCTTACCACCACCCGTAGGAACGATGACCTGACCCTTATCATGTGCCAGCATAGCGGTAAGTGCTTCCTGCTGGTGGGGACGGAGTTGCATCACTTCCTCATCGCGTGTGAAACTATTATAGCAGAAAACCGCCCCTGGTGCGACCCAGTGGACGGTTTCTCAACTGTCATAGTTAAAAATAATTAAAATTTATATTATATCTTCCTTTTTGGTTTGACGTTGTAGAAGAATTATGTAATTCCGATCCATCAAAAAATATCATTCGATTTGCAACGCTATCCACTTTATCACCATTACTCATTCTTGTAAATCCATCGCAAGTGTTTAGGGAAAATAAAGCAGCACGATGATCGAAATCATAATCTTGATGTTTTGCGTGTTCTTTTACTTCATGTGTATATGGATAAAAATTAACCTTAACTCTAATTAAAGATTTTAAGTACCATTTATCTTTAAAAGGAATAAGGATATCATCAAAATGTGGACTTTGTGGAATGGTATTATAAACAGGATGAATAGCATACCAATTCCACAACTGTTTCTCTATTTCTTGATCATAATTTTTATTATAGGTCCTAGCCGCAACCGAAGTAATAATATTCCAATTAAAATCTATATTATCAGCACGTCCCATAATTAGATTTTGTAATCTTTCTAGCGACTCTTCTTCTAGAAAATTATCAATTACATCATACGCCATCAATTTATTCCTCTATAGGACTATTAAAATATCTTAGAGTTTTATCTTCAACCCAGACAAAGGTAGTCTACAAGCATTTTGAGAGTTTGTCAAGTGGATTCTAAAAGATCATTGACATTGTGAAGGAAGAATGTAAATGTTAATCTTCCAGTCTCTTTTGATGTTCCAAAACTATCTGATAGAGCATGAATTCTATAAGATTCATATGCGACTAGACGATTATATTTGTTTTCAATATTTACAAATTTATTTTCTTCCGCACATAAGATTGATGTTCCCGCATCTAGTGGAGCATCTGGAGTTAAATACACCACTCCTGCTAAAAGACAACTATCCTGATGAAATTTTTCTTGTGCAAAATATTGCATAGAATTTTTTGTATCTTCAGTTGTAATATGAAAATATGATGTTATAGTTATATTTTCATCATCAATGTTATAATGTTCTTTACAGGCGTTGAATATTTTTTCTGATTTCTCAATTAAAAAATTTTGCTCTGATTGAAAATTTGAATTTATTTCTTGTTGACAGCATGGACAAGTAGATCCATAATCTCGAAGTGGAAATGTTCTTTCTCCTTTCCATCCACCGTTATTATTTCCTCCATATCTGAAATATCTGGAAAGAGCTATTTTTCTGATTTCATCTGGATCATCAAAAAAATTATCAAGTATAAGATTATTCATTCTTATCAAAGAATCAGTAAAAAAATATTTATCCTGTTGGTCTAACCCTTATTCCCAAGAAAAACTTAAAGTTACTCTGGATCCAGAAACTATTGGTTCATGATTAGATCCTTTTGGTATGAATAAACTATCTCCAGGATTTAAGGTATATGTAACATCGTCACAACGATATGAAGTACTGCCCTTTGCTTGAACTAATAAAACATCTACTGGATCGGAATGATCTCCAAAAGTTCTACTGTCATTTCCAAAAGAAGTATACATGTGCATCACTTTAACTCCACAGTCTTTACTTACTGCTTCGAAGGTATTCCCTATAGTTCCTGGATAATAATCTCCCATCAAAAAGAATGTGGGGGGATTGGGTGAAGAAGTTTCAAATATTACTACTAATTGTGTAGATTCATATGAAATTTTTTCAATAGCGTCATCCCAAGTAATATCCTTGGCAACAGGATACTTATTCTCTGTGAAAACTATCATCCCAACTCCATATTAAATGAAATAATTTTCCTCGGTTTATCTGAGGGACTTGGTAGTGTTTGATGTAGTACATTTGAAGGAAAAAATATTATTGTTCCCTCATTTACCTGGGGCATAAAATTTAAATGGGAAGAAGTAAAAGAGTCTACAAAAGGTGATATGAATTGAGTCGGAGAATGTTCTGATGGGTCATATTCAATATAACAAACGGAACTCATCATTATATTTTTTTCTCCATGATCATGAAGAGGATGAAACATATTCTTTGCTTGCTCTTGAAACCAAGAATATTTTATGGAGTAGTAGTTAAAACCGAAAGATTTTTTTGCTTTGCTTAATTCATCTTCAAATATAGATTCAACTAAGTCATTATGATGTTTAGAACTCTCATCATAAAATGAACTTTCTAGTATAGAATTTGAGTTTGTAAAGTTACATTTACTCATCAATTCTAATAATTTCTTCTTCTTAGTTTTCCAATCACTCACATCTAATTGAAGATATGGTATCACAAACATAGATCTGAATGGGATGACCTCATCATTATTCATTTTTTTCCATACCTTTAATTACAGCATCAAACTTTTCATCCATCCAGTCCTTGTTAGATTCTGTCCATTTTCCTAAGGGACAAGAATCTAGAGAAAAACTAACTTTAGATTCCAAAAAACAACCACACTCAATACATCTAACCTGGTCTGCGTCATACTTATCACAATTTCTACAAGTTTCCAACCTCTGATTCTTTACTTCATCAGAAACCTGAAGAGCACCAGTTCTTATTGCATTTTTAACAAGTTCAAATGAAAACTCAGCAAGATTTTTTCCCTGCTGTAAAAGGGAAGGATAATTCTTTTCCTCAGACATTTAATATATTTCAGTTAAAAATATTTATTATGGGTTATAAGCCCCTTTCAAGGTTGATGCGTTAATTGTTCCAGAAACTGAGTAGTTTGAACCACTAATTGCTCTGCCAGCATCCCCACCATTTCCAGAGTTATTTGTATTTCCTCCAACAAATCCCCATTCTCCACCAGTTGCACCAGTTTCGCCTGCTTGAGAACAAGATCCTCCCGATTGTTGTGTACCTCCAGGACAAGATGGACACTGCTGAGCTCCGCCGCCAGCACCACCTAAAGAATCAGTTGGCCAATTATATCCTCTTCCTGGTCCACCATTTCCACCTACACCTCCACTAGGAGTGCTTGTATTGAATTGTTGTTCACATCTAACCCACCAAATAGAAGCATTACATCCTCTTCTCCATTCACAACACAGTTACCAGACTGATACTGACTCCAACCACCAGGGCAACCAACGGTGTTACCTTGTTGACAACCACTCTGTACATAAGTCTCTTGTCTACATTGAGCTGAAGATCCATTAGCACCTGTTTTTCCTTTTTCTCCTCCTCCCCCACCACCATAAATTTGAGCACTGGATCTAACTACTACCCTTATATTATTTCCACTCGTAGATGTTAATGAAAGAGCATCACCACCAGATTCTCCATCAATTGCTGGTGCAGTACCTCCAGTACCACCACCTCCTCCACCACAAGCTAGAATACTTCCATAGACATCAATTTCTAAATTATAAGCAGTTTCGTTAAGTTCAGCAGATGGAGATGCAACTGCAGTAGAACCACAAGTTCCATCGATAAAAACAACTTTATTGATATTTTTATCTAAATTTGTGTTCCAATCAACAGGAGTTGGATTGTCTATATCAAAATTAATTTCTGTCCCAGACTCCGTAATATAATAATACTTGATAGAATTTCTAAATTGAGATAATTTCCAATCATTTGATATCGCTATTCCATTACTTAGAATTCCAGATTGTTGATTTTCTGTACAATCTGGAACTATTGGTTGAGTTTCAGATATATTTGTATTCCTAAGTAATTCGGAACTACTGATAGATCCTGTGTTCAAACTGGGATTGATTGTTTCACTTCCACTAGATGTAGATTTTCTTACGCTAGCACGAAAATCTCTTCTCAAATCACTAAATTTGATTGGTCCTGTTGTATAATATGGACCTGCTTTTGATACTGATACTGCCATATTTTATCTCCTATTAGTGGAAATCGGTCCAAGCAATTCCAGTATATCCTTGGAATTTTAAAGTGGTTGTATTAAAGATAATTGAACCAGCTGGTGTTTCGGCAATTCCAGTAATTACAGTGTCATCAATATTTGGAACAACCATTACGGGACGAGTTGTAGCAGCCCCAACATTTGAAAAGTCAAATATTGCTTTTGGATCGCTGGTATCAAAACCAACAGTAGCATTAGTCTTAATTGAAGAATTCAAAAACTCTGTTAGTGGAGCATGTATTTGGAATGTTGCTCCACCTGGATCAAAATAATCGGTATTAATTCCAAGACCACCATTAATGATGACATTTCCATATGTAGAAAGTACAGAATTGGAATAAACAGAATCAGTATTTACTCCAACAGATCCTAGTAAAGCTGTTTGAGTTTGTGCATCAAGACCAACAGAAGGTATACTGGACGAAATTCCTATACGATTTCCAACGGAAACAATCGCTGCTGTTATATCCTTAAATGTCGATACTCCAGAAAGGGTATTTATATTCCCCTCAAAAACACTTGGTAGCGTTAAAGTTCCAACAACATTACCAAAAACTGTTAAATCTCCACCAATAAATGCATTTCCAGTTACAGTAGAAGTTCCTACAACATGTAAGGTCTCATTTGGATTTATCTCACCAATTCCCAACTTACCACCATAGGTAAGAGACATAAGTTGGGAATTTGTTTGACCATAAATCCAATCAAATCTTCCAGTACCAATACCAGACCCACCACCATGAAGAATGGTGTTAATATTTCCTGTATCCCTATTGATTATATCTAATGTCTTATCGGTATTACCAAATCTTAAAACACCGATACTATTTCCTACACCAGTTTGTTGTCCAATGCTGATTTTGGACTCTCCAGTTTCAGCAACTACCTCTAGTGAAGATCCAGATTCTTTTATAATTTGTAGTTCGGCAGATGGAAGTGCTGATCCAATTCCAAGTCTTCCACTTTCAAGTGCTGCTAATGCTGTTCCACCAGTTCCAACATGAAGTAGTTTGGAAACAGTTGTAATACCAGATGGAGCAGTAACTTCTATAGTATCGGCAATAATCTTATTTGCTGTTACAATTCCAACTATAATATCTGGAACACCTGTAAATTGAGTAGCAGAAGTTGCTGCTCCAGTTAAAGTGCCAACAAAAGATGAAGCAGTTATAATCCCAGATGGCTTGTTAATATTTGTTGGGAGTCTGGCATTATCAATAGTTCCAGTTACAACATAATTTGCATTGATTCCCGTTACACCAATACCATATCCATAGAACTTAGAAGCAGTTAAGATTCCAGTAGCAGTTATATTACCTGTCGAATTAATTCCAACACCGTCAGCATTATCTGGATTTCCACCAACTTGGAGGAAGTATCCTGGCATTGTTGTTGCTATACCAACTGTTCCAGCAGCATAAATGCTAGAAAATCCAGCGCCAGGGTTTACATCTACCCACTGCGATGTTGGAATATTTTTTAATCCACCACCGTCTCCAAAATATGATACAATTCCACTAGAAGCTGTTATAATACCAGAACTAATAATTACTTTTTCATCAGTTATAGTTCCAAAAGTACCCACTCCAGATACTTTTATGCCAGAAGTGTAAATATTTGAAATTGTTGCTAAACCAACAACTTTAGCAGTGCCCCTAACATCCAAAAACTCGGTTGGAATGGATGTACCAATTCCAACCAAGCCATTCGGATTTACAACAAAATTATCGTCGTCAACCTGAACACCATTTCTAAAGTTAAATGACTTTCTAAAATTAGACATCTTATATGGTTTTTAGTTATTTATCTAATAGTTTCTGCTCTAAAGATTCAACTTTCGCAGACAACTCTTTAACCGCCTCTACAAGTAGAGGAACGATTCTTTGATAATCAACTGCTAGATAACCATTGTCTCTAGTTGTAACTGCCTGAGGTAGAACTTCAAGAACTTCCTGAGCGATTACACCAACGTCATTTCCTGATTTACCAGACTTCTCATTCCAATCATAAGTGTTACCACTAATAGAAAGAACTTTAGCGAGAGGATCGTCAATAGGAGTAACATTATCCTTCAGTCTTTGATCTGAAGTGTAGAATGCAGTAATATCACCAGTTACATTCAAATCGGCACTGATTGTAGTAATCGTACTGATTGAAACACTGCTACCAATCGCAGCACTAATAACCAGATCACCACCTCTAGTGTCGATGGTTGTTGTTCCACCAACACCAAGTCTGATACCATCAATGTATGCTTCTTCAAAAGCACGACCAACAGTACCGATGTAAGCACCCTTATCAACATCAGGAACAATACCTGTGTTAATTGTTACTAGATCATCAAGAGTCGTTGCTCCATCAACACCAAGACCGCCAGTAACAACCAATGCACCAGTTGTCTTACTTGTAGATTGTGTGGAATTTGTAATCTTAACAATTCCAGTGACGTTTGCATTCGCCTTTACATTAATCTGACTGCTGAATGTAACTGGACCATCAAACTGAGACAGGACTGTACCCGACTTTCCACCCTCAACTCTAATCTTCTCTTTGACTAGAATTTCGTCAAATACAACGCTAAGGCGTCCTGCTTCTTGTCCCGTTACAGTTGGAAGAGGAACATCAAATGTTTCTTCCTGACCAGTAGCAGAACTGGTTTTCTTGTTACCAACGTAGAAGTCACCATCACTATTCATACCAGTGTAGACTACTACACCTGCTGCCTTTCTCTGAGCCTGAGATAGATACTCTTCAATATCATTAAGAGATCTGACTTGAATCTGAGGTAGACCTGTTGAATAGTTACCAGGACCAAATCCAAGATATTCAAAAGTATGACCAGAAGCACGAATAATAGAAGGTCTTCTAAATTCAACCGCTAGTGGTTTAATCTTCTTGACTAAAGAACCAGAATTATGAGTTTCCTTAGTTGTTCCAAATACACCACGAATTACTGATAGTTCATTTCCACCAGATCCACTAAATGTGGAACTGCTAATTCTCATGATCTCATTATCAACTTGAATATAAGATCCAAGTGGGAATCTGGTCAGAGTAGAAATACCGCAGATTTCTGATCCTTCAACATGGATTGAACTTCCCGCCTCAATTGTTGAAGATAGAATTAGTTTATCATTATCGTAAACAAAAGTTCCTCTGGAACCTAGGCTTTCAATTGTTGCATCGGATATTCCATCATTTGTTGAGAATCCGTGCTTCAAGATGAAAGCAGGAGAACTAAACGTATCTGAGGTTTCAATTGTAAATGTGGTTACTCCAACTCTTTCATTGACAATATAATCACCAAGATTATTATTGCTTGTATCAATAATTCTAAACTTAGATCCAACTGTCAATCCATGAGCAAAGGAAGTTGTTACAGTAGTGATTCCTAAAACTGGAGAAGTTATTGAAGATACTGGAACAGAAGGTCCAAGATTTACGATGTACTGACCACTATGAATTTGTGGATCACCGACAGTAATGGCAACAGATACCTGATTCTTTGCTGGAATAGAAGCAATTCTATAATATCCATCTCCAGTAGTTCCAATACCAGTTACTTGGATTACATCGCCAATATTGGTTGAGATACCAGAAGCAGCAATCGTTAATCCAGCACCAACTCCAGAACCAAGTACAGATGTATCGAAGTCTAACTCTTCGCCACCAGCATATCCAGAACCCCTTGAAATAATACTTACATCAGTGATGGTTCCTCCAGAGGAAACAACAACCTTTGCAGTTGCTCCATCCCAAGTCAAAGTTCCATCGTTTAGTAATTTTACATTATAATGTGTGCCAGCATTGTAACCACTACCACCAGCGAAAGAACTATAGGTAGCGATTCCACCAAATCCATGCTCGCGGTTGAATGTAAGTGTCGCAGTACCAGAATTTACAGTGACAAATGTTGTCGAAACTCCACTGATTGACTTACCAAATCCAAAGTCTTGAGCAAATAAATCTAAAGATTCTCTAGTAATACTCTTCTTAAGGTCATCTGAAACGACTTCGCCAATAGGACTTCTCTTGGCAAAACTGGTTGCAGAGTGTGGGTTATCATCAAGATTATCTTTATCTAATTGTGGATAGAGATCGGTTACCTTTTGGCTGTACTTAAATCCAGTAAATTCTTCACTAATCGCATTGTTTGAATTTAGGAGATATGTATGGTAGATACCATCTTGTACATCCTTAATATATGGACGAATAACTTCAGAACGATAAACATAATAGTTCTTGTTCAGATCATTCTTCTCATATCTTGGTAGATTTACATTTCTTGTGGAAGTATCACTTAGGAAAGTACCAGGACTATGAGTTTTTCCGTCATAGTCAACTACTGAGTGTGTAAATGTGTGATCGTCAATAACTCCAGTTACGGTAAATCTACCATTATATCCAATATTTGCTTGACCACCAGTGTTTGTAGAACTTCTAACGTTTAGAACATTGACAAGGTTTCCAACTTGTAGATTGTGTGGAAGTTCAGCGGTTACGGTTACAATACCAGCAGTTCCAGCAACACATGTGCTAATAAATCTTGGATTTCTATGGTAGTCATGATCCGTTGCACCAATACTTACTCTACCAGGATCACCATCATTTCTGTATCCTGTAGTGCTAGATTCCTGAAGAATGAATGTTTCAGCAGGATTCTTTGCGTTATCCGCGTCTTTTGGTACAACAATTCTAACTTTATAGAGTTTCTCATCTAGACTTCTAGAATCATCAAATCTCTTAACGAATGAGTTATCTGTTTTTTCGCTAAGATTTCCAACACCATAGGTATTAAAAGCAGTATAAATGTCGTTGTTATGTGTACTGTGAATATACCAGTTAGAATTATTGGAGTCCCACTGAATTGGATGTCCAACATCACCAGAGGACTTATCAGATACTCTACTAATAATCTTTAGATTGGTTCCACCATAAATTGTAACTTCAGTTCCGTTGTCTGCACTTGCTTTTGAAGAAGCGAGTTTGATTGCTGTTGAAGAAGAACGGATGGCATAATAAACTCTATGGGGAACAACATTTTCTGGAAGATCACCATCATCACTGATAATAACAATACTTTCTCCAGTTTGAATATCATGTGTTCCAATCGTTAGAACATTTGCTGCTGGAGCTCCAGTTACTTTATATTCTTTATAAGCAACTTTGGTTCCAAGAGATGTAGTTCCAAGGCTGATTACATTATCAACCATACAAATATTAGCACTAAATGTGCCAATACCAGTACCAAAGTTTACATATAACTTATCATCTCTTCTCGCACCAACTCTATAACCTTGTGTCAGGACTGGTGGAGCATCGTCAAAGTTATTGAATCCATAGAGATATAGATGACTTGAAATACCTACTGAGGTTGTTAGACCAACGTCTAATGCTTGCCAATCGATATCAAGTTCATCACTAACTGCTGCTCTAGGTGTGATGATTGAAGTGATATATGCTTTATTATCCTTATCAAACGCAGCCTTTCTAAATCCTTCCGAAGCAAGAGAGAACTGACCAAAGTTAGAGTTAGAGTTGGTGATAGAAGCGTCACCACCACTTATAGTTTCGAAGTGCTTTGTGAATCCAATTGCGAACACAGAAACGATCTGCATGATCGCATCATTGCTCATCTTCATGTGGGTTGTTTCCCAACCAGTACGATAAACTGCACTGGAGTCTAGGTGGTAGACTTTATTTTTATCTAGAGAAGATGATCCAGAAGAAAGTTCAGCACCCGTCTTCTTCGAAATCGTGATACCATCATAACTTCTAGTCTCTTCATTATATTTTACGAATGCTCTGTCGTCTTTCTGTAGAGATACACCAGTAAACTGAGCAACAACCATTGAACGGAAACCTGATGCCTTAGCACCATCAGCATGCATTCCATTCATACCAAAAACTGATCTTAAAGAACAGTTGAATACATATGGAGAGGCACCAGAAACTGTATCCGTTTCAATAGTAACAGTCGCACCACTAACATCTGGAAGTGTTAGTAGGTTTGGTTGAACATAAGGTAGTAGATATGTAAAAGTAAATGGATTGACAATACTTTGAACTTTTGTTGAAATGTTATAATCATTTACACCATCAGAAAGTCCAACACCTTTGATCTTAATAGGCGTTCCTTCATTGAAACCATGTTCAATTGAAGTTGTAACTGTAATTACTGGACCAGCAGTGCCGCCACTACCAGATTCAATTCTGGCAATAGATATTGAGTCTGAAGCAAACGCACCTACAATTTCCCATTCAGCACGTTGCTTTGCAAATCCTTCAGCATTATCTGGATATTTTTCTTGAATATCTCTTACTGAACTAAAGGCATTGGACAACTTGCTGTAGTACATGTCCAAGTCAGTGAGGTCATATCCAGTAACCTCATTGACACCATCGGCATACTCAAAACAAGTCAGTTTGTGGTGGGAGAATGTTGGAGTTGAACGATTAGATGCTGAGAAGTCAATGTTATCAGTGTAAACTGTGCCAGTATCATCACCATCAAAGATGGTCATCTGCCACATATAACAAGTACCAGTTAGTCTGAAGAGAGCACTGCTTGGTACGTTATCATCGGTTGGATTTGGTACATACTTAGGTCTGATCTTAGTCTTTCTAAGATCCAAACCAACCAGAGAAGTACCTCTAGGTACTACAACACCACCATGAACACTATTGAACTTGTAAAGAATATTTCCGACTTGATTTAGATCAAAGTTAGTATCTAAATTAAGAGCGATTTCTGATGCTGGTGGAGAGATTGTTCCAGCAGGAGACTTTACTCTTACACCAAGAGCAGGATCATTATAAATCGCATAACCAGGTCTGTTATCAACTATGTGCTCGCCAGGGAATAGTAAAATGGTCGTCTTTTCAATTGCATCATTATTATTACCCTTTAAATATGAGAATCTAGCAGATTCTATTAAAGCCCTTTGTATTGTCTTAAAGGGTTTTGCTAATGAATTACCTTGGTTTTCAACACTATCTGTTGCTTCTAGATCGTTAGGATTAACATAAAGAATACGACCTTCAGTATTTTTGATAAAATTATCTAACTTATTAAGTGGCATCGGACTGCAACGACCATGAGATTTCTATGTTTTATTTATCAACCCATCAAATCCTCTTCGTCGTAAATATAATACTCATCGTCGGGCATGTCTTCAGGATTTTCTAACTCAACTGGAAATAGACATGGATGAACTTGCTCATCTATAAGATATAGTGAGTTTTTATAAAGATCTTCTACTTCAAATGTTCGACTTTTATCAGCCTCTCTGCATAAGTCCTGATCATATAAGTGTCCATCAGGCAGCTCATCAAAGGTAAATGGTATTTCGTTTATAAAATACATCTTCACTATCATACTACCATCGTTATACCAACAGAAAGCAGTAGTGATTTTGTATTTTTGAGACATAAACTTGTCCGTTTAGTCTTATTTATTTTTATAGGAACGGGGAGACTTGAACTCCCACGGGCACAATGCCCAACTGATTTTAAGTCAGGTGCGTCTACCGATTCCGCCACGCTCCCAAATTGTAGTGCTGGTTGTGGG
>Ga0181591_10004932_pt1 | contig 11608 bp, 5 predicted proteins | sample 071ome_33_FD_133757 | JGI IMG/M metagenome (GOLD analysis project Ga0181591, IMG submission 133757) | Coastal salt marsh microbial communities from the Groves Creek Marsh, Skidaway Island, Georgia - 071412AT metaG (megahit assembly) | ecosystem: Environmental > Aquatic > Marine > Intertidal zone...
AATTTAAAATATCTTTCATTACATTAACAATTAATATAACAGGTTCTGTTAGCGCATCAACTGTGTCACCGTCTAAGTCTAGTGCAAAATCATGAATCATTTGATACGTATTGCTTAAAGACATAAAAGCTTTTCTAGCTGATGCAGATGCAGCGGCATTTTTACCTAATCCTTTTAAAAATGCTTCGAATGGACTATTAAAGTTCATAACTTTTTGAAGCATTTTCATTGAAGAAGATAATTCTTTAATTGCCTTAAGTTGTTGTGCTTCTGGGGTTTGATCTTGCATAGCTTGAACAGCTTCACTATGTGTTAAACCTTTATCTCTTAAAGTCATCAAAGCTTTAAGACCTTCTTGCGACATTCCAGTTTGATCTGCAAGAATTTGTTTTTCAAACCTGTTTAATTCATCAAACGTTCTTCCTGTTGCAATCATGCCGTCTCTAAACATATTAATAATATCTTCTGGATTGTTTGCTTGAATTATATCCATCGCGTCTAAATTCATACCAAACGTTTGAGATAACATCGCAACAGAATTAGCAGCATCTTCAAAAGTATTAAATTTTTTAAATACAGCAGAAGCATCTTCAACTGATATTTTCATTTGAGTTAATCGTGAAGTTGTCTTTAATAGTTCTTCGTCTGAAAGATGCGAAAACAATGCAATATCAGTTCTAAGTTTATTAAAATTAAGCATAAGCCTTTTGCCATCAATGCCGTATTGCTTGCCAACAGCATCAGTCATAAGTGCTACCTCACCTATTCTTTTACTTACACTCATTAAGTTTATACCTGCATCTTGTGCGTAGTAAGCTTCTTGTTCTGCAGTTAAACCCATTATTCTTTTTATTCTTGTATAATGAAACAAAGCTTCTTTGTTTCTTGTTATTGTTTGACCAAAATACTCAGAATAATGTCCCATATTCTTAATGCTTTCAGTTGTCTCTTTAGTCATATTTGCAATACCACTTGCTCCTTCACCAAAGAGTTTTACTGCATCTGAATTATAATTTTCAAATGTTTTAAGCATTCCTATACCAATATTTGCAACATTTTGAATACCTTGTCCGATAGAAGAAAGCGAATCAAAAAATTCTTTTGAGTCTTGCGCTGCCTGTCCAATTGTTACAACTATGTCTTCTCTTAAAGCATTTCCTAATTGAGCAACTCGATCAAGAACCATAAACGGTAGCGTCATAGCTGACTTAAAAAAGTTTGATATTAAACCAACAATACTACCTAAAACTTTAAGAAATCCAAATGCGCCTGCTGTTACACTTTTAAGAGCATTTGCAAACTTATTTGCTGCATTTGCAGCTTCTTCAGACTTTTGAACAAATTCATTATGTGAGTCTGTAATTGAGCTTAAAGTATTATTTAATTTTGATAAACTATTTAAATTTTCTTTATTTGCCTTATGAAGTTTATCTAATCCTGACTTATTTGCTTTAAAAGCAGTGTCAAAAGATTTTGCGTTTTCTGTTGCTGCTTTATTAGCATCTTTAGCTGCGTCTGTTAATTCTTTAGAAGCTTTTGATGTTGATTCATATTTTTCTGTAACTTTTTCCATGTCTTTAGAATAGTTATCAAAATAGTTTAAAACCTTATTGTTATCAAGAGATTTTTCAATTTGAGCAGAAAACTGAGTAATATTTTTAGATATACTTTGTGATGAGTTTGTTATCTTGTTATATGTTTCTGAAGACTTTCTAAAAGATTCAGCAACTTGACTTGCATAAGTTGCTTGATCTCTTGCAGAAGATGCATATGTGTTCATTTTGTTATTTATTTGATTGAGCATTTCGTTTAAGCTTTTTGCTAAAGCTGCTTGATCCATCATGTCATCACTCATTATACAAACTCTACTTTGCTGTTTTCAATTTTTTCATTGTAAACTTCAATAACTTGAAGTGCTTTATCAACTAACTTTTTTATAGAAGCTTTCTTTTTCTTTTCTTTTTTAATCTCATTTATAGTAGTAATTGCTTTTGATACCTGTGCATATGTTGATCCAATATTAGCAAAAACGCTAACCAAGCTAGCCTTATCATCACCTGAAAGATTTATTAATTCATCCATCGTATGAGGTACAATAACTTTACCATCTTCAGTAAATAACTTTAATCCATCATTTGCAAGTATTGACGATAAACCGCCATCTTGAACTTTGTCTGTTCTTTTATCTAGATTGGTCTGCAAATTTTCTAAATAAGTTTTGCTAGTTATACTTGGTGAATTATTATAATTATCTTTAATTGCATTTAATGCTCTTATATAGTTTTTATTAGCTGCATCTTCACTAAACATTCCAAGAGTTCCAATACCTCTTGCATAACCCATTTGTTCTTCAACATAATTTTTTGGTATATATTTAGCTTTAAAAGATTTATTTATTGTTGCGTAAAGATTGTTTATAACCTTCGAACTTGATAAACCTTTGTATATATCTCTCTTGTTTTTATTATCATATGTTTTTTCATCTATTCCTTCTACAGTATTTTTTAAGTCTCCTGGAGGAATAATTTCGCTTAGTATTTTATGTTTTCTCATAGCATCTGTCATTAATATTGCCATGTGATATTTTTTCTCATCTTGATCGAGCATATAATTCGTAGCTTTGATTTTGTTAAAATTATCTTCTGTTTCTGTAAATTGATCATAATAAGGATTACCTTTTTTAAACAAATCGTCACCTAAATCTTTTTTAAGCGAACTTTTTATTTGATCAAACTTTTCTTGTGCAGCTTTTTCGCCTAAAATAAATTCTGCACCTATGCCGCTACCAAAAAGACCACTTGCTGCACTACTTTTTGATTGTTTTTTAGCTGTTGTAATTGCTAATGTTACATTTGATACATTACCTTTATCAAATGTCTTTATTGTTGCAGCGTCTCTAAGATTTTGCATTTTATTTCCTAAAAGAGCTTCTAATGGCTCTCTTTTCCACCAAGGTAAGCTTTCTATTCCTACAACTAACATACTAGCAAAAGCACCAATCATAGAATATGCAAGACTTGTAAACATTGAAGCTAGCTCTTTTACTACGAAGCTTCCTGCTGCAAATATTCTATGTGACTCCCATGTAAATCCTGTCCATGCTGAAGATAATTCTTTTACTAAATCTTCATGTTCTTTTTTTGATATTCCAAGCCAGTCTAAAATAGAAAAGTCTTTATTGATATCAAAACCAAGTTGTCGTAAAGACTTCATTAAAGGACTGTTAGGATTATCTGTAGAATCAAGTGTAGAGGTCAGCAAATTAAAAAATACTGATACAGTAATTGCAGCACCTTTTATTATACTTCCCATAATTTTTCCACCAAGATAAAATATATCAGAAAATAATCCGCCGCCTTGCCTAAACAAATTTTTCATATCTTCTGAAGTTCTTTTAACTTGACCTGCAATTCCTGAATTATCTTTATACTCGTTCGAAGCTATAATGTCACCAAATATATTAAATGTGTTTGTTTGTAAATCATCAATGATATTGTTCATTGCATCTTTACCTTTTTTTGATTTAACTTCGCTAGCGATTTCTCTTATATGTTTTAAAGCTACATCTAAGGATAGATTTTTATTATTTTTTGTATCTAATAGGTTTCTTTCTTTAAGTAGTTTATTTGTTTCTTTGTTTGTAGTCATTATTTTTAGCGCTAATTTAGTTTTTTCTCTAAGTTTAGCTCTTTTAACATAATCAGAGTCAAGTTGTGCTGTTTCTGTTGTTTTTAAAACATTTAAAATATTGTCAACTTTTTTTCTATTTTCACTCTTAAACTTTTGTGGTGATACAAATCCAATTACACTAGAAACAATTTTTGTTGCTTGAAAAATTGAATCTTTGAATTGTTGACTTTTAAATATAGTATCAACTTTTTGTACAATCATAATAATAGGCTTAGTAATTGCTAATATTGCAGATTTATCTAAGTTTAAACCAAACAAGTATATTGACTCATACATAGAGCTTAAGCTTTTTGCTACTTTTACTACTTTTTTACTTGACGCACTGTTTTTCATTAAACCTTTTAAAAATGCTTCAAAAGGAGATTTAAAAGTCATAACTTTTTGAATTTGTTTTATAGAAGATGTTAAGCTTTTAATTGCTTTTATTTGTTTTTTTGTAGGATTATCATTTGCAATTTTTTGTTTTGCTTCAGAATAAGTAAGACCCATGTTTTGATATGTCATTAAAGACTTGAGCATTGCGTCTGACATGCCTGTTGTTGTTTGCATTAATTGTTTTTCATGTCTATTTAGATCTTGATAATCTCTTCCTGTTGCAAACATAGCGTCTCTAAATTTTTCTACAATTTCGCCAGGATCTCTTGCAGTTAGCAAGTCTAAAGAATCAATACTCATTCCAAAAGATTGATATAACATTGCTGAAGTTTTTGCTGCTTCATCAAAAGAAGTAAACTTATTAAATATATTAACAAGATCTTCAGCACCTACGTTTAATTGACGCATTCTTGCAACTGTGTTTGCTAAATTTTGATCTGATAAATGTCCAAAGTCTTTTATGTTTGTTCTCAATTTATGAAAACCTTGTAACACTTGCTTTGTATCTACATCAAACATATTAGCTGCCTGTTCTGTTGCGGCTCTTACATTATCTAAAGTTGTAGCTATATTACCAACTCTAACACTTGTATCTAAAGCGTAATAAGAAAGATCTTTGCTGTTAATTCCAAGCGTTCTCATTGCAACTAATAGATATTCTGCACTTTTTGATCCATTTGTAACTTGTGGACCAATAGTTTCAGCAACAGTTCCCATATCATCAATTGCTTTAGATATTTCTGATAGGAATGCAGCAGCACCAGCAGCACCTTCACCAAACATTTTGACCATTAAAGATCTAGGATTTTCAAATGTTTTAAGCGAACCTACAGCAATATTATGCATTTTTGCAATACCTTTGCCGATCATAGAATTCGCATCAGAATATTCTCTTGTCGCCTGGTGTGCATTACCAATTGTTTCTATAATGTCTTGTCTAAAAGCATTTCCTATCTCTACAGCTTTAGCAGCAACCATAAAAGGCAATGATATAGACATCTTAAAAAAATTAGATACTAACCCAATAACAGAGCCTATAACTTTAAATAATCCCATTACAATCATTTTAGGTATGTCAATAACTAATGACCAGCCTCCAGAGCTAATTGCTCTTTTAACAATGTCTAAATTCATAAAGCCATCAGATATCTCTTTTGATTTTTTTCCAACATAACCAAATATGGCGTCTGTTACTAACCATAACTTTGAATTATAAGAATATTGTTTAGTTGATTTGTCTCTTTGTTTAGCCATTTCTGTCTGGCTTTTATTAAGATCTGTACGTTTATTTGTATCATCAGCAAGCTGTTGTGAAACCGATTTAGCACCTTCTGCGTTTTCTTTTGCCTTCTTTGAAGACTTTTCTAAGTCTTTTTCGAGTCTTGCTTGTTCTGGTATAATATTATTGCCAAAAGCTTTTTGCATTTTATTGGCTGCATCAGCAAAGCTATTTGACATGTTTTCGTATCTATTGCTAAATCTAATTAAAGATTCGTTAAGACTTTGAGAGATTCTTAATTGCTGCTGAAAACCTTGATCAATTGTATCAGCATTGTCAATAATAGAGTCTAAAGATTTAATTAGCTGTTGCGAATATTGAACTTGTAACTCTAAAGACTCAGCCATTTTAGAGTCTCCAGACTATACCTGTTAAATTTTGAAATTTATTGGCAATATGTTTTTTTTGTTTAGCTAAAATACAAGCTAGATCATAATCTTTTTGTTCATCTAGAACCATCTTGAGCTTTTTTGAAACTTCCAATAATTCATACAAACAATCTATTTGTGCGTCTGAAGCATTTATTGATACGTTAACTTCTTCATTCATTATATATTTGGCTGCTATGTAATGCAACAATTTTTCTTTTTTGTGATTCATAATATTACCTAATAGTTTGTTGTATATTATATATATTCATCAGCCAAAAGACTTCCTAAAAGATCTTCCACCACTTGTATTTCTTTGTGATGTTGAATAGGCTTGAGATTGCTGCTGTTTTGCTTCTTCGAACTCCTTTTTTAATCTACCTATAAACCAAAATCTTTGCCAAACAGGACAACTATAAGCATCTTTATAGGTAAATCCAAGATGGTATACTAAAGCAAATATTTGTTCTAAATATAGATCTTTATCATTCGGTGTCAGGCCAAAAAAATGCGGCACCCATAGGAAGACCTACCTCACTTTGCTCATGACAATGTGTACAATTCATCCATGACTTCATGATAATTCCCGGCTCGTGCTTGTCTAAGAACCTTCGTAAAGCTAAAGAATCTCTAGCAGGTAGACTTTTAACAAAAAAGTTTAGCTTGTTTTTATCTGTAATACCATCAACTGAAACTACTGATCTAGATAACCTGTCTGTAATAGCAGATTCAATCTTCATGCCACTCTTTTTTCTTCTTTCAGAAGTAATCATCATATCACGTTCATCAGAACCTGTTAAAAATTTAACTCTTACATTCTTTTTTGTTACTGGAAGCTTAACTTCAAATAAATTTTGACCTCTTTCAACAGGCTCAACTTCTAATCTTTTAATTTCTAGTTGCGATAAATCAAATGATTGCTTGCTCTTAATTCCACATTCTGGACAATCAACTTCAACATCATAATCTGCACCGTATCCAGTAATTCTTAAAGAAACAAGCAAAGCATTTCTATCACCTGAAATTAATGTGTCTGGTTTAATTCTTTTATCAATAATACATGATTCTAAAAGCTTTGTTAAAACAGTTCCACTTTTAATATATGCGCGACTTGTAAGAATGTCTTCTTCTTTTGCTGTCATTGGCTTAATGTCTACTGTATCTTGACCATGCAATATACCATCGTCCGGATAAATAATACCTCTAGAAGGTAATGGCACACTTTCAGCTGGAATTTCAAATCCAAAATCGTCTTTCATTACATTTGAAACTTGGATAGGACCATCTCTTCTAATTTGGTCAGGATTAATCGGTGTATCTAAATCATTCATTCTTATCTATTCTCCTTAGATTTGCGGCGCTTGTATTCTATTTAGATTAGAAGTTTCTATTAAACTATATTCGTATAATATATCATCTATTCTTAGATTATTAATTTTTATATTATTGTTAAATTCTAAATTAATAGTTCCTCTAAAAATATTACGTTCAGCATCTAGTATAATTCTATCATCTAATCTATTAGGTATTATAACATTATAACCTACAATTACTCCATTGTTAACTAAATTATCTAATATATTATTTATCATTAATTTTATATTTAGATATAAATTAGACTGACTACTATTTTGATTAAAAAACAAAGGTCCTCCTCTAAATAAAGATCCAGGCACGCTTTGCGTCAAAAGAGCTAACTTAACTTCTTTTTTAACTTTTAGTAAATTATTTACTATACTAAACAAACTAAAACTTGAAAGTCTTTGCTCATATGATGTAACTTGTGAATCTAAATTAATAATTTTATTTGAACTATAATATAAAGGATTTAATAAATTGCTTCTAAATAGTTTTTTATTACTTTCCCAGTTTACATCTGAATTATTCAATCCCGGTTGAAGTATTTTTAAACTACTATAGTTATTAATTGTTTCACTTACAGTTAGAGGTTGTGTAATATTTCCTAAATCTTGAGCAATTTTTTTAATTACAAAAATTGAAGGATCTAATAATTTAATATTATCATCAGCATCTGATGCCTTTAAAGACCCAAATGTATAAAAAGCATATTTACTATTTAATCCTAAACTTTGTAAATAACTAATTGTATTGCTAAATATAATATTGTTATTATCTTTACTTTCTGTAGGAAATATATTAATGTCAGTAAATTCCTCTGCGTCTTTGATGTAATCAGATAATTTATTTTTAACTAAAGTTACAGAAAAATTACTTTTTAACTTATTTGTTATATTGTCATTAGTTTCTTCAATTAATAATCCATCTGTAATAGTATCAGAATAACTAAATACATCGCTAATAAACAAAAAATCTTTTTCATCTTCAGCGTAGTCTATTATTTCTCTAGTTAATACTTTATTACTCACACCAGGTAATAACAAATAATCTAGGTTTAATTCTCTATTTTTAACAACATCTATTGCAGTCAAATATGCTTTAATTGTTGGATTATCTCTAAGACTAATATTGCTATCTTCTAAATGCTCTTCTCTTATAAGCGCCGTATTTGTAAAAAACTTCTTGTCTGTATCTCTTATGTCAACGCCATCAAACCCACCATAAGTAAAGAAGTCAAACGAAAGTTTATCTTGAAGTTTTGCTACTAGCGTTTTATCATCTTCAACCCATAGACTATTGTCATCTAAGTTTAAATACGTATTACCTTCTGCAGCTTTTCTTGTATATTTTAAATTATCAAAAGTGCCGTTATGATATATCTTTTCTAAATGAAAAAATGAGTTTAAATAGCTGTCATCTTCGACCCATATGTTTTTAGATTCTGTGTTTAAGTCATGCAAAAAATATTTTGTATAATAGTAAAAAGGCGATATATACTCATCCAAGTAATCTTTAAAAACTTCTACATTATTGCTGTCACTAAGCTTTTTGTAAGAATTAAATAAAACTCCCCAAGAATTTTGTATAGATGCACTAATATCAGACATTATATTATCATTTAATTCAGCATTAGTGTAATGAATTGGCATTTGGTATACATTGTTAAAGTCTAAGTTTAGATCATTATAATCTAAAAAGCAGTTTGGATTAATTCTAATATGCGGGTATGCTCTAAAACCTGAAGGTATTAAGTCACATCTTATTTTTTTATTTTCAACGTCTTGATCTACTTCAACTCTTAGATATAAATTTCGTGTTTCATATTTAAGCTCTGTTACAGTTTTATTACTTTCAATATGATAATAAGTGTTTTCATCTCCAAACAAACGTGCAATATAATTTGGGCTGTCTGGATTAAGATTTACTTCTTGCTTATGATCAACTTGTGTAAAAGTATTATCTCTTGGATCATACTCAAAAATGTATATTTCAAAAGTAGCATAAGTGTTCTCATCAATGTTGCCTCTTGTTAAAGGATTTATTTTAATTCTAAATCTATTACCAACTTCTCCGTCGTCTAATGCATGAAACTTAAATAAATTAACAACTTTTGTTTGTATATTTTCTCTAGTATTTAACAATCCATTTCTATCAATAGGCTGACTGGTTACCCAAGGTGTTTTTGCTGTCTGGTATTTGTTTTCAAAAGAGTTATAATCAGGAAGATTGCTATTGTTTAAAGTGCTAAAGTTTCGTGTGGTAATAATCTTTATATCGTTATCTGACCTCAAGAAACCAGACGACGTAAACTCTGCGTATTTAATATGACCTTTTTCTAAGAAGAAATCGCTATACCTATTAGATGATTGCAAAACAGTTAAATCATTATTAATAACAAACTCATTTGAAACATTTAAAAGTCGAGTATTTTCAGTGCCTGTAACAAATCCAGAATTTAATCCTAATAACAATATTTTAGGATTTATTGTCGATGATGATCTTACTTGATTATTATATGAAGCTGCTTCAATCGAGTCATTAGTTGTTAAAGGTGTGCCTTCGTTAACAAGTAATGAAGGTAATACGCCTTGTGCAGATATTATTGTGCTAGTTATAAAATAGTTATTATTAGCAGTATTAAGCCCTAAGTCTTCTAAATAACCTGATTGATTATTAATAAACTTTTGTAAAATAAAACTAACGTTTCCTGAAACTGTTATAGGTGTTTCAACAAATGGATTATTTGATTTTGTTAAATTATCTTCAGAATTTTGAGAAACAATTCCTTCAGCATTAAATCCTGCGCCAGTGTAATTTCCTTCTATTGACTTTTTTCCGCTGCCTATTCCAAGAAGTCTAATAAATGTTGATTGATCTCCGCCGTTGTCAAGCCATGTTTTTATTGCATCATAGCTTTGACTTTCTGTGTAACAAGATAGTGAATCTTTAATATGTCTATGTCTATTACTTCTTGCGTTACCTAGTTTATTGTCTAAACTATTAGCAACTTTAAAAGTTGTTCCAGCTACATCTAAAGTTTCAGTATTAGTTATATTTGTTGGAACAAAAGCTTTTCCCTTGTGTGAAGGGCCTAAAACGCATAATGTTCTTCCTTCTAGCGTTTGAAAAAGATTTATTGCACTGTCATTTATTGAAGAGCCTAATCTTACTGCTACTTCGCTGTTAAATAAGTTATTTGACATACTTAGCCTTTATGAATAAATTCTAATTATATATATCAAATACAATAAAACTCGCGCAGTTGTAGAACAACAAGAATTACGCGAGTTTTAAAATTTTTAGCTTTTGTTAATTAGTATTGAAGAACGCAGTTGTCGTAGCGTAATGTTAATGAAATTTCTTGAGGCTCATCACCGTCATAAGAAAGATCACCAAAACCAGCTTGCGTCAAGAAAGCGCCTTTAATATCCCAAAGCTCAACTACAGTACCTACAGGGTCAAGTAATTTAAGTTGGCAATCACGCTTATAAAAATCAGCGTAACCAGCACGACCACTTACTGACTCAAAGTGTGTACGTACCCATTCCATAACCTGTTGTGCGCCTGATGGTGCAATTGGATCATGCAATGTTACTGACATAGTGTCAAATGTAGTTTTACCTGCTAAATATCTTGTACTATTAATAAAAGGGATTGCTGTTTCATTAGTAGTATATGATGGTCTAGCAGCTGTTTTAATTAAAAATGCATCAATACCTTCGATAGCAAAAATCCAGCGATTTTTTCTTTTCGGTTCAAATTTATTTGGTATCATTTCTGCGACTGATAGTGTCTCTGCCATGTTGTTCTACTCCTAGTTCTTATTTATATATATCTAATTTGTTTTAATCTTGAATCGTATTTGTCACAACAAAGTCAAGAGAAATAAATTCTACGGACTTTGTAGGTTGCAAATAAATCTTGCCACGAATTGTATTGTTCTCAATATCGTTTTGTGTCGTTGTTGTTGTATCAATCTGTACTTTATAACGTGTAACACCACGACGTTGTTGAACATCTGCCATAATAGGTTCTACTAGATTATTAAATCTAACCAATGTAGATTCTCTATTAGGCTCAAACAATAACGATTCAGCAATTTTTCTAACTCTTCTACGAATGTTAATCAAAAGACGTCTTACGTTAATTCTGTCAAGAGCTGATTGGTCTTGCAATAAAGTTTTTTGTCCAAACGCATAAACCTCACCAGGACGTCCTGCAGGAACATAAATTGGATTAATATCTGCATCATACAACTCGTCAAGAAGATCACGATTCATCTGCAAGTTTGAGTCAATAGCGCTTAGTCTACCTCTATTTAAACCAGCAGGAGCAAACCAAGGATCAGCAATTGCATCATTACGACTCATTACTCCCATCATTCCAACTGAAGGAGGCACAACAATTGGTGCACGATCTGATGGTCTTCTCATCAAAACATCTGGGAAATATGCAGCTGCAAAAGATGTATTTAATGCTCTATTCTCAAAATTCTTTATCGTCTGACGAACACTTGGCTTTCTAAGTTCATCTTCAA
>Ga0181591_10004936_pt1 | contig 11604 bp, 9 predicted proteins | sample 071ome_33_FD_133757 | JGI IMG/M metagenome (GOLD analysis project Ga0181591, IMG submission 133757) | Coastal salt marsh microbial communities from the Groves Creek Marsh, Skidaway Island, Georgia - 071412AT metaG (megahit assembly) | ecosystem: Environmental > Aquatic > Marine > Intertidal zone...
CCTCGGGCACAAAATCAGGCAGATCCTGCAAATATCCTGCTTCACGCGCAGACGAAATCGCCCTGTTCAGCGCCCGCCCCACAATCGCCACCGAGCGATCATTCGCCAAGGCAGCGGTGATGATGGACTCTATTCGGGCTACATTGCTGGCAAAACAAGTCACTGCAACGCGCCCTGTTGCCTTTGCTATGGCGTCTTTCAGCCCGGCACATGCGTCAGCTTCTGAACCGGTGCGCCCCTCCACCATCGTGTTGGTCGAATCCCCGACCAGTGCGAGCACACCTTCACGACCAATTTCGGCAAGACGACCGGCATCGGTATCAATACCAAGCATGGGGGTCTTGTCGAATTTCCAATCACCGGTGTGCAAAACAGTTCCGGCACCTGTCCTTATTGCAAGAGCCGCAGGGTCAGGAATAGAATGATTAAGCCCTACCATTTCCACTGAAAACGCGCCAATTTGCTCAATCGCGCCGATACCAAGTTCGATTAAGGGTATCGAATCGTCAAAGCGTGACTCGGCAAGTTTGCGCCGCAACAACGCCAGCGTAAATGCACTCCCATAAACCGGGCATCCAAGGCGGTTCCAAAGATAGGGAATGGCCCCAAGATGGTCTTCATGACCATGTGTCAGAACAAGGCCGGCAAGCTTGTCACGGCGCTGCTCAATAAAGCTGAGATCCGGCAAGATAACGTCAATTCCCGGTGTGCTCTCATCCGGAAAAGAAATACCAAGATCGACCATCAGCCAACTGTCCTGATAGTGATAAAGATTGGCATTCATGCCGATCTCGCCGGAACCACCCAGCGGTACAAATAGCAGATCGTCCTGTTTATACATTTACTTCCCGTTTTCCATCAGCCCTTGTTGCGGGCGTATATTTCCACAAGCCCTCTCACGGTTAAATCAGGGTCGACAGTCGTTATGCCGATGACATGGCCGTTAAAAAGAGGGGCAAGCCCGCCGGTGGCGATTGCCGGTAGGGTGTCGCCATATCGGCAACGCAGGCGCTCCAATAAGCCCTCAACCATGCATACATAGCCCCAAAACACTCCGGATTCCATTGCCGCAATCGTATTTTTTCCTAAAATCGGCAGATCGGCATCCCATGACCGCACCTCAAGGCGCGGTAATTGTGCCGCCGCACGTTCGAGCGCTTCAATCGAGAGATTAACTCCCGGGGCAATGATACCGCCCTCATACGCGCCATTTTCACCTACAAGATCAAGCGTTGTTGCGGTGCCAAAATCCAACACTATGCTGGGCAAACCATGTGCCGCCTGCGCACCAACAGCATTAACCAGACGGTCGGCACCAGCCTGTTCTGGATTGTCGATATTCACAACAATACCAAGATCAACATCAGCACTGCCAACGATCATTGCCTGTTTACCCGTGACCGATGCAATGGCGCCATCAAGCACTGGCGTTAATGCGGGAACAACACTGGCGATTATAGCGCCGTCCAGGTGAATGGATTTGTCGGAATCATCAATCAGCTGGGTCAGTCTGTTTTGATAAAAAGCCTGATCCTGTTTGACGTCACTTGGCAAACGCCACAGCGCAATCTGTTTCTGGTCGTCATAGACAGCGCAGACGACATTGGTGTTGCCAATATCCACAGCCAGAAGCATTCACACTGTCCCTATCAATTCAACGTCTCCGGTAGAGATATGGTGCGTGGTACCGTCATCGGCAAGCAAATACATTGTGCCATCCGTCCCAAGGTCCATAAACGCGCCGGTAATTGTTTTGTCCAGCAGATGCACCCGCATCATCTCACCCTTGTGCAGGCAATGCGCCAGCCACTCTGTGCGAACATCATCAAAGCCATTATGGACATAGTCCCCGTAGCGACGCGCAAGGCGATCCCGATAGGATTCGGCAAGCTGGCGTGGTGTCAGGTCAATTGAGCCACAATCCTGAATGGCTGCGGCCGGAAGCCGGGCTCCGTCAATTGGCGTCACTGCTGCGATATTGACGCCTGTACCAATGATCAGGTTGTCACCCGACACCTCTATCAGGATGCCACTTACTTTTCCTCTACCCTTGATCAGAACATCATTTGGCCATTTCAGACCAACTGTCTCATTCGCAAGACAGTCGGCGATAGCCTCACGAATCGCAAGGCTGGCAACAAAAGCCAGACCGAACCATTCTGTTGCGGGACATGCCGGTTTGAGCAACAGCGAGTAATACATACCGCCTTGGGCAGACGACCAGCTGGCACCACGCCGTCCACGACCCTGCGTTTGTTCTCCAACCAGAAATCCGGTGCCCGAAGCGGCGCCAGCAGCAGCGGCTTCACGGACCAGATCCGAAGATGAGGTTGCACTCTCAACCCAGTTTATCGGCCAGTCTGGAGCAGGGTTCATCAAGGGCGAAAAGCCACCTTTGCTAGCGCGCCACCATCAGCGCAATGCTTGCTGTTTCAGCAGAACCAAGAAGACTTCCAAGCCCCGCGAACAACAACAAAACAACGGTCATGCTGACACCAAGAACAAGCTTGTTGGAAATCGGAACGTCAGCATCAAGCGGCGCGTCCGCATCTTCAAAATACATCAGCTGAATGATCCGCAGATAATAGAACGCACCAACAACAGACATCACGACACCAATCACCGCAAGCGGGATCAGCCCAGCCTCAACCGCAGCCAGAAACACATACCACTTCCCAAAGAAACCGGCTAGCGGCGGTATGCCGGCCATGGAAAACATCATGACCAGAAGTCCAATTGCCAGCATCGGATGGGTCGAGGACAATCCACTCAAATCCGTAATTTTCGTCGCTGGCTGGCCATCCCGTCGCATCAGCAGAATGATCGCAAATGTACCGGCACCCATGAACACATAGCCCGTCATGTAAATAATTACGCCCATCGCCCCCGCCTCAGTACCGGCCGCAAGACCGGCGAGCGCATAGCCCATATGGGCAATCGAGGAATAGGCCATCATCCGCTTGATATCGGTCTGCATGATCGCGCCCAACGCGCCCACCATCATTGAGGCAATTGAGAGCGCCATCAGAACCTGCGACCACTGATCGGCGATAGCACCAAATGCACCATAGGTCAGACGCATCATCAGCGCCATCGCCGCCACTTTTGGCGCAATTGCGAACAGGGCTGTTACCGTTGTCGGCGAGCCCTCATAAACATCGGGAGTCCACATATGGAATGGTGCGGCAGATATTTTGAAGGCAAGACCGGACACCATAAACACCATGCCCACGACAAACACCACAGGCAATGTTCCGTCCGAGACAGCGGCGGCGATACCGGCGAAATCAGTCGTGCCACACACGCCATAAACGAGCGATGCACCATACAGCAAAATGCCCGATGACAATGCGCCAAGCAGAAAATATTTCAGCCCCGCTTCAGACGAGCGCAGCGAATTGGTTCGCATTGCCGCCACTACATATAAAGGCAATGACTGAAGCTCGATCCCCATATAAAGCGAGAGCAAATCATCAGCTGAAATCATCAGCATCATACCAACAACGGCCAGCAAGACCAAAAGGCTGTATTCGGGTTTGTTTACATCATCACTGCCCACTGGGCGCAATGACAGCATTAGCGCTGCGAAAGTGCCGCCAAGCACCAAAAGCTTCATGTAGAGCGCAAATGAATCGGCAACAAACATGCCGCCAAAGGCCGATACATTATCAACGCCGGACTGAACCAGCATGATCATTGCCACAGCGATACCGCCAAGTGTCAATCTGGTAACCCGGCGGGCGTTTACATGCCCTTCGCCGCCAAACGCCGCGACAAGAACAAGAATCAGCGCCACCGCAGAAAGGAAGATTTCCGGAAGCGCCGGCAGAATGTCCGTTACGTCAAAAGCCATCTTCATTCCTCAGTTCTGAGCCACAAGGGCGACATCGGTCTGTCCCATTGTCTCAAGTACAAATTGAATTGACCCCGCCATCAGGTCGAGAAGGCTGGCAGGGTAAACCCCAAACCACAGGACAAGCACGGTAATCGGCAGGAAGACGAAAAATTCACGCCCTTCCATCCGGCGCATCGCCTGCACATTGTCATGCACAACAACACCAAACATCACCCGCCGATAGAGCCACAGCATGTATGTGGCACCCAGAACCAAACCTGTCGCTGTGAAGGCGGCGACCCATGTGCTTGCCTTCCATGCACCGACCAGCACCAGCATCTCGCCGACAAAACCGCTTGTTCCCGGCAAACCGACAGAGGCCAGCATCATAAACATGAAAAACACCGCAAAGCGCGGCATCACCGCGGCGACACCGCCATAGGCGCTAATCTCACGGGTGTGAAGCCGGTCATAGACAACACCGACACAGAAGAACAGGGCTGCCGAGACCAGACCATGGCTGATCATCTGAAACATTGCACCGGCAACGCCCTGTTCTGTCATGGTGAAAATACCGATGGTGACAAATCCCATATGTGCAACCGACGAATAGGCGATCAGCTTTTTCATGTCCGATTGCGCCAGCGCCACCAGCGAGGTGTAGATCACCGCGATTATCGACAGAGCAAAGATCAATGGCGCAAAAAATTCTGACGCCTCAGGAAACATCGGCAGCGAAAAGCGGATAAATCCATAGCCGCCCATCTTCAACAACACACCAGCAAGGATCATTGATCCGGCGGTCGGTGCCTCCACATGCGCGTCCGGAAGCCATGTGTGAACCGGCCACATCGGCACTTTCACCGCAAAGGACGCCAGGAATCCGAGGAACAGCCATATTTGCATTGAGGCTGAAAAGGTATGCGCCGTCAGCGCCGGAATATCTGTGGTTCCTGCGTCGATATACATTGCCAGCATACACACCAACATCAGCACCGAACCAAGCAGCGTGTAGAGGAAAAACTTGAACGCCGCGTATACACGCCGCGCACCACCCCAAACCCCGATGATGATAAACATCGGGATGAGGACAGCTTCGAAAAACAGATAGAACATCAGCATGTCGAGCGAGACGAACATGCCAACCATCATGGTTTCCAGCACCAGAAAGGCGATCATATATTCGCGCACACGGACCTTGATCGCTTTCCAGCTCGCCAGCACCGCCAGCGGTGTCAGGAAGGTCGACAACAGAACAAATGGCAGTGAAATACCATCGACGCCCATGTGATAGCCGATACCCGTACCGGGCAACCACTGCGCCTTTTCGACAAACTGATAGCTGTTGTCGGTTGGATCAAAGCCAATCAGCAACGCTAATGACAGCAAGAACGTAAAGCCGGTCACCCAGATCGTGACATGTCGTGAATTGCGCGCGACAGTTTCATCATCACCACGGATCAGCAACAGAAACAACGCACCAAACAGTGGCACGAAGGTGACAATCGTAAGAATAGGCCATTCACCAATCATCACTTAAACTCCCCCAAACCGCAGATAGTACCAGCTGACAAGAACCACAACACCGATCAGCATGGCAAAGGCATAGTGGAAGACAAAGCCAGTCTGCAATCGCGCACAAAAACCGGATACCCGATAGACGAAGCCGGACATGCCATCCGGCCCGAATCCATCAATTGTATCCTTGTCGCCACGCTGCCAGAGAAGCTGGCCAAAGCGCACTGCAGGCCGAACAAAAATCGCATCATAGATCTCGTCAAAATACCATTTGTTGAGAAACAGCAGATGCACCGGACGGAAAGCAGCGGCAATCTTGGCGGGCATTCCCGGCATAACGCCATAGAGCAGCACCGCAAGGAGTACCCCGCCAAAAGCAAGGCCAATCGGCAACAGCTTTACCCATGTTGGAACATGATGCGCAGCTTCCATCGCCTCATTCCAGGGCAGGATGAAGATAGAACTCCCCCAAAAGGCTGCCATGTCATGGCCGACAAAAAGCTCATAGCCGAGCCAACCAGAGAAAATTGCGCCAAGCGCCAAAACAAACAATGGTATGGTCATGACCTTGGGTGACTCATGAATGCGCGCCATCACCTCAGCCGAAGCGCGCGGCGTGCCATGAAACGCCATGATCAACAGGCGCCAGCTATAAAACGCTGTCAAAAAGGCCGCTGCACAGCCAAGCCAGAACGCATATTGGCCAACGCCGCTATGCGCACCATACGCCGCCTCAAGGATCATATCCTTTGAGTAGAAACCGGCAAAAAACGGAAAGCCTGCAAGCGCCAGCGAACCAATCCACATCATCGCATAGGTTACCGGAATCTTTTTCCAGATTCCCCCCATGTTGCGCAGGTCCTGCTCATCAGAGAGCGCGTGAATCACCGATCCCGCTCCAAGGAACAGAAGCGCCTTGAAAAAGGCATGTGTTGTCAGATGGAACATTGCCGCCGGATAAGCGGACACACCCGCGGCGAAGAACATGTAGCCAAGCTGTGAGCAGGTTGAATAGGCAATCACCCGCTTGATATCAAACTGGGTCATGCCAACCGTCGCGGCAAAAATAGCTGTCGTCGCGCCGATGATGGTAATCACATCCAAAGACACCGGAGCAAATTCAAGCATAGGAGAAAGTCGGCAGACCATGAAAACACCAGCGGTAACCATTGTCGCCGCGTGGATCAGTGCTGATACCGGTGTAGGTCCTTCCATCGCATCAGGCAGCCAGGTGTGAAGGCCAAGCTGTGCCGATTTGCCCATGGCACCGATAAACAGCAAGATACCGGCAACTTCCAGCGCCGGAAGCGAATATCCGAGGAAGTTAATGTTCGTTGCGGAATAGAGGCCGGCATTGTCAAAAATGACGTCAAACTCAATCGACCCAAAAATCTGGTAAACGGCCAAAATACCAAGCGCAAAGCCAAAATCGCCAACCCGGTTGACAATAAAGGCCTTCATCGCCGCGGTGTGGGCGCTGTCTTTTTTGTACCAAAAACCAATCAACAGATATGAGGCAACACCAACACCTTCCCAGCCAAAAAACAGCTGCACAAGGTTGTCGGCAGTGACCAGCATCAGCATAGCAAAGGTGAACAGGCTCAGATATGACATGAACCGCGCCCGCGCATTGTCATGCGACATATAGCCAATCGAATAGATATGCACCATAGATGACACGCCGGTTACGACGATCAGCATCACCGCGGTCAGCGTATCAAAACGCAAACGCCAATAGGCCTCAAAGTCACCGGACACAATCCAACGGGCAAGGTCAACCGTCACCGGCTCACCGCCGATCGCCACCTTGAAGAACGCGATGATCGAAAACAACAGCGAGAGCAGCAACCCGCTGACTGTGGCCAATTCGGCCATCCTGTCCCTGTTATACAGGCTCAGGACACCGGCAATCAGCGACCCGAGAAGCGGCAAAAAAACGATGGAGGAATACATCGGCACCTAGCCCTTCATCATATTGACATCTTCAACCGCGATCGATCCACGATTGCGGAAGAAAACCACCAGAATAGCGAGGCCGATAGCGGCCTCGGCGGCGGCAACGGTGAGAATGAACAGCGAGAAAATCTGTCCCTCCAGATCGCCATTATAGGCTGAAAACGCGACCATATTGATATTCACCGCCAACAGCATCAGCTCGATGGACATCAGGATCGTGATGACATTTTTTCTGTTCAGGAAAATCCCGAAGGTCCCCAGCGCAAAAAGCACCGCCGACACCGCCAGATAATGATGCAAAGATAATTCAAGCATTATGCGCCACCCCCGTTCCGCGACACCGGCTTTGAGTTTGTAGGCGCCGCACCAGTTGGCACAGATACAACCTCAACCGACTCTTCGCGGGTCCGCATGTTCTGTTGAACGATGGACTGCCGGCGAACGCCCTGACGCTTGCGCATGGTCAATGAAATCGCGCCGATCATTGCCACCAGCAAGATCAGGCCTGCCACCTGAAACAGATACATATATTTTGTGTAGATCACGTTACCGAGGGCACGCGTGTTGGAGATGTCGGCCATCGCCGGCAATTCGACACCGCTAAAGATGTCGCCATACATCGCCGCAATCAATTCAAACACCAGAATACCGCCAACAATCAGGCCAAGCGGCAGATATTTTTGGAAACCGGCCCGCATTTCGGCAAAATTGATGTCCAGCATCATCACCACAAAGAGGAACAACACCGCGACCGCGCCGACATAAACAACGACAAGCAGCATCGCCAGAAACTCGGCACCGATCAGCACAAACAACCCAGCCGCATTGAAAAAGGCAAGGATCAGAAACAGCACCGAATATACCGGGTTGCGCGACACCACAACCATGAGGCCACTGGCCAGCATCACCGCGGCAAACAGATAGAAAAACAGCGCTTCAATCATGACCGCTCACCTATCGTCTCAATTGGCATGATATTCGTCCTCCCCGCCCTATCTGGCCTAGCGCCACTGCGCATCAGCTGCCAGATTGCGAGCAATCTCTGTTTCCCAGCGATCGCCATTGGCAAGCAATTTATCTTTGTCATAGTAAAGTTCTTCACGCGTTTCAGTGGCGAATTCGAAATTGGGACCCTCAACGATTGCATCGACAGGACAAGCTTCCTGACAAAAACCACAATAGATGCATTTGGTCATATCAATGTCATAGCGTGTTGTCCGGCGGCTTCCATCATCGCGTGGCTCAGCCTCGATAGTGATTGCCTGCGCCGGGCATACCGCTTCGCATAGCTTGCAGGCGATACAGCGCTCCTCGCCGTTCGGGTAACGTCTTAGCGCATGCTCACCCCGGAAACGCGGTGACAATGTTCCCTTTTCATAGGGATAATTGATTGTCACTTTTGGCTTGAAGAAATATTTCAGCGTCAGGAACAGGCCCTTGCCAAGTTCCAGCAGCAAAAAAGAACGAATTGAGTCGGTCAATGCACGCATAATATCCCCCGGCCCTATCCAGCCATAATCGACGGCAGATTGTCAGTCGCCAGCAAAAAGCCTGCAGTCAAGACGACAAAGAGAAGTGAAAATGGCAGGAACACTTTCCAGCCAAGCCGCATCAATTGGTCATAGCGGTAGCGCGGTGTTGTCGCCCGCACCCACAAGAACACAAACAGCACCAGCATGATCTTGAGAATGAACCAGATCGGACCCGGCACCAAATTAAGCGGCCAAATATCAAATGGCGGCAACCACCCCCCAAGGAACAACACCACCGTCATGCCGCTCATCAGGATCATGTTGGCATATTCGCCAAGGAAGAACAGCGCGAAGCTCATCGACGAATATTCGACAAAATAACCAGCGACAAGCTCTGACTCACCTTCCGGCAAATCGAATGGCGCCCGGTTTGTCTCGGCAAGTGTCGAGATGAAAAACACCACAAACATGGGCAACAGCGGCAACGCAAACCACATGCCGCGCTGGGCTTCGACAATGGCGGTCAGGTTCAACGAGCCAACGCATAACAACACGTTGATAATCACCAGACCCATAGACACTTCATAGGACACCATCTGCGCTGCTGAGCGCAATGCACCTAAAAAGGCATATTTCGAGTTGCTGGCCCAGCCAGCCATAATCACCCCATAGACCCCGAGCGACGAAATGGCAAAAAGATAGAGAATACCGACATTTATGTCAGCTATCACCAGCCCTTCACCAAATGGAATAACGGCCCAAGCGACAATCGCCAGAATAAATGTCAGCATCGGTGCAAACAAAAACACCACTTTGTTCGCGCCGGCTGGAAGAATGGTTTCTTTCGCCATCAGCTTCAGCGCATCGGCAAAGGGCTGCAGGAGACCAAAAGGGCCAACCACATTCGGCCCTTTGCGAAGCTGCATGAAACCAATGACCCGGCGTTCGGCAAGCGTCAAATACGCAACAGCAATCAGCAATGGGCCAATCACCATCAAGATTTGCGCCAATATCCAGGCAAGCTCGATGACATAGCTATGGGTGAGAAATTCCATCATCTTATTCGGCCGCCTCAGCCCTGTCTGTTTGCACCGCGCGCAGACAATCTGCCATGGTCTCCGATGCCCGGCTGATTGCACATGTCATGTAAAAATTATCTATGGCTGCTGCCACAGGTGCGTCCTTGAGCTTGGCCTTGCTGCCAAACTTCACCCATTTCGCCGGCGCAATTTGATCAGGCTTTGCAAAATGTGGAACCGCCTCGATCAAATCTTCACGAAGCTCATTCAGATTGTCGAAGCCGAGCGACACTTTCACTCTGGCGGCAAGGGCCCGGATAATGGTCCAGTCCTCACGCGCATCCCCGGGCGGGAACGCCGCCCGATTTGCATATTGGACACGCCCTTCCGTGTTCACATAAATGCCGTCTTTTTCGGTGTAGGCGGCACCCGGAAGCACGACATCGGCATGATGCGCACCGGCGTCACCATGATGACCCTGATAAATCACAAAGCTGTTCTTCAGACGGGTAAAATCAACCTCGTCTGCACCAAGCAGCCATAAGAGGTCGAGCTTGCCAGCTTCGGCAGCCTTGTACATACCATCGACATCAAGCCCCGATTTTTCCGGCAAAAAGCCGATATCAAGACCGGCCACCCGTGCCGCCGCAGTATGCAACACATTGAAACCATTCCAGTCTTTTGTCACCACACCATAGGCGTCAGCAATCTCGCGTGCCTGTCCAAGCATCGCCGCACCATCGGGGCGGGCGAGTGCGCCCATACCGATGATGATCATCGGCTTCTTTGCCTTCTTCAGCTTGGCGGCAAATTTGTTTTTGCCGCTGGCGATGTCTGCCAAAAGCGCAGGATCATCACCGAGGAATGTTGCCTCATAGGTCAGATCGGCCTGTGGACCGACAACCCCAACCGGCAAGCCGGTGGCCAGCCAATTGCGCCTGATCCGCGCATTCATCACCGCCGCTTCGAGACGCGGGTTGCTGCCAATAATCAGCAATGCGTCGGCTTCATCGATCCCGGCGATAGAGGAATTGAACAGATATCCGGCCCGTGGCCCACCGATTTTCGCGCCATCCTGGCGACAATCAATATTGCCACTGCCAAGCTTATTGAACAAAAGCTTGAGCGCGAACATCGACTCGGCATCAACCTGATTACCGGCAATCGCGGCCATCGTTGATGGCTTGGCTTTCTTGATCTTCGCCGCAATTTTGGAAAAGGCCTCATCCCAACTGACCGGAGCGAGACGACCGTCACTTCCACGCATATATGGCTGATCCAGACGCTGGCGACGCAACCCGTCAATCGCATAGCGGGTTTTATCGGAAATCCACTCTTCATTGATATCTTCATTAAGACGCGGCAGAACCCGCATCACCTGTGAGCCACGCGCATCAATGCGGATATTGCTGCCAAGCGCGTCCATAACATCAACCGACTCGGTCTTGGACAATTCCCATGGCCGTGCCGTGAAAGCGTATGGCTTTGACGTCAGGGCACCAACAGGACAAAGATCAATGACATTTGCCGACAATTCTGATGCTAAATTCTTTTCAAGATATGTTGTGATTTCAACAGCTTCACCACGACCAATCGCGCCAAGATCGGGAACGCCCGCCACTTCGGTCGCAAAGCGCACACACCGTGTACAATGAATACAGCGGGTCATTGTCGTGCTGATCAACGGCCCCATATTCTTGTCTTCGACAGCGCGTTTGTTCTCGGCATAGCGCGATCCGTCCAGCCCATAGCCCATGGCCTGATCCTGCAGGTCACATTCACCGCCCTGATCACAGATTGGGCA
>Ga0181591_10004974_pt1 | contig 11563 bp, 7 predicted proteins | sample 071ome_33_FD_133757 | JGI IMG/M metagenome (GOLD analysis project Ga0181591, IMG submission 133757) | Coastal salt marsh microbial communities from the Groves Creek Marsh, Skidaway Island, Georgia - 071412AT metaG (megahit assembly) | ecosystem: Environmental > Aquatic > Marine > Intertidal zone...
TAAGTAAATTGATAAATATTGTACCAAATGGTTTTACCCAGTCTTTTATTAGATCAGATCCAAATGTTGTTTGAGACATTATAAGTCCAAAAACGACACCTAAAACCATTCCAATAATTATTTTCCAATGTAACTTCATAATTATATTTTAGAGAGCTTACTTAATAATAAATAATCAGCAAGAACTAATGCAGCCATTGCTTCAACAATGGGGACCGCTCTAGGCACAACACATGGGTCATGTCTTCCTTTACCTTGCACTTTTACTTTGTTTCCTTTACTATCTATAGAATCCTGATCTCTCATTATAGTAGAAACAGGCTTAAATGCAATATTAAAGTAGATATCCATACCATTTGATATACCGCCTTGTACACCACCTGAATAGTTAGTTTTTGTTGACCCGTCCTCATTAAATGAATCATTATGTTCAGACCCATTCATTTGAGAACCTCTAAAACCACTTCCAAATTCAAACCCCTTAACAGCATTAATTGAAAGCATTGCTTTTCCAAGCTCAGCGTGAAGCTTATTGAAAACTGGTTCCCCGAGACCAACTGGAGCTCCACTTATAATGCAAGATATAACCCCACCCACTGTATCTCCATTTTTTCTTGTTTTTTTAATTAAATCTTCCATCTCTTTAGACTTATCGAGATCTGGACATCTTACAATTGATTTTTCAATATTTTCAAAATCAACATTTGAATTTTCATATTCATATCTGATTTTTCCAACCGATGAAACAAAAGCATTTATTTTAATATTCTTTAATAGAAGTTTAGCTATAGCACCAGCAACAACTCTAACTACAGTTTCCCTAGCCGAACTTCTACCTCCACCTCTATAATCTCTAAAACCATACTTTTTATCATAAACAAAGTCTGCATGTGATGGTCTGTAACTATCTCTAATATGAGAGTAATCCTTTGATTTTTGATCCTGATTAACAATTATGAATCCTATAGGTGTGCCAGTTGATTTGCCCTCAAAGATTCCAGATAGAAATTCAACAGAATCATCTTCTTTTCTTTGAGTAACAATTTCAGACTGCCCAGGCCTTCTTCTGTTCAACTCAGAATTTATAAAATCTAAATCAATATTTAAACCTGCAGGGCATCCATCTATTACACCACCTAAAGCTTTTCCATGGGACTCACCAAAGGATGAAATTTTAAAAATATTACCAAATGAATTTCCTGCCATAGCTTGAATTATAAAGATAGTACCTTAAATTAAAATACTCTACCGGGATTTAATATATTTTTTGGATCAATTGCCTTTTTAATAAGCTTCATTAGTTCAATCTCATCTTTACTTCTACTTTTTATTAAGTATTTCTTTTTATCTAGACCTATTCCATGTTCTGCAGATATTGAGCCTTGAACTAGCTCAGTGTTGGTATAGATTATTTCATTAATCTTAGATTTTAATTCATCATTATCTGAATCCTTTCCAATTATAAAATGTATGTTACCGTCAGCCACGTGACCAAAGGGGAATATTGTTTCTACACCTTGGCAATTTTTGAGCTCTAAAATTGTTTTATCAATAACTTCTCCAATTTGAGCGACAGGTATACTTATATCAAATTGCTGATCAAATTTTTTTTCTTCTGCAAGAACAGCAACATCTTCTCTAATTCCCCAAATATTTAGTTGCTCTTTCTCATCCTTTCCTACTACAGCATCTTCAACTAGTTGATGATCAACTGCATTCATAATTGCTTTTTCAAAAGTATCATAGTCATTTTCAAAGTCTCCTCCCATAAATTCAATAAAAACATAGTATTTATAGTTATCAGGAAGATATTTATTATAGATTGTTTTATCACTTATCATTTGCTTATAAGTATCATTCCATAACAGTTCAAAAGCAGTAAGATTTTTTGAAATTTTATCTTCCATGAACCTCAATAGATCTAATACTTTTTTATAATCATTAGTAACTGCAAGAGCAGTATATCTGGTCTTTGGATGCTGATATAACCTAAGAACAACCTTTGTTACTATTCCAAGAGTTCCTTCAGATCCGATAAAGAACTGTTTTAAATCGTAACCTGAATTGTCTTTCATTAGTTTTTTTAAAGATGAAATTATTGTTCCATCTGGGAGAACAACCTCTAAACCCATAACTAAATTTCTTGTCATTCCATATTTAAAAACTCTAAGTCCTCCAGCATTAGTTGAAACTGCACCACCTATTTGGGCAGAACCACGAGCACCAAAATTTAACGGCAGAAGAAGATCTTTATCTTTAACAGCATTTATAATATCCTCAATTATGACTCCGGATTCACATGTAACTGTTTTTCCTTTTTCATCAATCTCAATAATGTTTTTCATTTTTTCTAAGGAAATAACTACTTGATTATCACTAGATTTAGTTGCTCCTACTAGATTAGTAAGGCCACCATGAATAATTACTTCTTGGTTATAATTATTACATATTTTTAAGATTGATGATACTTGATTTGTATTTTTTGGTAAAAGCAAACAAATTGATTCAAGAGGAATATCTGTTTTCCATATATGATAAAATCTTGATTTAAGATCTTCACCTTTTAAGATAGAGGATTTATCAAGTATAGTTTCAAAAAGAGAAATTATGTTATTATTAGACATTTACATTAACAAAAAGTTAACTAAAGATATTAATTTTAAAAGATTAAATTTGGTGAAAATTTAGACATGAGAAATGTAATTTCCTTATTATTATTAATACTTATTACTTCATGTAATAATGAAGCAAATTATTTCATTGAGGGTATCATTGATGTTGATGATGAAAGAAAGATATATTTATTACAAGCTGATCAAAATAACCAACCTTATATCCAAGATTCGACAACTGTTAAGTCTCAAAAGTTTAATTTTCAAGGTATGTCTGCTACACCTGAAATAAGTTATATTCAAGTTGAAGGAATTAATGGATATGTTTTAGCAATATTAGAATCTGGAAATATAAAAGCTGAATTAAATAGTAATGACATATCAAGATCAACTGTTTCTGGAACGGTTTCAAATGATGACTTTTTAAAATACAGGTCTGAAACTAAATCAATTGTAGATGTTATGAATAATATTTCTTCTGAAGCCCAAGATGCTATAATGAATGGAGATGTTGAAACAGCTATGAATTTAGAAAAAGATTACAATGCAAAAGAAAGAGAAGTCCTTCTTTATGAATGGGATTTCATTATTGACAATTTAGATTCATACATGTCAGCCTTACTATTAGAGGTTTTTATGGTAGAAAACAAAGTTAATAAAGACAGTATTATAGACGTATATGAAAAATTTTCTAATAGAATAAAAGTAAGTAATGTTGGTAAAAATATAGCAGATTTACTCAGTCAGTATGAAGATCCAATAGAAGAAGGAGAGCTCGCTCCAGATTTTACAGCACCAAGTGTTAATGGATCTAATGTTACTCTTAGTGAAATAACTAAAATGAATACTGTTACACTTCTTGATTTTTGGGCGGCATGGTGTAGACCATGTAGAATCGAAAACCCAAATTTGGTTAGGTTATACAAAAAGTATAACCAAGATGGTTTTGATATTATTGGAGTTTCTCTAGACAGAACTAAAGAACAATGGGAACAGGCTATAGTAGATGATGATTTACCTTGGACTCAAGTTTCAAATTTAAGTTTCTGGAATGATCCTATTGCTAGAAGGTATAGCATAAGAGCTATTCCTCAGTCTTATTTAATTGATAATAATGGAACTGTAATTGGTAAAAATTTAAGAGGTAACGATCTAGAAGAAAGAATTAAATTTGCATTATCATTAAATGACTGATAATTGCAACTTTTAATATTCCTTATATCTTATCCATTAATTAAATTTATATCTCTGTTGCCCTTTTATGGAGTATACAGAGTTTCTGATTTAGTTTATTTTCTTCTTTATAAAGTATTTAAGTACAGGTTAAAGACTGTTCGTAAGAACTTAAAACTCGTATTTCCGAATAAAACAGTTAATGAGTTACTTGAAATAGAAAAAGGATTCTACAAACATTTTTCAGATATAACAATAGAAAGTATAAAAGCATATGGTATGAATGAAAATCAGATGAAGAAAAGATATACTTATGAGAATATTGATGTATTAAAAAAAATTCAAAAAGAAAAAAAGAACATAATCCTATTATGTGGACATTATTCAAACTTTGAATGGTTATTATCAATAGGATATAACACTAAGGGTAATGGTTATGGTATATATACACCAATGACAAACAAATATTTTGATAAATTATTTAAAAAAATTAGAAAAAAACATAAAGCATTCTTAATATCTAGATATAATATAAAAGAGTTTATGTCGTCTCTTGATGATAACAAATATTACTTATTTGGATTTGCTGCTGATCAATCACCACGTAAAGTTGGAAAATCTTACATAAATAAATTTTTTGGTCACAAGGTTCCAATATTTACAGGAGCTGAAAGATTTGCAAAAGATTATAATCTTGCAGTTGTTTTCGCAGATATAAATAGAAAAAAAAGAGGATACTATAAAACTAAATTTATTGAAATAATTGATAAAAAAGATACTGAATATAGCATTACAGATCAGTTTATTACCTTACTAGAGAATCAAGTAAAGAGGGATCCAAGTCAATACTTTTGGTCACACAACAGATTTAAACACCTAATTAACTAGATTTTTAATTTCTTTCTCAATATTCTCAGCAATCTTATCTGCATTAATTTGTGTATTTGCTTCAGAAAAAACTCTTACGATAGGTTCAGTATTTGATTTTCTCATATGAACCCAACCTTCTTTAAAATCAATTCTGACTCCATCCTCAGTATTGGGAGATAGGCCTGAATATTTTGAAACTAACTTTTGAAAAACATGATCTATTTCATTGGCATTATTTAGAGAGATCTTTAATTTTTTCATAAAATACTTAGGAAAATCATCCCTTAATTTTGACACTTTAGTAGATTTATTAACTAATAAACCTAGAAATAGCGCAATACCTACTAATGCGTCTCTCCCATAGTGAAGATTTGGATAGATAATCCCTCCTCCACCTTCTCCTCCTACAACTGCTTTTACCTCTTTCATTTTCTTTACAACGTTCATCTCCCCAACAGGTGTTGAATGATAGTTACATCCGTATGAGATTGTAATATCTTTTAATGCATTTGAGGAGGATAGTGTTGACACTGTGTCACCTTTTGAAGATGATAGAACAAAATCTGAGCAGTATACTTGAGTATTTTCTTCACCAAGTATTTCTCCATTTTCATCGAAGAAAACTAGCCTATCAACATCAGGATCAACAGCAACTCCAAAATCAGCATTATTTTCTTTAATTTTTTTTGATAAACCCGTTAAATTTTCTTTAAGTGGTTCAGGTGTGTGTGAGAACTTACCATTAATATCAGAATTTATTATCTTATATTTTATCGAGAGTCTTTCAAATAGTTTTGGCATAGCAATAGAGCCACCAGAATTTATTGCATCTGCAACAACAGAGAGTCTTAAAGATTTGATATCATCTATTGGTAGTATTTCTAGGTTAACGATCGCATCTATATGATCATCAATTAATTTGTCATATTTAGTTAATTTACCTAGACTATCATTTAATGAAAAGTCAAACGTATCAAGCTCAGAATACTTAATAAGTTTATTAACGTCTTCTCTAGATAAAAATTCACCATCTGAATTAAAAAATTTAAGACCGTTATATTCCTCTGGATTATGACTTGCTGTTATCATAAGACCAGCAACTGATTCATTATTTAGGACTCCCCAACACAATGTAGGAGTAGTAGAAATTCCACAATCAATCACATTTATTCCCATGGATAAGAAAACAGAATTAACTATGTTATGGATAGATTCTCCTGATTTTCTTCCATCTCTTCCAGTCATCACCGTAAGATCAGATAGATTAGGGTTATTTTCTTTAATTAATAAGGAAAAGGCAGCAATTGAATTAACAATATCAATGGGAGTTAAATTAACACTATTTTCTCCACCTATTGTACCTCTAAATCCTGATATATTTTTTATTAAAGTCATTAGAAATGTAAATATATAAATTGTAAATTACACCAAATTTTTTCTTATGAGATATTTACTAGCTCTTATCGTATTTTTCTCTTTTGTTTCCTGTGGAAATGAATATTCACCTACTGTTGTTTCTGCAAGAAAAGATGCATCTGATATTGGTATAGAGATTATGAAAAAAGGTGGTAATGCATTTGATGCTATGATTGGAGTTCAACTTGCTTTATCCGTAAGTCATCCAACAGCTGGTAATATTGCGGGCGGGGGATTTATGGTTTACAAACTAAAGGATGGAACTGATGGAACTCTTGATTTTAGAGAAACTGCACCTGAGGGCTCTTCCGAGAAAATGTATCAAGATGAAAATGGTGATGTTATTCCAGGATTAAGCTCTATAGGTGGACTAGCAGTTGGTGTACCTGGAACTGTTTCAGCAATTTTTGAAATACATAAAAAATTTGGATCATTACCAATTGAGGAATTATTTAAACCTTCTATTGAGCTAGCTAATAATGGATATATTGTTACTAAATATCTAGAGGATGAGTTAAATGAAAAAAGGGATGACTTTATAGAATTAAATGGAAGTAATTCACTCTATTCAAAACAATATAAAGCAGGTGATACAATTATTAATAAAATGTATGCAAATACTTTAAGAGAAATTATGGAAAATGGTGCTGATGGCTTTTATAAAGGTCCTATTGCAGAAGATATTATTGAAAGAATTTCAGAAAGTGGTGGAATAATGACTATGGAAGACCTTAATGAATATGAATCTGTTTGGAGAGATCCGGTAAGATTTAAATATAAGGACTATGAGATTATTTCAATGTCTTTTCCATCAAGTGGTGGAGTAATTCTAGGTCAAATGATGAAAGCTATTGAAAGTTATAACTTGTCAGATATTGAACACAACTCTCCCAAATATGTACAATTACTAACTGAAATTGAGAGAAGAGCATTTGCTGATAGAAGTGATTTAATGGGTGATCCTGATTTCATGAAACTACCAGTTTATGAATTTATGGACAAAAATTATGTTGAGGATAGGATGAGAAACTTTTCTTGGGATCAAGCTACACCTTCATCAAAAATTAAACCAGGTGAAATTACTTTTAATGAAAGCTATGAGACTACTCATTTTTCTATTATTGATAAAGAAGGTAATGCAGTCTCTGTAACAACCACACTTAATAATAGTTTTGGTTCTAAAGTATTTGTTGAGGATTCTGGTTTCTTTTTAAATAATGAAATGGACGATTTTAGCTCTAAGCCTGGATACCCTAATTTTTTTGGAGTACTTGGTAGTGAAGCAAATTCAATTCAACCTAAAAAAAGAATGCTTAGCGCGATGACTCCTACAATTGTTCTAAAAGACAATAAACCACATTTAATATTAGGATCACCTGGAGGACCAAGCATCATAACATCTGTATTTCAGACAATATTAAATGTAGTTGAATATGGTATGACTGTAACAGAAGCTGTTTCTTCACCTCGCTTCCACCATCAATGGTATCCTGATTTAATCGTTATGGAAGATGAAGCTTACAGTGATGAGCTTAATTCGATTTTAAGTAAAAAAAATTATTTAATTATAAAGCTTCCCATCGAGGAAGAAACACTTGGAGTGTATAAAAGATCTGATATTGGAGCTGTAGATGCTATTCTAATTGACGATGATGGAAAAGTATTTGGAGGTGCTGATTTAAGGAGAGAACACCATTCTTCAACAATTGAATAAATAATAAATAATTTGAGTAATACAATTCAAATTGAAGGGGCAAAAGTCCACAATCTAAAGGATCTTGATTTAGAGATACCAAGAGAAAAACTTGTTGTTATCACAGGATTGTCTGGAAGTGGAAAATCTTCGTTAGCATTTGACACAATTCATGCTGAAGGTCAAAGAAGATATATGGAGACCTTCTCTGCATATATAAGACAATTTGTTGGAAACTATGAAAGACCTGATGTTGAGAAAATTGAAGGGCTTTCACCGGTAATTGCTATTGAGCAGAAAACAACAAGTAAAAATCCAAGATCAACAGTTGGGACTGTAACTGATATATATGACTTTATAAGATTATTATTTGCTAGAATTGGAGTTGCATATAGCTATAAATCCAATTTAAAAATGATAAAAAATACTGATGAGGAAATTATCAATCTGATTTGTGGTAAGTATTTAAATCAAAGAATAATCATTTTAGCACCAATAATTAGATCTAGAAAAGGTCATTACAGGGATTTATTTGAAAACTTTACTAAACAAGGGTTTTCAAAAGTTATTGTTGATGGTGATATTATTGATATAAAAAGAGGAATGAAGCTCGACAGGTATAAGACCCATGATATTAGCCTAGTTGTAGATAACTTATATGTAAAAGATGATTTTGAATCAAAAAGAATCTTATCAGAATCGATTAAAATAGCTATGAAATATGGAAATGATACAATTTTCATTTTAGACTCTGACTCAGGTAAACCAGAGTATTTTAGCAGAAACTTAATGTGTCCCAAAAGTGGTATCTCCTATCCAAAACCAGAGCCAAACACATTTTCTTTTAATTCTCCAAAAGGTATGTGTGAGGAGTGTAACGGACTTGGAACTGAATTTAATATTAATATTAAAAAGCTTATACCTGATGATTCAATATCAATAAATAACGGAGGTATTCTTCCAATTGGTAAAAAAGACAATTCATGGATTCATAGACAGATTGAGTTAATAGCAAAATATTACTCTTTCTCATTAAGTGATCCAATAAATAAAATACCTAAAGAAGGTTTAGATTTTATACTAAACGGAGGGAAGGAAAGCTTTACAGTTAATTCTAAAGAACTTGGAGTAAAGAGAGAATATGAGATTGACTATATGGGTATCGAGTCTTTTATTAAAGATCAACTTAATAATAATGAATCAAAAAGTTTAAGAAGATGGGCTATGCAATTTGTAGATACTAATAAATGTAACAATTGCGAAGGAAGTAGACTAAAAATTGAATCCAGGTCATTTAAAATAAATAAGAAAAATATTTTTGAATTAACAGAAATGGATCTATCAGAACTTAAGGACTGGTTTAAAGATTTGAATAATAAATTATCTAAAAAAGACCTGAAGATATCTGAAGAAATTAGTAAAGAGATTTCAATAAGAATACAGTTTTTAATTGATGTGGGATTAGATTATTTAACTCTATCAAGATCTACAAAATCTTTATCTGGAGGAGAAGCTCAAAGAGTTAGGTTAGCAACTCAAGTTGGCTCTCAATTAGTCGGAGTCCTATACATATTAGATGAACCTAGTATAGGACTTCATCAAAAAGATAATATTAAACTGATTGATTCATTAAAAAAACTCAGAGACTCTGGGAATTCGGTAATAGTTGTAGAGCATGATAAAGAAATGATTCTAAGCTCTGATCACATTATTGATATAGGTCCAAATGCTGGAATAAACGGAGGAAAAATAATATATCAGGGTTCACCTGAGAAAATCAAAAAGGCAAAAACAATTACTGCAGATTATTTAAATGAAATCAAAAAAATAGAAGTACCCCATAAAACTAGAGAAGGAATTGGAGATTCTATAACTATCTATGGGTGTAAAGGGAATAATTTAAAGAATATAGATGTAGAATTTCCTCTTGGAAAAATGATAGCAGTTACAGGAGTATCTGGAAGTGGTAAATCAACCCTAGTAAATGAGACCTTATACCCTATTATTAATTCTAAGATATATAATTCAGTAAAATCACCATTAGAGTTTGAGAGAATTGATGGACTTGAAAATATAGATAAAGTTGTAGAGGTAAATCAACAACAAATTGGCAGAACTCCTCGAAGTAATCCTGCTACATACACAGGTGTTTACAGTGAAATAAGAAAACTCTTTTCAGAAACTGTTGAAGCAAAAATTAGAGGGTATAAGCCTGGTAGATTTAGTTTCAATGTTGCTGGTGGTAGATGTGAAAATTGTAAAGGCGGGGGTATGAAGTTAATAGAGATGAACTTTCTTCCTGATGTTTTTGTAGAGTGTGAAGTTTGTAATGGAAAAAGATTTAACAGAGAAACTCTTGAAGTTAGGTATAAAGGTAAATCTATCTCAGATGTACTTGATATGAGTGTTTCAAAATCTTTAGAGTTTTTTTCATCTATACCAAAAATTTATAACATTCTGAAAGCTATTGATAGCGTTGGTCTGGGATATATCACTCTTGGGCAGTCTTCTACAACTTTATCTGGAGGTGAGTCTCAAAGAATTAAGCTTGCTAGCGAGCTCGCAAAAAAAGACACAGGAAAAACACTATATATTCTTGATGAGCCTACAACTGGTCTTCATTTTGAAGATATAAGGGTTTTATTAAATGTTCTTAATCAATTAGTTGACAAGGGTAATACAATTATTATAATAGAACATAACTTAGATGTAATAAAACAGGTTGATCACATTATTGATATTGGTCCAGAAGGAGGCAAAAATGGTGGAATGTTAATTGACAAAGGAAGTCCTAAGGAAATAATAGAAAATAATAAAGGTTATACAGCCAAATACCTATCTAGAGAAATATATTAATGAGAAGAAATTTATCAATTTATTTTTTTTGTTTTTTGTGACAATTTTTATCCAGCTAGATAAATAACTCATATGATATTAATGTTGAATTAATCTCAGAGAATCAGACTCTAATAGTAAATCAAAAAATGAGGTATACAAATACCTCTGGATCTATTCTAGAGAGAATATATCTTGAAGATTGGTCAAATTCATATAGTGATGATAGAAGTAAGCTTGCTAAGAGAATCTCTGATGAATATTCAAGGTCATTTTTATTTTCAAAAAAAAATCAAAGAGGCTCTACTAATATTATCCAAATTGATTCAGGAAATATAAAAGATTGGAAAAGATTAGATGATATTGATATAATAGAGTTAGTCTTATTAAAACCATTAGAAATTTCTGAGTCTATTGAAATTAATATTAATTACTCCATAAAAATTCCAGATTCAAAGTTCACAGGTTATGGTTTTGATAATCAAAATTTTTATTTAAAAAATTGGCTCATTGTTTTCTCAGATTTTAATAATTCAAAATGGAGTAAACAAAGTAATCTCAATCTTAATGATCAAACGATTGACTATTCAGATTTTTTAATAAAATTTAAACTCAACAAAGACTTGAAGTTATTTTCTAACCTTGAAAGATTATCAAGTAAACAGGATAATGATAATCGTCTAATAGTATTAAGTGGAGAGAATAAGAAAGAAATAGAGGTAAATATTTTAAAAGAAGATACCTTTTTAAAACTAGAAAATAAAGGTATAATATCTGAGACTGACATATTTAAACTTTCAACGATTAATAATACTCAGTTTAATTATAATCGAATTACAGACTTTATTACTGAGTTTTTTAACGATGGTGTTAGTAATAGTTTTTTAGTATCACGAAGTGATTACGAATTAAGTCCATTTTACGGATTAAATCAATTACCAAGATTTATTAGTCCTTTTCCAGA
>Ga0181591_10004976_pt1 | contig 11561 bp, 9 predicted proteins | sample 071ome_33_FD_133757 | JGI IMG/M metagenome (GOLD analysis project Ga0181591, IMG submission 133757) | Coastal salt marsh microbial communities from the Groves Creek Marsh, Skidaway Island, Georgia - 071412AT metaG (megahit assembly) | ecosystem: Environmental > Aquatic > Marine > Intertidal zone...
CAAAGGGAATTCCCGGTTTCTTCCAATATTATGTGACGCTGGAAGTGCAACTTGATCGTGCGCGCCTCGATCCGGCGGGTGATCTTTCTGTACAGTCCCTCTATGACGGTGACGCGCGTGGCGTGATCCGTGAGGCGCTGTATGGAACCGTTGGCGCATCCGGGCGTTCAGAAAAACGTGCTGCTGGCAAGATCGTCTCGGCCGGCGCTGAACAGCGCTTGCGCAACACGGTTCTGGCGAATCCTGATATTCTTGGCACCCGCCAATCTATCACCTTTGCTGTTGATGATGATGTCGACTCCTTCTTGCGGGGCTATATTTCACGCGAGACACCGCAGGCCGAACGGCGGATCGATGACCAGATGATCGCTTATATCGATGATCTTCAGGCGCAAGGGCGGATCAGCTATGAATTCAGCGATTATCTGATCTTTGGCAGCGCATCACGAAACGCCGAAATGGCCGGAATCATGGGGGCGCTGGTTGGCTCAATTCTGACATTGTCCGTGTGTCTTGTTCTGGCTTTCCCGATCGGTGTGGCAACCGCGATCTATCTTGAGGAATTCGCCCCGAAGAACAAAATCACCGAACTCATTGAGATTAATATCAACAACCTTGCGGCAGTGCCCTCGGTGGTGTTTGGCATTCTGGGTCTGGCCATTTTTATTGGCATTTTTGGGATGCCGCGCTCTATTCCGTTGATCGGTGGTGTGGTGTTGTCACTGATGACCTTGCCGACGATCATCATTTCATCGCGGGCGGCAATTCGCGCCGTACCCCCCAGCGTGCGTGACGCGGCGCTTGGCGTTGGCGCGTCAAAGATGCAGACAATCTTTCATCATGTCATTCCCCTGGCGATGCCGGGCATGCTGACCGGTACCATCATCGGAATGGCGCAGGCACTCGGTGAGACCGCGCCGTTATTGATGATTGGCATGGTCGCCTTTATTGTTGATGTGCCGGGTAGTGTGACCGATCCCGGAACGGTTCTGCCCGTTCAGATCTTCATGTGGGCGGATTTTGCCGAGCGTATGTTCATCCAGAAGACCAGCGCCGCAATCATTGTGTTATTATTGTTTCTGATCAGCATGAATGCCGTGGCGATTCTAATCAGAAGCAAGCTCGAACGCCGTTGGTAGACCGGATGGCAAACAGAAAGATTATGACATGAGTGTAACAGCAAGTCGACATGACCTTCGGATAACAGATATGCCAGACCGGACAGTGGGTGATATTTATGCCGAAAACCCCCGCATCTCGGCCAGAAATGTAAAGGTCTTCTATGGTGATAAATGCGCCATAGATGATGTGTCGATCGATATTGCCAAACGACAGGTCATCGCCTTTATCGGGCCGTCCGGCTGTGGCAAATCGACTTTCCTGCGATGCCTGAACAGAATGAACGACACCATCGACATTTGCCGGGTTGAAGGCGATATTAAGCTTGATGGTGAAGACATCTATGCCCCCCATGTCGATGTTGTGCCTTTACGCGCCAAGGTTGGAATGGTGTTCCAGAAGCCAAACCCCTTCCCGAAATCGATCTTTGACAATGTCGCCTACGGACCGCGCATTCATGGGCTGGCAAGAGACCGGGCACATCTTGAGGGCATCGTTGAAGAGTCGCTTGAAAAGGCCGGTTTGTGGGCCGAGGTGAAGGATCGGTTGACACAGCCCGGCACCGGCCTGTCCGGTGGCCAGCAGCAGCGCTTGTGTATCGCGCGTGCCATTGCGGTAAGCCCGGAAGTGATCCTGATGGATGAGCCATGCTCGGCGCTTGATCCGATCGCCACAGCCAGGATTGAGGAACTCATCCGTGAATTGAGCGATGAATTCACCATTGTCATCGTAACCCATTCGATGCAGCAGGCGGCGCGGGTGTCGCACCGCACGGCATATTTTCACCTTGGACGCCTGGTTGAGGTGGGCGAGACGAACAAGGTGTTCACAGCGCCGCAGCACGAGATGACACGAAATTATATCACTGGCCGCTTTGGGTGATTGGCCAGCCAACCAAATATTGCGAGGCTCAGATGAGAGACATGGACCATACAAGCAGCGCCTTCACCGCCGAGCTGGATAACCTTGACGCCCAGCTTTCGGACCTTGGTGGACTGGCTGCCCGGCAGCTGAAATCGGCGGTAAAGGCGCTGTTCGATTTTCAGCTGGAAAAGGTCGACAAGCTAATCAAGCGTGACGAAAAGCTGGATTATCTGGAGATTGATATCGCCGAAAAATCGGTTGAGATTCTTGCCCTTCGTGCGCCACAGGCCGATGATCTGCGCCATGTCTTGGCAGCGCAGAAGGCCGCCAGCATCTATGAGCGCATGGGCGACTATGCCCGTAATACGGCGAACCGGGCAAAAGCCATTGTCGCCAGCGATACCGGTGATCTGCCACTTGAGCGTCTTGTTGCGCTGGGAACCATCGTTGCCGGAATGGCGGCAGATGTCGTCAAGGTCTATGAGGATGCCGACGTCAAAATGGCAATGAAAATCCGTGACTCGGATGTGAAAGTCGATGAACTTCACACCGAAATTCACCGCGAACTTGTTGCCCATTTGCAAGATCATCCGGAAGACGCTGTGGCAACGACGCATTTGTTGTTCATCGCCAAAAATTTTGAGCGTGTCGGCGATTACGTCACTGGTATTGCCGAACTTGTCTATTTTCGCGCCAATGCCGATCTGCCAAATCCGTTTCGTGAAAAAGCCGACCAGACAAGCTGGATGACTGACGACGACTAAAGCCGGTCTTGCGCTCCTCATGGCGTTGTGGGTAGCCTGTTGCAAATCAGGCGTGAGGCAGAAATGACAGACAGTAAGACATTGTCCAGTGTATCGGTGCAGGATCTGGTCGAAAGGCATCTGGATGATGCCGGTATTTTGCGGCTGGTCCTGAACCAACCGGCGTCCCGCAACGCACTTTGTGAGGCGATGATGGCTTCGCTGGCGGCGGCGCTTGACGCGGCGCGTGAAGACCCACAGGTCAGGGTGATTGTGCTGGCGGCAAATGGACCGGCATTTTGTGCCGGGCATGATTTAAAGGAAATGACGGCTGCCCGCGCCCATCCGGATAATCAGGCCGATCGGGGACGTGCCTATTTCAGCCGTGTAATGGCACGGTGTTCGGCTCTGATGAAATCAATTCCGCAACATCCAAAGCCGGTCATTGCCGAAGTGCATGCCACTGCCACCGCCGCCGGTTGCCAGCTGGTGGCAAGCTGCGATCTTGCGATTGCGGCCAGCACGGCAAAATTTGCCACGCCCGGGGTGAATATAGGTCTGTTCTGTTCGACACCGATGGTCGCCCTGTCGCGTAATGTTGCGCCAAAGCATGCGATGGAAATGCTATTGACCGGCGAAACCTGTACGGCAGAACGGGCAGCAGAAATTGGCCTGATCAACCGCTGTGTCGCGCCAGATGATCTCGGTGCCGCGGTGATGGAATTGGCCGGCAAGATAGCGGCCAAATCAACGGCGACTGTTGCTTATGGTAAGCCGGCCTTTTACCGGCAGGCCGAAATGTCACTTGGTGATGCCTATGAATTTGCCGCCGAGGTGATGGTAACCAATATGCTGGCGCATGACGCCGAAGAGGGCATTTCGGCCTTTCTTGAGAAACGCCCCGCCACATGGCAAGACCGTTAAGGCAATGCAGGCTGAATAGTATCTATTGAGACTATCGCGCCTTCATCATCGCCCGGACGGCAGGTGAAACCGGGACGGTTTTTGTCTTGTTGAATTCCTCGTGGTTTTTCTCGACAACCTCCAGGTCGTAGAGATAATTGACCATCAGGCCACCGGCTTGCGCCACACCCTTGGCCGAGCGGTCACCAGCAAAATTGAGCTGTTCCAAAAAGGCACCATTGCCAAGATGAAACCGAGCTACCGGATCATTTGGCAATCCGTCAGCACGATCCGATTTGGTCAGATATTGCAGCGCGCTACGGATGAAATCTGCCTCATGATCGGATGCTTCCTGTTGCCAGAACGCATTGTCTGCCCCGGCAAAAATCTTGTTGATGTCGGGGTGGTTTACGGCAAGCCATTTCATTAGGCCCGGAACCGGCGACAGCGTGACAAAACGTGTCAGATTGGGCAACTCGCCGCGCAGGTGGCGCGCTACCCGCTTGATCAGGAAATTGCCAAAGGAGATGCCTGCCAGCCCGTTTTGACAGTTGGAAATCGAATAGAATACCGCCGTCGTGGCCTCATTGGCCTTGCTCGCATCACGCTGCAGTGCCAGCACATCATCAATGCGGCGGGGAATCTCGGTGGTCAGAGCAACCTCAACGAAAATAAGTGGCTCGTTCGGCATTGCCGGATGGAAAAAGGCAAAACAACGCCGGTCTTCCGGCGCAAGGCGGGCGCGAAGCTCATCCCACGAGGTGATTTCATGCACCGCTTCATAGGCAATGATTTTTTCCAGAATATTTGCCGGTGTGGACCAGTCGATTGGTTCCAGAATCAAAAAGCCCGGATTGAACCAATTGCGCAAAAGACCGATCAGCCCCACATCGATACGCGCAATTTCGGGCTTCTGTCGGATTAATTTGAGTAATCTCTCACGCAATCTGACCAATCGCACGGTGCCTTTGGTGGTGGCGTTGAGTCGGCGGAACAACTCAATCCAGCCGGGCTCTGCGATGTTGGCTATGGTCTTCAACCCCGCGTCTGACGGCTGTGTTGTGTAGTCGTTTGCCGCTTTGGTCAGCGCTTCGGCATCAATGTCATGGCCGTTTAGAATAGTGGTGAAAAGTGCCGCAAACCCTTCATCGTCAAGCTCTTCAATTATGGTGAGCAGATTTTCCGCATAGACAAGGGACGAAACCTCGCCCGTTGCTGAAAGCACGGCGTGCATTGCCTTTTCGGGATCTGAGCTAAGATCTGATACATGTTTGCGGCCAAGCGCCGACAGGCTCATGGTACCCCGCACAAGATTGTACAGCATATCCTGAAACAAACGCATGATCGTGACCTCCCCGATCACCCTTACATTCTCTACATCTGATATATGAGGTTTACGGAGAAATAATCCAGAATTCAGGCGTGTTATTTTTCATATCGCCGTCACATTGATGTGCCATTATATTGGATAGGGATTTCTGCTGCTGCTATGATAACGCCGCGCATGCCTTTGGGGATGATCTTGGTGTTGTGGTGAGACACGGCTTTTTAGGATAACGACGTTATGGCAAATGACATGGCCTTTTCCGGTATCACCGATCCAATTCTGTCCGCAGATGAGGGTGATCCGCGTTATTTCAACAGGGAACTGAGCTGGCTCGCCTTTAATGAGCGGGTTCTGGCGCTGGCTGAAGATGTGTCGTTGCCTTTGGCCGAACGGCTCCGGTTTGTATCAATATCGGCAGATAATCTGCATGAATTTTTTATGGTTCGTATTGCCGGCTTGCGTCAACTTCGCCAGCGTGGCGTGCATCGGGTGCCGGTTGATGACAGCGAAATCGAAACCTTGCTTGATTTGTTGCATCAGCGAAGCCGTCGTTTGATGCAAAAGCAGGATCGGTTGCTTGCAACATTGATCACTGAATTTGCCAGTGAAGATATTCAGATCATGGATAAGGTTCCATCTGCCGTTGATGATCTGGAATGGCTGGAAGAGTATTTCTTGACAAATATCCTGCCATTGTTGACGCCGACAATTCTTGATCCGGCGCATCCTTTTCCCTTCTTCCACAATCAGGGCAAGGGGATGATCTTTGAAATGATGGATGCCAGCACAAAGCCTGTGCATGGCGTGATTCTGTTGCCGGAAAATCTGGATCGATTTGTCAAATTGCCGGGCGACAACCTTCGTTTTGTTCTGGTTGAGGCGGTGATTGGTGCTTTCATCGACAAGATTTATACCAAGCATAATCTCAAATCTGCATCGGTATTCAGCATCATCCGTGACTCGGAAATTGAGATTGACGATGAGGCGAATGATCTGATCCACGAATTTGAAACAGCACTTCGGGCGCGCAAGCGCGGAAGTGTTGTCTTGCTGGCTCTGACCTCGGACGCCCCACCGGCAACGCTTGATCTTCTATGCCGCGCGATGTCAATCGAGCCGGAAAAATGTTTTGCGTCAACAGGCCCTGTGTCGCTGAATAATTTTGCCGAACTTATGGCCTTCATGCCGAAACGCCTGCTCTATCCGACTTTCAACCCGCGCTTTCCACAGCGTATCCGCGATTATGACGGTGATTGTTTTGCGGCAATTCGCAATAAGGACATTATTGTCCATCATCCGTTTGAGAGCTTTGAGGCTGTTGTGCGATTCCTGCAACAGGCGGCGCGTGATCCCGATGTATTGGCGATCCGCCAGACGCTGTATCGAACACCGGTTGATTCGCCGATTGTAAGTGCGCTGATCGAAGCGGCCGAGAGCGGTAAAACAGTGACCGCTGTGATCGAATTGAAGGCCCGGTTTGATGAGAAAAATAACATCCTTCTGGCGCGCAATATGGAACGGGCCGGGGTGCATATAGCCTATGGCCTGACCGACCTGAAAATTCATGCCAAGATGTCGGCCGTGGTAAGACGCGAGGCCGGAAAATTGGTCACCTATACGCATCTTGGCACCGGCAATTATCACCCGGTCACCGCCCGCATTTACACCGATCTTTCCTATTTTACCTCGGACAAGGATGTTGGCCGTGACGTCTATGAAGTGTTCAAATATCTGACAAGCCATGTTCAACCGGAAAAACTGAAGAAGAGTTTTATCTCGCCGCATCAATCGATGCCGCGCCTGTGCGAGATGATCGACAAGGAAATTGAAGCCAGCCGCAATGGCGAACCGTCCGGAATCTGGATCAAATGCAATGCGCTGGTAGACCGCCGCCTGATCGACAAGCTTTATGAGGCATCACAGGCCGGAGTGGAGGTTGAAATCATTGTTCGTGGCATATGTTGTCTTCGCCCGGGTATCACCGGCCTGTCGGAAAATATCACTGTTCGCTCGTTGATTGGTCGCTTTCTCGAGCATGGCCGCATCTATACCTTTGCCAATGGCGGCAAGCTTGGCTCGCCCAAAAATCTGGTGTTTCTGGCGTCGGCTGATTTGATGCCGCGCAATTTGTTGCGCCGTGTTGAGATGTTTGTGCTGCTGGAAAATCCAACGGTTCGCAAACAGGTGATCAAGCAAATTCTTCCCGCCCTGCTTCGGGATCAGAGAAATTGCTGGCTCTTGTTGCCAGATGGCAGTTACCAGCATTTGGAAAGTGATAAGGACAGCTTTTCAGCACATGATTATTTCATGTCGAACCCAAGCCTGTCTGGTGCCGGCAGCCTTGCCAAGGAGGAGGCATGACATCGCCGATCATGTCTTCACCTGTGCTGTCACTTGCGGGCGGTGTGACCGCGCGCACCTTCACCGGCGCGCCGATGGCGGTCATCGACATCGGATCAAACTCGATCCGGCTGGTGATCTATATCTCACAGGGACGCTATCCGTTCCCACTGTTTAATGAGCGTTCAAATTGCCGGCTTGGTGAGGGCCTTGGACCTGATGGCATCTTGCGCAAGGATCGTATTGAGGTGGCATTGGCGACATTGTCACGCTTCGCCGGGCTGATGCAGTCCATGGGCGTGACAAAAGCCTTTCCGGTGGCCACAGCCGCGGTACGCCGTGCATGCAATGCGGCAGAATTTACCGAACCTGCCGAGGCCATTCTTGGTCATAAGATCATGGTACTCTCGAAGCAGGAAGAGGCACATTATGTGTCGCGCGGAATAACGCTGAATGTGCCGGACATGAGTGGTCTTGTTGCTGATTTGGGCGGCGGCAGTCTGGAGGTGGTGGCCATTTCCAAAGGCGTGGTGAAACATTCTGTCAGCTTTGATTTTGGCCATCTGTCCGAGATAGAGGAGGCAGAGATTGACGCCGCCTTTTCGACCACGCCGTGGATGAAAATCGATTATCCCGGCCGCCTTTACGGTGTTGGCGGATCGTTTCGTGCGCTTGGCTCTGCCTATATTGAGCAATCGGGCTATCCGCTGGCGGTGTTGCATGGCCTCAATATACCGGCGGCGACGGCTGGGCATATGCTTTCTGCGTTTACCCGTGATCTGCCGGACATGACCGGCGTGCCGGTCGGTCGCCAGCAAAATATGCCCTGTGCTGCGCGCATTATGAAATGCCTTTTGCGTCATTCTGCCGTTGAAAAGATTTTCATCAGCGGCACAAGTATTCGCGATGGCGTTCTTGCTGAAACCCAGTTTAACGATGCTGAAAGGGCAGATTTTCTGCAGGCGGTGTGTTCTGAAATTTCCCATGCCAGCCACAGATTTGCCAATGTGCCGCGCTCGCTGTTCAATCTTTTGCGCCCCTTACACAAAGTGGATGAGGAAAGAGCGCTTATAGACGCCGATGCTGAGCAACAAAAATTTGAACGCCTGCTATATGCGTCTTGCATGCTCTCTGATCTGTGCTGGAATGAACATGAGGATATTCGCGGGGATCTTGGCGCGCGGCGTGTGCTGGGACTGCCGGTAAATTGCATTACCCATAAAGAGCGTATCTGGCTGGCAACAGTTATCTATCACCGCTATGTCGGGCGTAAAATGAACAAATCGCGGCCACCTGAACTTGGGTTTATCCTTGGACGCAACCGGCGTGCCGAGGCCACCACTATCGGCCTTGGTTTGCGGTTCGCCCTGATGTTTTCGGGGGGTACATCCAGTTGCCTTGAATGTCTGAGCATGACCAATGACGGCAATGCGCTGACCTTGCGGGTTGCCGATGAGGGGCGCAGATTACTAGATGATCATTCGCGCCGCCGCTTTGCCCAGCTTGCGCAAAGCGCCTCTCTGGTGCCGGTTATCGAAGGGGACTGACCTAATTTGACCACGGATCAAAAACCGAAAAGCATGGCAGCTGACAGCCTGATCTCGGCATCTGAGATCGGCCGTTTGCTGGATGATGGCCTGCTCGTGGCTGATCCGATCGGCGTGGTGTCCTCAGCCAACAATGTCGCTGTCAGATTTCTTGGTGAGGGTCTTGTTGGCAAGCATCTGAACGACATATTTGAGCGTGATGAACCTGTTGGCGATAATGATCAGGGCGCGATTGGCGAAATCGATCGGGAGTTTACGTTTCAGCCGGAATCTGTGGTGCCGCGCACATTTAAAGTGCGTGTGAAAAAGGTGAGTGATGGGCATATTGCGGCGCTGGTGATGGACATGACCCTGCAACGCAATCTTGAAAAAGTGCGCCGGGACTTTGTTGCAAATGTCAGCCATGAATTGCGCTCTCCGCTGACCAGTCTTGCCGGGTTCATTGAAACGATGCTGAGTAATGACGTTGAGGACAGAAACACCCAGATCCGGTTTCTGCGAATAATGGATGAAGAAGCCAAGCGCATGTCACGGTTGATTGATGATCTGCTGTCACTGTCGCGTGTCGAGGTGGACGAACATATCTACCCCTCTGAAACGGTGCCAGTTATCAGCGTTGTGCGCGCGGTAATCGATACGCTCGAAGACCGTGCGGCACGCAAAGGCATGCAGATCGAGCTTGATGACCGTCGCCCGGAGCCAGCGTCAGTTGCGTTGATGTTTGGTCACAGCGATGAGATTAACGAGGTGTTTCATAACCTGATCGAGAACGCGATAAAATATGGCCACGACGACAGCATCATTACGGTCAGGGTTGAGGCATCTGAGCAGAACATCCTAACCGCCTCGGTGATCAATAAGGGTGATGTCATTCGCGACAAGCACGTCAACCGTCTGACTGAACGCTTTTATCGTGTCGACAAGGCGCGATCACGTCAAATCGGGGGCACCGGCCTCGGCCTTGCTATCGTTAAACACATTGTCAATCGTCATCGCGGCAAGCTGGTAATCACAAGCCAGATGGACGGAACAAACTGCTTTGCCGTTGAGCTGCCGTTGATATCAAGAATGACCCAAGAGTAGTGAAATAAAACTGTAACAAAACTGTGGCAATAGCTTAACTTACGCGCCTGACGCGGGAGTTTGAATTTGGCAATCAAAATTCTCATAGTCGATGACGAACCAAATCAACTGGAGCTGCTGTCGTTCAATCTGAGCAAGGCTGGCTATGAAGTGATCCGAGCGGAGGATGGCCAGAGCGCGCTGGATATTATTGAAGACAGCCATCCTGATCTGGTGATCCTTGATTGGATGATGCCATATCTATCCGGCATTGAACTTTGCCGAACCTTGCGGGCCCGTGCCGAGACACGCCATCTTCCGGTCATTCTGCTGAGTGCAAGAGGTGATGAGGGCGATCGTACACTTGGTCTGGACATCGGCGCGGATGATTATATTTCCAAGCCATTTTCACCGCGTGAACTGGTGAGCCGGGTCAACGCCCTGTTGCGCCGGTCACGGCCGGCGTTAATCGATGATGTTCTGGAATTCCATGATCTGGTGTTGAATCAGACAACGATGCAAATCACCCGCGCCGGCCAGCCGGTCGCACTGGGTCCGAAGGAATGGCGGCTTCTGGCGATTTTGATGGAACGGCCGGGCCGCGTTCTCAGCCGGGCGCAACTGCTTGATCTTGTCTGGGGGCATAATGTCTATGTCGAGGAACGCACGGTTGATGTGCATATGAGCCGTCTTCGCAAGGCGATCAACCAGCCTTCCAAAAATGGAGCCGTGTATAGTGACCTTATCCGCACTGTTCGGGGAAGCGGTTATGCGCTAAAGGCGCCTCAGGATTCCGATTAGACAGAAAGCGCGCCGCTTGGCAGTCACCATGATCCACCATGCCATGCGTTTTAACGGCTTGTCTTAGGATTGCGGAGACAATAGCATCGCCGCAACTTGCCCGTACAAGGGCGCTTCCCATCCCACCAGTGACAGACAGTGATACCAAATGCAATCCGAAACGCCTCCCAAAACGCCCCATGATGAGAGTGCCCATTTTGTTCCCTTGCCGGTGATCATGTCAGAGCATGAAGGCCGTCTGGCCGCGTATATAGATGCGACAGGGGCGCGTAATATCGTTATCACGATGGACGTTGAAATAGATGTCGCCGGACGAAAGCGGAGCCGGTTTTATGTTGCGCTTGGCGTGACCATCGATTTTGACACGCCGGAGCCCCTTGTCGATGAGGTGATGCGTGAATGCCCATCTGGTCACGAGGCCTTGTTTGCCTGGGTGCCGGCTCATCTTTATGGACGTGACGATTTCGGTGTGATGATTGACGAGATTGGCGTTGGCGAGAATTTGCAGAATGGACTTGTTGGCGAAATTATCGAAAAGGCCGATGTTGAAGCGGCCGTCACGATGATGGCTGAAAAACGTGGCAGGTGACATCAAAAGTGAAGTGACACAATAGAAAACAGATCAGGGAAGTTCTATTACAGTGTCTTGCCTGTAAGCGTCTTGCCTGTAAGTGTCTTGCATGTCAGTGGGTTCTGTCCGGTGATGTGGTCTGTTTCGTGCCGGCACAGGCTTTCGAGCAATATTTCACCTGCTCCCAGTCACGCGCCCATTTTTTGCGCCAGACAAAGGGTCGCCCGCAGACAATGCATATTTTGGACGGCAAATCCCGCTTCTTTAACATTTTTGACATAATA
>Ga0181591_10004982_pt1 | contig 11554 bp, 7 predicted proteins | sample 071ome_33_FD_133757 | JGI IMG/M metagenome (GOLD analysis project Ga0181591, IMG submission 133757) | Coastal salt marsh microbial communities from the Groves Creek Marsh, Skidaway Island, Georgia - 071412AT metaG (megahit assembly) | ecosystem: Environmental > Aquatic > Marine > Intertidal zone...
AGCAACTTCTCATACTCATCGGTTACGGAGTCCCATTGATAGTGCTCTTCTATTCGATGCCTACCCGCATCTGACAGTTCGCGCAGCACGGGCTCCCATTCGCCATCGGCAAGGTCATCCATGAGCCTGGCCATGTCATCCGCTGACGACCACAGCAGGGCGCGGTCGGCGGTGACTTCTCGGTTGAACTCACAGTCGAACGCCAATACCGGTGCGCCAGCACCCATCGCCCGAAGCAAGCTTGGGTTTGTTCCACCCACGGAATGACCATGAATGTAAGTTCTCGCGTTGGCGTACAACTGGTTGAGAAGATCCTGGTCGTACACACCACCCAGGAAGTTAATCCGTGGATCATCATCGGCCGCCCGCGTCACTTGGTCGATGTACCACTGCGAATAGGGAGCACTACCGACAACCATCAGGGGCCGTGTCTCCTCACTCAATCGATACCCGTGCACGGCTTCGAGTACGTGATTTTCTGGCTCCATGCGAGCGATCAGCAGATGAAAATCACGCCGCACCAGGTTCAACTCGTCAAGACGCCCACTGCCCGGCTCGATCACCTCTGCGCCATACGGGATCACCCAACTCTTGCGTCCGTACGTGCGCAGAACATAGTTGGAGATGGCGTTGCAATCGGACACAACTTCCGTGCCTGATCGCACACTGGCGCGCTCGGCCCATCGGTAGTACGTGGCTCCCGCGCCACGCCACTTTTCGCGCTTCGATTCAAGGCCGTCGAGATGAACAGCAACCGGGATGCCAGCGGCACGCAGAGGGCGCAACAATGGCGCATTGCCAGCATTCATGACCAGTGCGACGTCAGGTCGATCCTTGATGGCAGCGTGCGCGGCACTCAGCGACGTGTGACTCAAGGTCTCAGCGACGCGATGACGGATCGCCGGAAGATTCACCAGAGTCATTCCTGCGTACGAAGTCAATGTTTGTCCGGGGTTGCGGCAATAGACCGTAACGTCATAGCCGCGGGTGGCTAGCCGGCTGCCAATCTCCTCGACGGCCGTCTCGAAACCTCCGTACTGAGCCGGCACACCTCGCGTCCCGAGAATCGACACCTTCACGCGTCCAAGAGTCTCACATTGACGTTCTCGGTACTTCTCCATCGTGGCTGCCGTCCACACATTCGCTGCTAGCCTGCCCGCGTGGATACTCGGGCTCTGTCGATCAAGGGAGCGTGGGAATTCCACCCGGTGTTACGACCCGATGAGCGGGGAGTCTTCCTCGAATCCTTCAAAGCCGACACTTTCGAGAGCGCGGTGGGTCGACCCTTCGATCTGCGTCAAATGAACATCTCCGTCTCCCGCCGAGGAACCGTGCGGGGCATCCACTACGCGGACGTTCCACCTGGCCAAGCGAAGTACGTTCAGTGTTTCGAGGGAAAGATCCTGGACATCGTGGTGGACATCCGCGTCGGGTCACCCACATTCGGGCAATGGGACGCCGCGGAACTCGATGCCGAGTCACGCACCGGACTGTTCATCACCGAAGGGCTCGGGCACGCCTTTTGTGCACTCACGGAGTCGGTGACCGTCGGCTACCTATGTTCGACTCCCTACTCACCCACCAGAGAGCATGGTGTCCACCCACTCGATCCCGCCTTGGATCTCCCCTGGCCGGACATGTCCGAGATCGTGCTATCCGACAAGGACAAGGCCGCTCCACTTCTCGCTGATGCGGCAGATATGGGCATGCTTCCGACCATGGAGCGTTGCCAGGAGTGGGAAGAGAGTCAGCAGCTCCACTGACGTCAATCGGTTACGACGACAACACGACGCGGATCCGCAGAGCCGAAACGCAAGCGCAAGAACTCCGCCGACTCTTCCGTCGGCGGCACAAAGGCAATCCGTAAGCGTGGGAAGGCCGATAAGGCCTCCTTGGCCCATGCAGCAGCGTCTTCACCCTCTGGTGGTTGCGGGAGACTGAGATAGAAGACTTGTTGGGTGCTGGACAAGGTCCCGTGGATGCTCCCCGTCCACAGGTTAGACAGAGTTCCCGGCCCCTCCCATAGGACGGGAGCGAACTCAGGTAGACCTTCGGTTGCATCGACCCCGGCTAAAATCAGCTCTCCGAGCCACTCAGCCTGCCTTCCTTCATACCGCTGGCCGATGGCTTCGAATCCAGGGAATTGCGGTAGTCCCCGCAACGGCTCCTCCTGCCGGGTACCGGCCAGGCCAAGCGTGGAAAGTCCGACCAGTCCGACAACGATGGTCACGGCCACTGCTTGACGCGAGCTCATCCACCGGAGGGCAAGGATGAGGCCGACTCCCACTACTGCTGCAATGATCGGCGCGGTCACCAGCAACGAAGCGTTCAGGGCCTTCTGCACGTAGTAGGAGTCAAGCCACCACACACCAGCGGCCACGGCACCTGGGACGAACACCAGGGCAACGGTCGCCGTCGCCACCGACGGCCCGGCCAGACCCCATCGAGTAGTCCACGGCACAGAAACAAGAACGGCGACAGCCCCGGCGACGATCGGTGCGACGATGGCAGCTGTCACGTTGAACGGCGCCATTCCCACGGCGACCTCTCCGATATTCCGTGCGAAATCCGCTGCATCCTCCTGTCCGCCAGCGCTCAGCACATCGCCTAGTTGCCGGATAGAAATGAAAAGGACGATCCCGACCGTCGCAACAAGCCAGATAACACCCAGCGCCACTCGGTGGCGGATCATGGCGACCGCAACGATCACACCCGCGGGCAGCAAGCCCAGAACAAGGGGCGTCCACAATCCAATCGTTGCGACGGCCGCAAGAGGAACGATGAACCATCCGAGGGTCCGGGCGCCTTTCGGTGAACGAACCACCAGGTAACTTGCCGTCCCCATCAATGCGACACCCATGACAAAGTTCGTGAACCCGGCATTGAAGAGGAATTGCGGACTGCCCAGGAACACCCACGCGGCAAAAACGCCAAACGCGACAACACTTGCCCACATCGCTCGTCGTCGCGCAACCCTTCTCACCCAACGCTCGGCGATGTCTGTTGCGACCCACGCGAGCGCACCGATCGACATCACGAAGGTGACGGCACTCCATTGCACGTATGGGGTCAAGAGTCCAACGCGATCCAATCCCGTGCCACTGAACAAGAAGGTTCCCAACGCCCACAGGGTCGAATGCAATGACGGATACCACTGGTTCCACGCGACTGATCCATCAGTAGTGGGCCACGTGGTTGACTCACTCATGTAAGTGTTCGCGAACGTTGTGTAATGACCGTGGTTATCCCATCCAGCAAAATACAAACCCGAGATCACGTCAGCATCGGTACCACCGATGAACGGGGTGACCAGCAACAGCCACAGCGTCACCACAAATACGAACAGCAGCCCATCGACAAGCCGAGGTCGAGGAAAAGGCACTCGTCGCGCTGTTGGCAATAGATTCATCGCGACGAGGACAACCATGACGATCGTCAAAAACACGCGAACAGATACGTCATTGACCGGTGTTGATCCGGCCCTCGGGAACAGCAGAGCCGTCGCACCCACGACAACAATCGTCGAAACGATGGCTCTTTCCGCAAGGGTTCGTCCCCACGGAGGTACCGTCGCGACAGCGACCGCGAAGAGCACCGCGCCCGCAACGGGGGCTACCCACAGCATGGCGCTAGCGAGAACCGCTAGGGCACCGCACCAGGCGACCCGGGTCACGATCGCTTCTCGAATCTGATGCCGATGTCCAAGGGTCTGTCGAGGACAGCGCTGACAGTGGCCGTTCCTTCCGACACCTTCATGCCGGGCACCGCTACTGGGCTCCACCCCGCGGGTGGTGTGACCTGCAACGTCAATGTGGGATCAGTGAAGAGTGCTTGCGGTAAGGCATTCAGTCGATACTCCAGGCGTGTTGGCTCCTCCGACTGCTCCTGGCTCGAGATCTGGTCGGTGCTGAAGGTTCCCGCAGGTAGGTCGTACGAGACGGTCACCGCACTCTGCGCACCGGGTGCCGTCCATCCCACAACCCGGATCATCGTGTTGCCAAAACCGTCATCGATCCACCCCCCACCGAGCTGTCGCCGTCCATGCCCGGAGAAAGGCCGCACATTGAAATCCTGCGGGTAGTCGACGCGGTAATTCTGCGCCGCTCGGGGGACATACAGGATGTATGCGTTCTTGAGCCAACTCGTTTCATAGCCCACCCGTTCCGCCGGCCCCTCCGGCCTGTCCACTGGAGTCGCATTGGTCAACGTCAGTTGTTGACGCACTCGGGCACTGCCATCGTCGGAGAGACTTACAACGACAAGTTGATTACGTTGCTGGAAAACATCGACCTTGGACTGATTTCCGTTCTGGGTATACATCGCAGCCCAGTCGCCCGACTCCGGGTCCTCAACCACTCCGGCCGCTCCCGCGTCAATTGCCAGCTGCTCCAAGGCGCTGTCCTTCATCCATACCTGGAAGTGTCGACCCGGTGCTGTAGACGCAATTGCTTGAACCGTGTTGACAAGGTCGTCGCCCGACAGAATTCTCCCGAGCAATTCATCGAGCAACTGTTGATTGGCTTGTTGGCGAGCAACCGCATCATCCTGACCGAACTCCGCGTAAGCATCGATGAGGAGTATCTGACCGATCTGATCGCCGGTGACAGTTCCATAGACAGGTGACTCGATCGGGCCGGTGGCGTCAAGGACCGCCGCGATGGCGGTCAGGTCAAGCGCGACCACACCATCAACGTCGGGATAGTTCCCGCCGGCCCACGACCCAGCCATCTCCTGAGCACTAAACAACAGGTTGGGGTGCGTATTGGTGACGACGAAGGGGCGGTTTCGTTGATTACCATTGAAGAAGGGGTTGAACGCGGGGCCAAACCACTGCACGCGTGCATTGAGTGGCGGGAAAAGCTCCGTTGATGTTTGGCCCTTGATTGGGATGGAAATGCGCCCGTCATCGAACTCCACCATCACCAACGTCAGTGGTGCTCCGAAGCTCGCCCGCATTTCCGCCTGGTTACCAATCGCAATCAAGTAGCGCCGCGGACCATCCGCACCGAGGGCGCTGGGCAGGAGTGGAGAGATATCCACCAATACCTCGACCGCCGTCGCCACGGGTGTCATCTCTTCGAGAGCCCTGTTTCGAATGTCGTCTAATGGCTCAGCCCACTCCCCATTGGCCTGTATGGAGACGAGGTTTGCTTCCGCCTGGGCGAGATCATCCAAGACGAAGTCCACCCGAGGTGCCACCGACTCAAGTCGCTCAATATCGATAGCCCCGTCACTGAAAATCTTTTCCGATTCCTTTTGCCCGGCTAGGTCTCCATACAGCCCCATCAGTTCGCCGGTAGCAGACGTGATGTGTCCAGCGGCCGTCACGACGTGCTGCCAATTGTCCACCGCCGTCGCAAACCCCTGAAACTGTTCGAGGAATCGAACCTGCGGAAGCCCCACGCTTTGTTCGAGGACCAGCGTTGACTCCACCGCGCGCTCATACTCGACTTCACCCGCGCGATAGTCCCCGGCCGTGAGGCTCGTCGCCGCTCGACTCAAGTGATCTTGCAGCCCGAGACCTCCGGACCCGAGCAGGGCCAAGGAGTACGCAAGCCCTACCTGCAGCCACACGACAAAGCCCCCGACAACGGCGGCTACCAGGACTCCTAAGACCGCGAATACGGTCCCCGTCGATCGGCGAGTGGTGTCTGGACGACCCTCGTCACCCTGAGATTGCCCATCGGGGGCGGAATGTGACACCCAGGCAGTCTACGAACTGACGGGCCTATGGCCGCCAACAGCGGCTAGTACGCGCCTTTTCCACTCAAGACGACTTTTGCGGTCTTGGCCACGATCACGAGGTCGAGCGCAGGAGACCAGTTTTCGACGTAATCGAGGTCCATTCGCATGCGTTCGTCCCAATCGACTTCCTTACGGCCAGATACCTGCCACAGGCCGGTGAGGCCGGGTTTGGTGAGGTGTCGACGGTGGTCGGCGTCGTCGAAAAGACCGAGTTCTTCCGTCAACACCGGTCGTGGTCCCACCAGGGACATATTGCCGACAATGACATTCACCACCTGCGGCATCTCATCGATACTCCATCGACGCAAAATCCGACCGAAGGGTGTAATCCGGGGATCGGACTTATAGCGGTCCAACATCTCCGGGTCCGGAGTGCCGATGACATCGCCCCGCTGCTGATCCGCACCGACATACATAGTGCGGAACTTGGTGACGGTGATCATGTCGCCGCCACGACCGACCCGCTGCTGCCGGTAGAGCACCGGTCCGCGACTACTGGCGAAGGTGCCGATAGCAGCCACGATCATGAACGGCGAGAAGAGTAGGAGCAAGAGCGTTCCGAAGATCACGTCCAGTGTTCGCTTGATCGCGCGTTTCGGACCAGTGAGGTGGGGCTCATCCAAATGCAGCAGTGGCAGGTCAGCCGCCATGCGCATAGTGACACGGGGGCCTGCCACATCCCCGATATTCGGTGCGACCAGCAGGTCGACTCGCGGTCCTTCCAGGCGCCATGCCAGACGTTGGATGACAGTCTGCTCCAGTGCGCGCGAACCAGCTACCGCCACGGTGTCCGCATCCTCCAGGCTAATACGCGTCATCACTTCGTCCAGCCAGCGATCGAGAACTTGATCCGTGACATCCGTCGGTGGCTCATCGATAACGTCCACGACGGTGAATCCAGCAACCGGATCGCGGTCGAGCATGTCCACGATCTCGGCTTGGGCGCTACCCGAGCCAATAACGATGGTGCGGTGCAAGAAATGCCCATACATGCGCTCATGGCGCAACCACGCGCGCAAGATCCACCGCACAATGAGCAGCAAGAACATACCGACCGTGAAAGTGATGAGGACGAAACCACGAGATAGATCCAACTTGAGGGCAAACGACACAATTGCGATCGCACCGAAAACCATTGCGGATGCCCCGACTATTCGTTTGAACTCTTCCGACCCCACACCCAGAATCCGGGTGTCGTATGCGCCACGAAGAACCAACACCGCACACCAACTCGCGACAACAACGAGAGCGAAGAACACGTAGGTGCTGTCCGAGATATTGAGGTTGTAAGGAACAGTCCAGCGGAGGATAAAGCCGATCGCCGAAGCTGCTGTGACGGCGAGGAGATCCCAGACAACCGCTCGGGTCGCGTATACCCGCAACGGATCACGCCTCAACTGAGGCTTGTCTCGGTGCGAGGTACTTGACCAGGCGGCGCTCGCGGAAGAACTCCAAGAGCCTGCTGACGACGTCGAGGGGTGTTCGTCCGCCTCTTCCCCTTCTCCCGCCTTCGGTGAGCCAAGGTCGTCACTCAACGCCATTGGTCACCTCCAGAACACGTCTCACTCCGCCAGCATGCCTCCACGAAGGTACCAGCGGCGTCGGCAAACCCCCTGGTGTCGGGCTCTTTCGGGGTGCCACTGCCCTATTTCGCCCTACTGCAGATAGACGCGGATGGGGGTCTGGGTGAGCGTGATGTCCGTGCTCGGCCCAGCTTCCTCGCAGTTCGCAAGCGGGTCACAGATCAGCTGGGAGTTCTCTGGAGTGGTGTAGGTCGCCTCACCATCACTGGCCCACGCAACCACCCACTGGGTGCCGTCCCGACTGAAGTCGCAGGCGACTGCCCCGGCGTTCTCGCTGCACCCGTCAAAACTCGCGCCGATCACCCAGTTGTCCAGGGCGAAGAAACCCTGCTCCGCATCTGAGCCAGCGAAGGCTTGAATGCCCAGAAACTCCAGCGGGGCCAGCGACCAGATGTACCAATACGAACGCTCCACCCCTAAACGCAGGTCATCAACGTACGTTCGAACGACATCTCCGGCGGCGTCGCTTCCGGTGATCTCACGACCTTCGATATCACCCGGCCCCGCAATTCCGTAGTTCACTTCCGTGTCCCAGATGGGAAGCTCCGGAGCACCCGCTGCTGCCAAGGTGTCGGTGAACTTCTCGATCAACAGTGCGCGGTCCGTCGGTGTGCCTTGACCATCGGGGTAGGTATGCACGGCCCACACATCCACAGGCCAGCCCAACTTCTCCAGTTCAGTGAGGTACTCGGGGAAGAAACGATCAAAGGACGCCGTCAAACGGGTGGATGGTGAGGGGGCGACAACCAATGCTTCTGGATCGTTGGCCTTGATAATGTCGTATGCCCTCTTGGTCATCTCCGCCATTTCGGCTGGAGTTCCGCGATAAAAGTTGACCAGATTCGCTTCGTTCCAGATCTGGTAGTTGTCGATGCGATCACCGAAGCGCGTGACGACCTCACTTACCCAATCATCCCAATCATCGAGATCTGCGGGTGCGCTCGCAGCGCCCGGCTGGGGGTAATCCGCATCGTTTACTTCCTGAGCCGCCCACTTCGGTGTCGTGCCCAGCACATAGAGAATGTCCTCCATGCCCTTGCTCGCCGCGTTCTCGAGCACACCCTCGAGGTTGTCCCACTTGAACTCGCCCTTCTCCAGTTCGATCTGAGACCAGCCAGTGCCGTTGTCCCATAGGCGCAGCGCACCGAAGGGTGCGGAGGCCCAGGCTCCTCCCTCGGCCCCCTCGATGTGCAGCCCCACCAGGGAGCGCTGAATGGCGTTGGGGTCCTCGATCACTTCCTCGGGAGTCGGGCTTTCCGGCGCAGGGGTGTCGGCAGCGTCGTTGCTGTCTTGCTCACTCCCACCGCAACCCGAAAGGAGTAATACTGCTGCCCCGAAAGACGCTACGGCAGCGCTTGCACGGCGGCGCGAGCCGCCGCGCTTGCCTGCTGCTTCACCAACAATTTGTCGTAGTTGGCTTGGCTTCCGAACCATAGAGGGCTACCACCAATCGCGAGTTGTGTTCCTGCCGCAGTCGGGGAGCACTGATTCAGTGAGTTGCACTGCCACGTTGCTCCCTGAGGAACAGTGTAAGTACCTACCCCTTCGTTGCTCCACACAACAACCTCAGGATTGATCGCATCACCTAGTTGGCACACATTCGGTTGCTTCTTGCTGCCCCGGGTGCACGAGTAGAACGAGCCAGTCATCCAGTCATACGCTGTTTGGTACCCGAGGCGTCCAAAGTCTCCGTCAGCAGCGTTATCAAGAATGATCCCCAGCCGGCCATCCGGGCGGTACCAGTAATACCAGTAGGTGCGATCCACCCCCATGAGGATCGAGTCTAGGAACGTGCTGGACGTCCAATCGGCCGCTTGTTGGCCAGTGATCTTTTGACCCTTGACCTTGCCTGGTCCCTTGATTCCGTAATTGACCTCGGTATCCCACAGTTCGATACGCGACGGGACCTTCCCCTTCTTCATGTCCTTGACGACCTTGTCGAGAAGTTTCAGTCTGTCGCCCGGGGTGTCCTTACCCGGCGGGTACGTGTGAACGGCAATTGCATCGACCGGCCACTTCTGCTTCTTGAGTTGCTTGAGGTACTCCGGGAAGAAGCGGTTGTAGGACTTGGTCAGACGGACCGTGCTACTCGCCGCCACCACCTTGGCGCTCGGGTCGTATTTGCGGATGATCTTGTATGCCTCTTTCGTCAGTTTCGCCATCTGCTTGGGAGAGCCATCGTAAAAGTCGGAGAGGTTCGCTTCGTTCCAAATCTGGTAGGCATCAATGCTCGCTCCGTAGCGCTGAACGACCGTCTTCACCCACTTCTTCCACACGTCCATATCCGGGTTTGCTGAGCCGGTGCCCCCGTAGGGGTAATTGCCCTTCGGTGCCTTCTTTTGGGCCCACTTCGGTGTGGACCCGAGAACGTAGGTGATCGACATGCCCTGCGCATTGGCGCTGGCAATCGCCGCGTCCATCCCGTTCCACCAGAAGGTCTTCTTCTTCTGCTGCACCTGGCCCCACGCGACCCCGGCATCCCAGAGACGAATGCTTCCGATATTCGCGTTCGGCTTTTCACCGTTGGCAATTTGTGGCACGTGCATCCCAAATGCGACGTCCGGTACTGGGTTGGCAGCGACAGCCATGGGTGCCACCGCCACCGATGAACCGAGTAGGGCAGCGGAGGCAGTTGCTGCGATGAGCGCTCGTCGCATAAGAAAAGGCCTTTCTTCACGGGCAGGAAAACCAGCCCTGGTGGGCTTCTGAGCAGGCTAACCTAGGAACGGGTTCGCAACGCCCAGCGACATCAATCTGAGGCTGGTTCAGGGAACGAGCACCCCAAAAATTTGCCTGCCATTCACCCTGATGGAGTCAGTCAGCCGTACGCAGGACGTACAGGCTTTGACCGTCGGTTTCCCTGCCGTACACGAAGCGATCAACAGCCATCCCCGCTTTCGCGGCAAGGTTCTCGAAGTGGCCTCTGGCGAATCGGGTGCAGTGCAGACGTCCCTTCCACTCCAGCGGCCCATAGCCCTCCGGGTTTTCCTCCCAGTCCGGCACACCCTCCTCCACGAAACAAGTAACGAAGGCTTTCCCAGCCGGACTGAGAGCCTCCGCGATCAAGTGCAAGTAGGCGGCGGTGTCGTCGTCATTCATGTGGGAAAAGACCGAATAGGCGTAGAAGACATCTACCGACTCCGTGTCTGCCGCCAGTGTTCTGTCGGGTAGCCCCGCGGGGTTGTAGCGCTCATTGGCAACGTCGACGCACGTGAAACGAAAACCAGGAGCGGTGAGGTTCTCCCGCGCCCAACTGATCAAGTCCGGTTGGACGTCAACGCCGTGATAGTCCGCGATCCGTCTGTTGGGAAAATGTTCGCGCACGCCCACCGCGAGGCGACCAGCACCGCAGCCCCAGTCGAGCAATCGAGACTCTGCCGTTAGACCAGCGAGGCGCTCGAGGCGTTTCACATCTCGTACGGCTGTACGGATGAAGGCATCGTCGTTCTTAAAGTGTTTGCCGCCCATCCGGTACTTGCCTGGCGGCAACGGTGTCTTCTTGCGAAGAAGTGTCACACGAGAACCCTAGATGAGGTGAATGGCTGGGGTAATCGCCCGGTAACAACGCCATGACTGTCTCAGGTTATTTCCTCACTCTTGCCGATTTGGAACCCCTCCGCAGCAGACGGCAGTGGCAACGTTTTGTGGCAGGATGTTGGTGTGCCCATCGACTGGTCAAACAAGACGGTCTACGTGGCTGGCCATTATGGACTCGTCGGATCGGCGCTCGTGCGAGCGCTCGAAAGGGCCGGCGCGGGCAAGATCCTCGGCTGGCGGTCCTCGGAACTCGATCTTCGCGACCGGGCGGCCACCTTCGATGCCATCAACGAAGCCAAGCCAGACGTGGTCATTGACGCCGCCGCACGCGTCGGCGGGATTATGGCGAACTCCACCTACCCGGTGGACTTCCTGCAAGACAACATGCTGATCCAGACGAATGTGATGGATGCGGCGCATCAAGCGGATGTGGATCGGTTCTTGTTTCTCGGCTCCTCGTGCATCTACCCGCGGCACGCGACGCAACCGATCAGAGAGTCGTCACTGATGACCGGGCCACTGGAACCGACCAATCAGGCGTACGCCATGGCGAAGATCTCGGGCATCTACTACATCGAGGCTTTTCGCACGCAATACGGGAAGCGCTGGATCTCCGCGATGCCGACGAATCTCTACGGGCCTAATGACAACTTCGACCTCGAGTCCTCACATGTGCTGCCGGCGTTCAT
>Ga0181591_10004983_pt1 | contig 11550 bp, 12 predicted proteins | sample 071ome_33_FD_133757 | JGI IMG/M metagenome (GOLD analysis project Ga0181591, IMG submission 133757) | Coastal salt marsh microbial communities from the Groves Creek Marsh, Skidaway Island, Georgia - 071412AT metaG (megahit assembly) | ecosystem: Environmental > Aquatic > Marine > Intertidal...
CAAAAGGAATTGGCGTGTAAGTTAACGGGTCAACAAACTGCGACATAAACCGGCTAACACCTGCGCCGCTGTAATCAAGCTCAGCTTTTCCGCTTGTATTGTAATCAATTAGCCGACGCATATACGCAGCTTCACCGGCAGACTTAGCTCCAATGACCTGCTGCTCATAGCCTTGATTATTAGGATCTGTTATTGCATCGTAATTAGGGTCATCTTTCCATGGCCCCATTTCATTAATAATGTCTTGGTATGACTGCGCCTTTAGCCAAGCTTGTCCCATCCAAGTATCGTGAACAATGGATGCAACAAAGTTGTCCATAGCCCCATACTCTCTTGACTGAGGCAATACACTTGTAGGTAAACCATCTAGCTGTAAGTCAGGTGATTGTATGGGCTTTAAATAAGGCACTGATTACTCCATCAATAAACCGTTATCACGAAGGTACTGTATCTTTTCTTCTTTAGTTAAAGAATCAAATTTATAGTATTCGTTTTCATCCATTGTCGTAATTTCATCACGAATTTTCTTAATCTGTGTTTGCACATTAGGGCCTGTCATTGAGGCAAGCAAAGGCAAATCAAGAATCTTGGATGCGTCATTGTTTCTTTGCAGCCTATTCTTAATCTCTTTAAGCGCAGCAATATCTTCTTGAGCTTCACGCCAACGAATTGTTGCAGACATACGCTGCTCAGTTGCATAACCCGGCGCAGACATTCTGCCTAAGTGCAATGGATAGTTATCAAGATAAGCATACTTAGCTTCTAAGTCAGCTATCTGAGAATCAATTGCCATTACAGCTTCTTTCCCTGCAACGTGTGCTTGATACTGAGGAGTTAAATCAATCTCAACCTCATTACCGTTAACATCTTCAAGCGGTACAACATTGCCATCAGCAGTCTTAATCAATGCTTTGTAGATATGGTTAGGCCCTTCTTGGCGCTTGTGCATAATTGCTAAACGATAGCCTTCTTTGCTTACACGAATACCATCTTGTTCGCCAAGGAAAAACTCAGTCATTGCTTTGTTTTGCTCTTCGCCCCAAGTGCCGGAAAGCGCAAGACCCTGCATTACATCAACTTCATTGCCGCCAATGACAACCTTGCCGCCTGTTTGCATAAAGATATTTTGAACAATTTGTTCTTCAATATTTTTACCAAACTCTTTGTATTGCTTGTCTATAGGATAACGAGTCCATTTGTTAGCTGCGCCTAAGCGTGATGGCCCCCACATATTGCGATCAACAACAATATCGTTCCAAGCCAAGTCCATTGCCTGAGCTACATCAGCAGCATCGCCTTCTTGAATCTTAACTTTTGCAGCTTCTCTAAGCTCATACGCCATGTCCGCAGGTATATTTACGTTAGTAAACATGCCCGGATACTCAGCTTTAGCTCTGCTAAGCCAACTGTTTGCTTTTCGTGTTGACTCGCCATCCCATTTAAACTCTGGGCGCAAGTCAGGGTTGTACATTTTTAATGCTTGCTCCCAAGTGTCGTCTGCAATAGCAGGATCAGGAGATGACGATAGCTTGCGCTGCATATAATCCAACGCAATGTAAGCATCTTTGCCTAATGCTTTTTGAATATTTGCAGGAGAAACGCCGTTCTCTCGCAAGTGCTTTAGCATTCGAGCGCCGTGCAATGCAGCCATGCGACCTTGCGGGCCACTATTAAATGCTGCGTTCATTGCATCTGCATACTGTATTGGCACAATGCCTGTGCTTATTGTGTCTGAACCCCAACGCGCTAATTCTTGTTGCCAACTAACTTGACCAGACTCATCGGGCCTAAAAGCAATGTATTCACCAGACTCGCCGCCATACATTAAATCAAGGTTAGCACCGGCTATCTTTCCAAACTTCTCTGTGTATTGAAGCTTTTCAGAAGGATTGCGTCTTGCACGTTCATAACGAGCATCAGAATCACTTTTCTTCCCTGCTTTTAAAATAGTAGTTAAGAAAGCATTCTTTTCTTTTTGGTTGGCTAAAACTTTATCCCAACCACGATCATTGTTTGCCTGAACAGCCTGATCATCGTTAATGTAAAAACGTGTTTTGTATAACTCAAGCTCAGCAGGTAATAACTGTTTAAGCATTGCGTCATTTATATCAGCAATACCTTTAGCTTCTGCTTCATCAACAATGTTGCCATACTCATCAATTAGACCTTTCTTCATTTTTAAGAAAGTTGTTGCTGCAATTTCGCGCAATCCGCCTACTTGATTTCCTTTAATAGCGCCAAGGAACTCATCAATTTTAGATTGAGCTGCTTGGATACCGGGAATATTGTTTGCCGCAACAGCCATTGAGTATTGCGCGTTAAGGTTACGCAACACATCCATTTGAATGTTTTCGTAAACTTTATCTTGGTTTTCGTAAAAACTTCTGTTTTGAGAAATAACCTGAGCCATTCCGCCAAACATTTGTTGACGAGTTGCAATGTCAGGAACCGCAGTGCCAACAGGGATTTCTAGTAACTCAATTCTTCCTGTGTCAGGGTCAATCGTAGCGCCCATGACATTAGCTCTGCCCGCAATTAAATCGGTCATGTAGCCTTGAATTTCTAAAGCATCAGCCTCAGTAAATCCATCAGCATCGCTAGACAAAATGTTTATGCGGCTTTGGACTTGAGATCGAACAAGCGTGTTGTTGTAGTCAGACAAACGCTTACCACGAGCAATATCGTCATCACGATATGCCTGTGACTCTTTGAATAAAGAATTAAGTGATCTAGCAATAGCTTCTTTTGAGCCTAAATCCTCAATACCAAACTCAGCAATCTTAGCGGTAGCAGCGTTTAAATCATTTAGTGCTTGCTGTGAAAGGCTTGCTCGCGATCTGTTTTCTTGATCAAGCAACACCTGCTGCTTAATAGTGTTGTATAGAGTACGCTGCTTAGTAATAGCACGATTAAAAACCTCTGCCTGAGAGCTAGGGTGTACGTGCTTTAAAGACTCATTAATGTAAGAACGAGTTGCGGTTAGAAACTCTTCGTCATTCCAACTTTTACTAGCCTCTTGACGAGCATACATACCAATCATGGTTGATTCCATATCGGTAATCGCCATGGTTGTATTGTGATCTTTAGCTAACTCATTAATTCGAGCAAGGTAAACATTGCTAAAGATACCTTCATCTTGATGCTTTACTTGATCAAATGGATTTGTAGCTTCAACAGGGTTGCCATTGCCATCAGGCTTATACACTTTGCCAGTTTGAGCGTTATCTCTAACAGCAGCAAAAAATGAGTTTTCTGGGTCACGCTGATAGTTAGCCCAATCCTGATCGGCTTGTTTAACTGTTTCAGCTTTAGTGACATCACCAAAAAACTTTTGGAATCTGTCAGCTTGACGTGACAATTGCGACCATGACTCAGCTTGACTTCTCAAGCCAGTCATTCGAACAACACCAACAGGCTCTACAGATTGTTGTCTTTTTTGTCGTATTACTTTTGCCATTGTTTACACCAATTAAGTCGGTTTAGTGCTACTACTATAATCAGCATAACCGCCAAGCATTGTTCCCGCAGCGCCAAACATTGCTTTTGTTCTTGCTGCTTTACCTTCCATTCTACTGCTGTAAGCAGATAACTGATATTTGCGAGATTCGCTTGCACCCATTAAACGTATAGCACCAACATCCGCGGCTGCTGTTTCCTCATCAGCATCTTTTAAAGCCAAGAAAGAAGCGGACTCACTTGGCACTACGCCTGTTTTAGCAGCAATCAATGCTCTATTTGTTGCCCCAGAAGCATAGGCTTCTTTTTTACGAGCAGTCGCATCTTCTATGGCTTTAAGCTCAGCCATTCGTTTTTGTTCAAGCGCTTGCTGTTCTTCAGCTTTAGCAGCCGCAGCCGCATATTTTCCTGCTTGTAACTGACCAAAAGCAGAAATTGCTGAAGATGCAAGCATTAAAGCAGGAGCGCCCATTAGAAACTCACTTCCATCATTAGACCTAATAATGTGAAGTTCAGCGGTATTGCAGACTTCACCTCGATTTGACCTAGTTTATCCCACCCAAGAAGATAAAACCTTTGCCTTCCTGTTATAGCATCAGGTGGCTTAGATAGATCATCATTAACCTTTCGCAATATTAAGGCATTGCCTTCTATTTCAGCACCCATTGTGCTGTGAATAATTAAATCAACCGTGCCAATCTTTTTAGGCAAACCAGTGATCTGACCATCTTGAGCCTGATAATCAACTGGCATTGTTTTTACTGTTGATTCAAATGTAAATCCGGCAGTGATGACTAAACCCGGAACAGCATCCGTTGTTCTAATGCGGCCCTGACTATCTGGAGTATATTGCCCTAAATAAAATACATTTGGAGCGTAATACTCTGCATCACCTAAATGCGTTGGGCCGCCATAGTCAGCAACAACATCAACAAGCTGACCAATTAAATGGTCAAAATCTTCGTATGTAGTTGTTGGAAAAGCCCTGCCGGGATTGTAATCTTTGTACGAACAATCTAGCGTGTAATCTTCATCAAACTTTTCTAAGAAATATTTAGTCGAGCCATTAATAGTTCGCTCTACCAAGGCATACAAAATGCCTTCCATAGCGGTAATACTTTTAATTGATCCTTGTGTTTCCCACTTAGACCACGAACTAATTTGTTCATTACGAGCAGCATGATAAACAGCTAATGTGCCGTCATTGTTTAAGAAAAAAGCAAATTGTTCTGGCCTGTTCTTTAAGCCGTAAATAACGCTACTTCCAACAATCCCATCAATATCCAACAGATTACTAGCAACAAGCGATATTGCGTTCGGCGTATAGCCGCCCTCAATTTCTTCCCATTTATATTCACGAATAACCCTACCCGTGTTTTGCACAAACAATGTTGCTCGGTCAAATGCAACAGGTCTTACATTAGAACAACCATAAGATGATTGACGACTAATGTTTACATCCGTTGGCGTTAATGGTTGATTAGAATTTTCAGCAGCATAAAACTCAGCTTGATCAGTAAACACCTGCAAGTGTCCGGCTGACACCAAGTGTTGAATAGTGTTTACTTGGTCAGATGCAATAGGCACTTGAATCGATTCGTCATCAAGAGCCTCGCCTGTATCAAAGTTAAAAAAGTTACTTACCTTTGAGCTAAATAAATGTGCAGGTAAATCTCGTGATCCGCCAAACCATAAACGCTGACCATGGAAAACAACGCTTCGAGGATAGCCTCTTGCATCACTAAATACAGATTCTTTCCAGTCGCGAGTAGCTAATGGGTTTACTTCTGTAGCTACGGCGCTTACAACTTGTGCTGCACCAGATAAACCACCAACAGTAGCATCACCAGTAGACTGAGTTTTAAAAGTTACATTCTTTAAGTTAGCAACTTTAAGTGTTGTTGATGTTGGTATATCAACAATCTCGCCTTTAGCTTCTGTTGTTGTTTGAGTAATTATTTCGCCAATAACATACTCATAAGCATCAGGAACAGTCAGTGTTTGATCTTGGAAGAAATCTTCTTCTACAGAGCAAGTTACTTGTAATGAATTTAAATACGTATGGATTAAAGCCTGTTGACCATGAATTGAAACTCTTGATCCAACATGATCAGCAGTCCAGTGCGCAACATTTGTATTTAAAACAACATTACCGCCAGAGTAATCGCTCGGACGAATCGTTGTCGTAGGGTCTTGGAAAGCGTAAAAAGGCTCATAAGACTTGCCGCCAGATAAATCCTGATCAAACGTAAAATCTTCTTTTGCAAAAGTTGTTGCGCCAGTACGACCAACAATCTGAGTCTTAAAACTTTCGTGAGTAAAAATAGCTATATCATTACGCTGAGTATATCTAACCTCATACAGCGTATCGTCAGTCCACTCAAAGTTGGTAAGCGAATCTAATAAGTTACCATCAACATCATATACATCAAGATGACCATGCGTATACGAATCGTGATGATACATTGCAAAAATGTATAACTGATCTTGATTAAACTGAAAAGGTACTAGTCGAGCGGATTGTGAAAGCTCAGCTAGGAATTTCATTCCGGGTCTGCGCTTAATGCCACCCTGAACTAGCTGCATAAAGTTAGTAAGCGTAGCTGCGCCATTTGTATACGAGCGAGTATCGCTACGCGCAGTCATCAACGGGTCAAGTTGTCCAGCCGAGAAATTGGTCTGGAGTTGTCTAACCCTACGCATAACTACAACCTTACATTAACTAAACGATTTTGATTAAGCTTTCTGGTTGTTTGAGATGAAGCGTCAATGTTTCTTGCTTTGCGAAGTTGAAGCTCAGCTTTTTCATCTAATAGCTGTGCTAAATCCGACTGCATACTGACACCACTTGCTAGTGCAGAAGATAAACGATACTCGATCCCAAGCCGAAAAAATGCGGGCCAATCAATCTCTTTAACTCGATATGTTCCATCAAGCACAACAGATTCATTTATACCTGCGTTACAGTAAATATTATCATCAAAACGATCATATGAAATATTTTGATCATTCACCGTTACAGCTCTGATCATTAATATATCGCTTGGTATTTGATAAGCAGCGTCCCACTTAGATGCAGGAGTTGCTGTTAGCCTGTTCAACGTGCGCTGTGCCATCGCAAAACGCCACGGATAACCAGACAATTCGGACTCAACAATTTCATCGTATATAGCATTAAGGACAATAGCTTCAGAAGTATTGTCATTAAACGATGTAATTGGCTGCATACCGATTAACGCACAAGCTTTTTGTGCAATCGCTATGTCTGTTGTTGCGCCCATTAGAATCTCCAAGAAAGGGGGCCGAAGCCCCCAGTCTATTAGCTACCGTTAACTACGGTAACAGTTGTTGCACCAGTGGTACTAGAAACAACGCAAATGTCGATGGTTGGAGTAGATGAATCGATTACGATAATCGCATCACCTTTCTTCAACTCAGCGTATGCGCTATTGAAGTAGCCAGAAGCAGCAACAGTAGCAATCGCGTCTGATGACTTGTAGATGTACATTGATTCGTCACCTACATTCATACGCTTCATGTTGTCAGCTGAATATGCCATGTTTCACCCCCAATTAAGATTCAGTGTGCTTGAGGATATAACAACCATTGTCGTCAATCAGGACTGCGCCCTGCGACATAGAAGCTACCATCAAGTGAGCTTGCTCTTTACCCTGCCAAGTAACGTCCATTGATACTTCAGCACCAGACGCAGCACCAACTGCTGAACGGTGATAAGCCAAAGAGTTACGAACAGCACCAGTAGTTGACAAGCCAGAGTGAGTCATGACAAAGAATGACATGAAACGCTTAGCAGACATGCCCGCGCCTTTCCAAGGTAGCTCAGCTTCAGGCACGTAATCACGGCTTGAGAACTCAGTGATACCCATCAAGTCAGTCCAACCTTGTGGTGAAACCAACAAGTAACGCTGACCATCATCTGGAACGTCACCGTTACCAAATGCTTCGTAGATTTCCTCAAGTTTAGCTTGAGTAATCGCACCAGTAGCGGTAGTTGCATTACCAGAACCGTCAACAGAATCAATGATAAGTTGATCAGATTGACGACCCAAAGCGTTAGACAACGAAGTAGATACAGCGCCACGCTCATCGTGCTGAATTTTCAGCTCGTCAAGCTTGTCGATGTATTCACCTAAGTAGTAATCACCAAGAGTACATTCAACCTTCGTATGCTCTAGGTTTGCCAATGGCACCTGTGCGTTACGAGATTTAGTACCTGCAACAGCAGTACCGATCTTTTGGAAGGTAGTAGATTCGCCTTTGACGTTAGTCTTGCGGCGTACAGTATTGAGAAGCTTGGCACCATTGCGCTGATAAGCCAGATGTACTTCGCTCTCAAACTGTTTGATAAAGGCCGTATCGATTGTATTAGCCATAACAGTTCTCCATTTGAGTTAAACAAATCAGCGGTTGTCCTCTGAACTTCAATCTAGTTACCCATGGGGCTAGATGTTCGCGCAGCGGGGCCACGGTTGAAATATATACAAGGGTTCACAGGTTAGCAAGTACTTACTTACCCGTAATGCTTTTGCCATGCAGCGGTAACCTGAGCGCGATAAGCGTCATCAAGCTCGCCCGGCTTCCAGTAACGAGGATCGTCCATCATTTGACGGAGCTTATCTTCAGTAACATTTCCGGTCATTGGCTCGCCATCGAAGCTAGACAAGCTAGGCTCAGACTGCTCAATTCCAATAATTTTCTCTAAAACCTGAATAGCATCAGCAGTCACAGCAAAATCTGCAATTGCGTTGTATTCATTTTCGCTTAGATTCTTGTTTAGCCACATATCCACACGATCAATACGGGCTTGAGCATTCTCGCCAAGGGCTTGTAGTTCAGCACTTCTGTCTGGCAAAGCGCCAAAATTCATTTCAAAATACTTGTTAATGCCTTCTTGAAACTCGTTTTGTGTCAATCCGCGCTCGTAAGCTGTTTCTTTCCACCAGTTAAGCATTGGATCATCATCGTCAATGCTCATGTCCCAACCTTCTGGAACATTAGGAATTTCAGGAAGCTGTAGTTCATAACCGTCAATTGATGAAGGAACACCTTCTGGACGCTCAGATTTTAATTCTTCCTTTAAAGCTGATGCGCGTTGGCTAAATTTGCGCTCTAGCTCACTATACGACTTCGCCATGCCCTCAATATTTGGGCTATTTGTTTCAGCATTCCAGAATTTTTCTGGCAAATATTCCGGACGTGGAACCGGATCGTTAGATACCGCTTCTGTTGTTGCTGCTTCCGTTACCTCGGGTGCAGATTCAGTTGTCATGTCAGTCATGGCTGATCTCCTTTTTGTGCTTGCTTAATACGTTGCTCAATTATGCCAACAATAAATCGTTGTCCTTCTAAATGGGCAAGAGAATTAGGGTCAAAGTTTGGCCCCATAACACGCTCAATAGATATTGAACGTAGATACTTCAACGCAAATTCGCCTGACTTTCCTTTGAAAGCTAGGCCAATTGCTTCGTTGATTTGTTTTTCTGCATCTTCTGACCTTGCAACGCCATCGATGTTTTTCAAGGTAGCATTCCTTCCTGCATGGGTTGAGCTTGTTGCTGTTGTTGCTGCATCATCATTTGCATCTGCTGAGCTTGCGCTTCTTTAGCAGCCATCTGACGTGCAGTTTCGTCAATTAACAATTTTTGCGGAATTTCATACCATGTAGCCAATTGCTTAACCGTTTCACCGGGGTTAATAAACTGAGCTGAAGCTTCAGGCCCCATAGTTTGAGTAATAAGACCAATGAAGTTAGTAAGCTGCATGATGTCTTGATTGCGCTGCGCACGAGCAAGCGGCGACTTTGCAACAATCTTAACTTCACGTCCATCAATTCTTGGTATTTCAATTTTGCCCTGCTTTTTAAGAATAGAAATAACACGCTTGAGAACTGGATTAACAAACTCAGCCTGTAGTCTGCCGTATGCAGAGCCAATGATTTCAGCAAGATTTGCCTGACGAGCAGCGACCTCTGTTGCTGACATCGGTGTAGTATCTGTCCTACCTAAGTCTACGTTGTATAACGCTCGCTTAATGTTTTCCTGCATATTCTGAATAATCAATTGCGATACATCAAAATTAGCAGGAGAGCTAATTGCCTCAAGACCTCTTGAGTTTGGCGATCTAGGAATAATTGTTCCGGGTACTAGCTCAATAGTATCAACATTAATTACGCCATCATCTTCTGCTTGCCAGATACCACCAATAGCCATTTGTGCATTCTCTAGCACAAGCTGCATTGTCAGGTTAGTAACCTTAATTGCGGGCAAAGCATTCATTAATGGGCCGCGACCATAGGTTTCACCTGCCGCTTTTGACCAACGGAAGTTAACCCAAGGGCGAGAACCCTCGCCTTTAAATTCACCAGAGATAATTTCTGTTTTTGACTCTAGGTCAATTACGCAATACCGATGAACTTCTTTAGTTTTATCAGACCAATCGCGATATACAGCATCAATGAACGGAACCTCTGAATCAGGATGAGTTTCAATTTTACGTTTAAGCTGATCAGACAATTTAGCTTTAGGCCAAATAGTTAAAACATCTTTACCTTTAACTGATCGCTCACGAAAAACACCATCAATCTGATCGAATGGGCCACTGTCAATTATGACTTGGCTTAACGGAACAGAAAGGAACTTTATCGGATTAACTTCATCGCCTTCTTCAATCAGCATATTGGCTGTGCCAACAGCTAAATCAAGAAATGATTCATGCACTTCTTGTGAAAAGTTTGACTGATGAATAACCTCGCCAACATATTCAGTGATCTCATCTAACTGAGATTGCACTTCATTGCGCGTTTCACGTGGAACATCTGACCCCGGCTCCAATCTAAACCATGTTGAATAGTTAGGAACAATGCCGTTTTGCAATCGAGAGGCAAATTCTTGCACACCAACAACTGCTGTTTCGTCAAAGATTTTATCCATGCGTGATTGCGCGGGAGCTTCCATAAAGAAACCTTCGCGCAACGGCAAGCTGTATTCATAGCACTCCTGCCAAACATCAAGCCAATTCGTTCTTGCTGCTTTAGCTTTTTCGTACCGTTTAATGATGTATTCAGGAGCCGCCATACTTAACCGCCTAAGCCACCGCCATCGCTAGAACCATAACCACCGTAGCCAGACAACATAGTGCGACCACGTTTTTGTGCATCATAGCTTGCTTGACGAGCTTCTTTTTTTGCAATTTCAATCTTTTCTTTCTTAGCCGCTTCTTCGCGTTCTTTACGCTGACGCTCTAATTCAGGATCAGGGCCGGGCGCTTTAGGAGAACTAAGGCTAACTGTCATTAATAAACCAAGATCAAACATATTAACCACCTAAGTTTTCGTTTTCGCCGTAGCCTTTATAACCGCCACCACGCAATAGTGAACGCACAGGACTCATTGCTCTGCGAGGTTTAGCTCTTGATCTAGCTTCAGATACCGCTTCTTTACTTACTTGTTTAGGTGCATTTTGTGTTGGCTTATATTTTTTGCCACCACCACCTGTGATTGCTTTTACAACGCCGCCCATTACCAATCTCCTTTATGGATTTCAACTCCGCCAGTTTTCATAAGATACTTGTACAATTGCCATGGAGTCCAGATAAAAAACTTACTGATTCCAAGCAAATGCTTGATTGCTTCGGTGCAGTATAGTACGGGTACATTAAAAACGGAATTCTTGTCAAGCCTTGGTCTATAGCTAACAATCGTAGCATTGCAATCATTCTTTGCCCAGTCGATGACTTCTTTGGCTTTTAACGGATGATATATCCACATTTGCAAATAACTTGATGTCCAATCAAAAAACATCCAATGATAACTGCCGGGTTGATAGGCTAAAGCAAACACATGGCGGAATCCTGGTCTTGTGTGGAAAAAATAATCCCACCACTTAATTGGTCTGTCAGGCTCAACAAAAACTATAAGCCAGTCGAATTGCGGCGTTTGACCGAGTTCCACCCCTGATTCTGTTTTCCGAACCCTGCCCTTTGATCCCAGATATTCCATCCTTTCCGTCCATTAGCCACTTGCGAAGGCTTGTTGGCGTTAGTTGTCAGTGCGCGACCTTCGCCCGCACCAATAAA
>Ga0181591_10004987_pt1 | contig 11543 bp, 10 predicted proteins | sample 071ome_33_FD_133757 | JGI IMG/M metagenome (GOLD analysis project Ga0181591, IMG submission 133757) | Coastal salt marsh microbial communities from the Groves Creek Marsh, Skidaway Island, Georgia - 071412AT metaG (megahit assembly) | ecosystem: Environmental > Aquatic > Marine > Intertidal...
ATCAGCCAGGCGGTGGATTCGGAGGGAATCATCCGGGCAAGCACGGAGTTTCCAGGCAAAGAGGGCACGATCCAAGCAAGCATTGCTCCTTCAGATCATGTAAGCCTTCCTTTGGATCGTTACCTCGTGTGGATCGCGTTCCTGGCTGTGTCCCTCGATCTCCTGGCAATGGGATTCGCCAGATGGAACGACAGACCGGCTATTCCAAAACCGTCCGCCCGGATCGAGTGAAAGCCGCGGGATGCAATTTGAATCCTTTTTTGGGATAGTAATGGGTCGCGGCAGGAGCACTGAGCAGAATCAAAGTGGCATCCGGATGCAAGTGTTTCTGAGTTTCATTCATCAGTCGTTCCCCAATACCCTGCGATTGAAATTTGCGATCCACGGCCAAATCGGACAAATAACAGCAATACACGAAATCGGTCACTGAACGAGCAACTCCCACCAGAGTGTCTTCCCATCTGGCAGTCACGATCATGTCGGCATTTTCCAGCATGGACTGCAACTGACTCCGGTTGTCCACAGGACGCCGCTCAGCCAGCCCGGAACGCAGCAGCAAACTGTGGAATTCGTCGACCTTTAGATTGTTATCAATCGCAAACCGTATCATGTGATTTTATCAGACTGGATGAGACGAAGCTTCGATTTACTGAACCGGCCACTCATTGGATTGGGATCGAGCCGTTTCCAGGAAACTCTCCATCCGACTCACCATGCGGTGTTCATCATCGGCTACATTTTGTTTTTCGCCCGGATCTTTGGACAAATTGTAAAGTTCAAGAGGCGCCCGTACCCCGTGGCGTATGCCTTTCCAATCCCCCATGCGAACAGCCTGATGGAATCCGCCCTCGTGAAATTCCCAATACAGTGGATCGTGGTCCTTTGTCTTTCCTTCCAGGATCGCATCAACCATGGATTCACCGTCCAATCCACGTGGAGCTTTTAATCCCGCCAACTCGCTCAAAGTCGGAAACACATCCCAGGCCGCCCATACCTGATCACTGACCTGCCCAGGCTGAATGCGTCCTTTCCAACGGACAATCATGGGCGAGCGAATCCCTCCTTCGTATAGATCCCGTTTAATACCCCGAAACGGCCCCGAGGACTGGAAAAAATCCGGATCAACACCCTCCTGGTTATGGGGCCCGTTGTCACTGCAGAAAAATACGATCGTGTTCTCAGACTGACCGGTCTCGTCCAGGGCGTCCAGAATCTTGCCGACATGGAGATCCAATCGATAGATCATGGCGGCGAGCATTTTCTGAGGTTCCGGCCAGTCTTTGTCAGCGTAAGGTTTGGTAGTGGGCGCTTCGACACGTTTGTGAGGGAGCGTGTATGCGAGATAGAGAAAGTAAGGATTCTTGTGGGGCATGCGAATGAAATTCATGGCGACATCCGTAAACTTGTAATGAATGTAAAGTCCCTTCTGTCCATTGGCATTTTGAGGTATCCCCATCAGATCCTGATTGCGCCATAAGTATTGTGGATAATGATTATGTGCTTCTTTCTGGTTCAGAAATCCAAACCATTCATCGAAGCCTTGAAGATTCGGAAGTCCGGTCGAACCGGCTTCACCGAGCCCCCATTTGCCGATCACGCAAGTTTCGTAGGATTTCTGTTTCAACATTTCAGCAACGGTCAAATCACCATAATCCAGCGGAACCAATCCATTGCCACGAATCCGCGTGTGCCCGGTGTGAAATCCGGTCATCAAGACCGAACGCGAAGGTGCACAAACTGTGCTACCGGCATAGTATTGGGTGAAACGAATCCCTTCGGAGGCCATCTGATCCAATCTCGGGGTCTCAAGTTGCTTTTGACCGTAGCACCCCAGGTCTCCAAACCCCAGATCATCGGCCATAATGAAGATGATGTTGGGGTTTTTTGCCGCGACAGCATGGGTCGTCATCCCTAAGGAGAGGAACATCCCAAATGTGACAGCCATCAAAATAGCACGTATTTGCCAAAACAGCCCATCATATCTCCCGCCCCGGAACGGCGGGATTAAAAGGAGATGAAAGGCCATATTATTCAAAAAACGCATGCTCTTGACATACGCTATTCAAGCACTCGATCAAGTCGAAAACACTTTGGCTGTTAATTAAATGCTCAAAAAAACGGAAGCAATCAGTCAGAAAATGACTCCGGGATGTTAAATACAATGACGACGCGATCGCATTCCAGGCAGCCCGCGATCCCCCTTGTACGCCATAGGTAGATCGTGTCGTCCCCGACGCGCTCCTCATGGCTTCCCTCCCCTGCTTTTCACCTTACAACGGAAAACCCCACGGCATATGCTCGCCCTTACCCGCGTCGGTTCGCTGGCGGGGACGACACGGGCTACCAGAGGGATGCTCTTGGGATTTCCTTTGGACGGTATGGTCAATTTGGATGCCACAAGGAGCGCGTCGGGGACGGCACGATCTACCTGAGGAGATGCACTTGGGGGTTCCTTTGGATGGTATGGTCGGTTTGGATGCCACAAGGGGCGCGTCGGGGACGACACGATCTACCTGGGGGATGCTCTTGGGGGTTCCTTTGGACGGTATGGTCGGTTTGGATGCCACAAGGGGCGCGTCGGGGATCCCACAGTCGCGGGATGCTACCGGCCAAATTATTTTTACCGGTTGACACGGTCCGTGGGGTCGATCAGATTTAAGGCATCACTGTAAATCTGCACACATGACATGAATCCTTCAGCAAGAATGCGATCCAACTGTTGGCCTTTGATGGTCTTCCTGGGGGTCTGCCTGATGTTTGACATCAGTTGGGCGCAAAGTCTCCAGGGACCGGGCGTGGGGGGGCGTGGATCTGAAAGGCTCATTACTCAACCCGGTCCAGCATCCCGTGCGGGTGTTCCGGAATGGCATGTGGAAGAATCTTTTCAAGATGACATCTTCACGTTTGTGAGGATCGAATACGGTACGGGGGGAGGCTTTGGTCGACGAGGTGGAGGATGGAGGGTGGATTACCCGAATGCTGATTATAATTTCTCCTATCGCCTGGAGCAACTCACCTCCTTGATTGTGCATCCCGACGGAGCAACTGTTAGCCTGACGGATGATCGACTTTACGATTTCCCTTTCATATTTGTGATTGATCCGCGCAGTCTCGTTTTCCGGGAACAAGAGGCAAAGTCATTGCAGCGATACTTGTTGAACGGAGGATTTCTCATGGTGGACGATTTCTGGGGTGAAACCATGAAACGACATTTTCTTGGAGAAATGCAAAAAGTTTTCCCCAATCGACAACCGATTTCACTGGACCTTTCACACCCCATTTTCAACTCGGTATTTCCACTCACCATCAAACCTCAGGTTCCCAGCCAGGATTCGGCTGAACGCAACAAGGGACAAGGCGCTTACGAAACATACGAAGATGAAATTCTTCAGCGTTATGGCGAAGGCCCTTATCCTGCTGATTACCTGGCTATCGTGGACGACAACGAACGCATCATGGTCTTGATCTGCCACAACACTGATCTGAGTGATGGATGGGAAGAAGAAGGCACGAGCCCTTGGTTCTTCTCCCGGTTCTCTGAACCTCTTTCCTACCCCATGGGCATCAACATTGTTCATTATGCCTTGACGCATTAGGCATCCAGATCAATGAACTTCACATCGAGGTCCTTGCCATCGCATTCCATGATGGCCACGGAGCGTTTGACCCCCATTTTTTCACGTCCAGCATATCCGGGGTTCAAATAAACCGTTTTGCCCAATGTTTCACGATGAGCTCGATGCGTGTGACCGAACACGACGATGTCCGGGCTTGTGCGCTCGATCCGCTCTCGAATGGCGTGAGCAGGTGTCGGCAAACTGACGATGTGATGCACCAGGATGTTAAACCCGGCGAGTTCCACCGCCTCGGTTTCTCTAACAGGAAGGTCGTAATCGGTGTTCCCAAGGACGGCGGTCACTGGGGCGATTTGTTCCAGGTCCATCAACAACCACGGAAAACCGATGTCACCTGCATGGAGAATGTGGTCGACGCCCTGAAAGATCCGTTGAATGCAAGGATCCAAATATCCATGGGTATCTGAAATGACGCCTATTTTAAACATGCCATGGAAATTTCCTTAAGCCGGAACTTCCTCCACATCGCTCTCCTCGGGTTCAGTCTCAGGTTCCGGTTCGGTTTCTGCAGCTTCCTCAGTGGCTTCGATCCATTTGGCCGCGCCGACAAACAACCCCGTAAACAGTCCCCCGCTGAGCAGTGTGTTGCGTAAAAACATCCAGGTTGGAGGAAATCCGCCTGTTCCTTTGGTCAGAGCCAGCAACCAACCCGTCAGATCGCGCGTGTATTCTTTGTTGTCGAAAGGATTCAGCAACCAGGCAAGCGTGTTGGTCAACAGGTAAAAGAAACACGCACCAACAAGTCCCCCACCGACCAGTTTTGCCCAATGATCTTTTTTGCTCATCCATTGCCCCAGACCTATGAGGCACGCATAACCCAGATAGTTGCTCAATTGATACCATTGCGGCCAATAACCGTAATACGCATTCAGAGCCAGGTCTGTGACGGCCAGCGTCCCCAGTGGCAGCAGCCAGGCCATACGAGGCGTGAAGTACAGACCGGCACAAAACGCCAGCGCATAAGCAGCACTGAAGTTCACCGGCATCGCCCCTGGCCAGCGCGAGGCTGCGAACACGATGAGCATCAGGATCATCAGTCCGATATGATTCTTTTTCTTCGCCACGAACCCCCATGTTAAGGTTTCAGGCCTTCTTGACAAGAAGGGATCAGCGATTCAGATGGGTTTATCACGAGAAACATACCATTCCAGGCATTCCACGACTTGACGAATCCCCGACTAAAGGAGTGAATGAGTGCGTCCGTGAGCACATCGAGCCAAGATTCAGGATCCAGCAGTCTCCCACTTTATCAGGAGTGGAAGGATGCTGCCTGGTGGGATGAAATGATCCGCCACCCCGGCCAACTCCCTTTTCTGCGTTGGATCCCTGCCCCCATGGCGAGTTGGCCCTTCCTGGTGGCCGGTTTTCGGGCGACGTTTCCGGATCGGCCCCTTGTGCTGATCACATCCGGATTAAAACTTCAGGAATCGATGCACCAGGACCTGGCAACCTGGCTGGACTGGTTCTCGGACGCTCCCCAAAAAACGATCACCTCGCGCCCCTTTTTCTATCCGGCCTGGGAACATCTCCCTCACGAAGCCAAACTACCCCATGCGGATGTCATCAGCGAACGCCTGGAAACACTCACCGCCCTGTTGAGATGGCAGGCTGATCCGCAGGATTCCCCAGCTCCTGTGATCGTCACGACGATTCAGGCGCTGATGCAGCGGACCTTTGAGCCGGACGCACTTCAGGATCGCCTCCGAACATTGCGTGTGGGGGACATTCTGGACCCACTGGATCTGGTGGAATGGCTCGAAGACCAAGCTTACGAGCCGGAAGCCAAAGTCACGCAAAAAGGTGAAATTGCCCTGCGTGGAGGCATCCTGGATGTGTTCCCGCTCAGCAGCCCGTGGCCCGTTCGTTTGGAATTTTTTGGTGATGAATTGGAATCCATCCGCTATTTCCACCCAGAAACACAACTCACACGCGATCGTATCGCAGAGGTGGAGTTGCCTCCGGGAGGCGAATTGGGATTGATCAAGCGACAAGTGGAATCCGAATCCTCGGATTCGGAACAGAATTTTTTCAACTTACTGGATTATCTCCCCAAGTCAGCTTGCCTTTTCGACGCAGAACCCACAGCGCTACAAGAGGCGGCAGAGCATTATCAAAACCAAATCCCAGAGGATGATCCGTTCTTTCTGGATTGGTATGGCTTGCAATCGCGGCTGGATAAGGCCGGGTGGATGCGCATTGAACTCAAGGAAGCGGATGCAGAATGGAGCGATCCGGAAGATACTCCAGCCCCCACCGCCAGCGACCAGGGAATTGAATTGAATCCCGATCTGGAATCCATGGAAGTGTATCGTCCATTGGGAGACCATCGTCCGGAGGCCCATATCGTTGAAAAGCAGCGAATGGATTTTCTGGAACAAATGCACCGTTGGTTGCGGAAAGGGCACGCCGTGTTGGTCGTCTGCAACAACGAAGGCGAGAGCCAGCGATTTCAGGAGATCTGGGACGAAACAGGGTTTCGTGACAAGGCGGGCGAACACGGACAACTGCTTCTCCTGACCGGAAGTCTCGGGCGCGGCTTTGTGGCGGATCAATTGGGATGCGTTGTGGTGACGGATGCCGAGATCTTTGGTCGATACAAAGTGCAACGCCCCCGCAGGTTGAAATCGCCCCATGCGGCGGCGGCCAAATCCATCCTTCAGATCGATTTTGCGGACCTCGAAGACGGGGATTACGTGGTTCATCTTCAGCATGGGATCGGTCGCTACATCGGACTTCAACGCCTCCCCCCCGTCGGCTCGACAGCCACGCCGGGCAACGATGAAAACGGCCCCGAGTATCTGGTCATTGAATACGCCGCCAAGAACATTGGTGACGAACCGCCCAAACTCTATGTTCCGGTCAGCGAAGCGCACCTGGTCAGCAAATACATTGGGGCCGGCAAAGGACGTCCACAACTTCACACGTTGGGAGGCAAACGCTGGAACAGTGCCAAGGCGCAGGCTGAAAAAGCGGTTCGTGACCTGGCGGGTGAACTGTTGCAAATACAGGCGGCGCGCGCTTCTGAGGAGGGGCATTCGTTTCAACCCGATTCCACCTGGCAACGGGAATTCGAAAGCTCGTTTTTATATGAAGAAACGGACGATCAAATCCGCGCCATTGACGCCACCAAAGGGGACATGGAACGCGCCAAACCGATGGATCGTCTGATCTGTGGCGATGTGGGGTTCGGCAAAACAGAAGTCGCCATTCGAGCGGCATTCAAAGCGGTCATGGATGGCAGGCAAGTGGCCATCCTGGTGCCTACGACCGTCCTCGCACAACAACATTACAATACCTTGACCGAGCGCATGGCGGACTACCCGGTGCGGGTGGAATTGATGTCGAGATTTCAAAAACCGAAACAAGCGCGCAAGATCATTCAGGACCTTGCCACAGGATCCGTGGATATTGTGGTGGGCACGCACAAACTGATCCAAAAAGACGTCACATTCAAAGACCTTGGATTGGTCGTCATTGATGAAGAACAACGCTTTGGCGTGGCGCAGAAAGAGAAATTCAAGCTCATGCGCAAACTCGTCGATGTGCTCACTCTGAGCGCTACGCCGATTCCACGTACCCTGCATCTTGCGTTGATGGGAGCCCGTGACATGAGCACTATTGAAACGCCACCACAGGACCGGCTGCCAGTGGAAACCATCGTGATTCCCTTCGACGAAGAAGCGATCAAGAACGCATTGCGCCGCGAACTCAATCGACAGGGCCAGGTCTATTTCCTGCACAACCGGGTCGGCACCATCAACACGATGGCTCAACGCATTCAACAACTTGTCCCGGACGCCCGTATTGTGGTTGGACACGGACAGATGGAGGCACGCGAACTGGAATCGGTGATGCGCACCTTCATCAATGGAGAAGCAGACATTCTCGTTTCAACGACGATCATTGAAAGCGGCATCGACATCCCCAACGCCAACACCATCATCATCGACCGCGCGGATCGATTTGGTTTGAGCGAATTATATCAGTTACGCGGAAGAGTCGGACGCTACAAACACCAGGCGTACGCCTACCTGCTGTTACCCCGTCATGCAGGGGTGCTGACCGATGCCCGAAAGCGCCTCAGCGCGATGAAACAGTATTCCAAGCTGGGAAGCGGATTCAAAATCGCCATGCGGGATCTGGAAATCCGGGGCGCAGGCAATTTACTGGGATCCCAGCAAAGTGGACATATCACCGCCATTGGATTCGACCTTTATTGCCAATTGCTCAAGCAAAGCATCAGTTCCCTGCGCGGCGAAAAAATACCGCCACGGGTTGAAGTCAAAATCGATTTTGATTTTCTGATGATGAATCCCGGAGAAGTGGACACCACAACTCAAGCCAACCCCACACCGAATCGGCGGAAAAAGAAACCCGAATTGGAAATATCCGTACCACGAGAAACGGCTGTTTACATTGAAACGCACAGGGACGTTGAACTCGAAGAAACCACCGCCAAGACCACTCCCAAAGAACCCTGTTATCTCCCTTTGGATTATGTCACCGAACCGCAGCAGCGCATCGAGTTCTACCGCAAATTTGCCGAAGTCAACAATACCGAATCGCTTCAAACCATCAAAAACGAACTCCGGGATCGATACGGTCCATTACCGGATCCGGTGGAACGATTGATACTGGTCAGCGATCTGAAGTGGAAAGCGTTCCTCAAAAACATTTCCGAGATCGCCACCCAACGCGACAAACTCAAGATCATGCGCAACGGTCAATGGGTCATGATGAACGGCAAATTCCCCCGCTTGACTCGAAAAACCGCCACCGCCAGACTCAATGAAATTCACAAAATGGTGCAGGCATTTTGAGCAGCCTCAAACAATTCGTCGAATTGATCTGGAATAAGACCTATCCCTCTTCTCCACGAATGCGCCAGGTGACTCTGCGGAGTTCTTCCAGTGCGATGGATCCCTGTTGAATTTTCAAAAAGGCGTTTTCCCTCAAAGAACGCCAGCCAAATTGACGCGCTGCCTCCTTGAGCCGGGTGACGGTCATACCCTGGGCGATGGCTTCGGCCAGTTCGTCGTTCATCAAAAAGAACTCATAGATGGCCACGCGGCCCCGGTAACCCAATTGGGCGCACTCGTCGCATCCCACCCCTTTCCATGCCTGCACTTCATCAGGCTCAATGGCAAGGATCTCCGCCATTTCCTTTCGAAGCTCATGACTGATGGCATCATCCTGCTCCCTGCAATTCGGGCAAATCCTGCGGGCAAGTCGTTGCGCGACTGAAGCAACCAGTGAGGATCCGATCAAATGCGGGTCCGTATTCATCCCCAACAGGCGGGATAAAACACCAATACTGTCATTGGCATGCAAAGTGGACAGCACCAGATGCCCGGTCTGAGCAGCTCGCACGGCGATTTCGGCGGTGTCCTGATCACGGATTTCTCCCACCAGAACGACATCGGGATCATGTCGCAAAACGGAACGCAAGCCACTGGCAAAAGTTAACCCGATGTCATCCCGTGTCTGGATCTGGGAAATGCCTTCCATCTGGTATTCCACCGGATCTTCGATGGTAATGATTTTCCGACCGTCATCATTGGCCTGTGCCAGAGCGGCGTAAAGACTGGTGGTTTTCCCTGAACCGGTCGGCCCCGTGATGAGAATGAGTCCCTGCGGCAAATGCACCATCTTGGAAAAAAGTTTTTCCTGTTGCGGGTCCATACCGAGTTGCCCCAGGTCCATAAAAAGGCTTTCACGGCCCAGAATGCGGAGGCAGATGGTTTCACCATGTTTGGTCGGGATCACCGACACGCGCAAATCAAATTTCTCCCCTTGAGTGCTCATGGTGATGCGTCCGTCGTGTGGGAGCCTCTTTTCGGCGATGTTCAAATCCGCCATCACTTTGAGCCTCGAAACGATCGCTCCGTAAAGTTGTTTCAATTGTTCGGGAACGGGAACTTTCTGGAGAATACCGTCAATACGATATCGCAATCGAATGGCATCCCGATAGGGTTCGATATGGATATCGGTGGCGCGTAGTTTCAACGCCTCATCCAGGATCTGGTCGACCAGTTTGGAAATGGCTCCATCCTTGGGTTTGAGCCTTCCTTGCGCGCCCACATCATAGACGATTTCCTGATCGAGATCGGGGATCTGGCTATCCGACCGCAGTTGTTCAACGGTGTCGGCTCCCAACCCGAAACAACGCTTGATCTCAGACTGCAATCGACTGGGGATCGCCAATGCCACCTGGATGCGTTTTCCAAGGATCAAGCGCAGGTTCCCAAGCTCAATGGAACTGGGCAGATCACTGAAAGCCAGAGTGATTTGGTCATCTTCAACTCGAACGGGCAGTAATTGATAATGGAAGACCAGCTTGACGGGCACGGATTTGAGCAGCTTATCGTTCGGCTGGTAATCCTCCAATCCCAGGTATTCCAGGTGTTCCGATTCGGCGAGTGCGCGAATGGTATCCTCTTCCCCGGCCAACCCCAACTCCAGGATGGCTCTGGCACAACTCACCTTTCTGTGCAACTGAAGACTGCGGGCCTTCTCAAGTCCTTCCTCGGTCAGCAGTCCGCGCGCCAGGAGCATGTCGGCCACATCGGCATGACGATTATCTGTGGAATGGTTTGGCGTCACTTGATGGGCACTTTCAATTTGGTGGCTTTCTTGAACGGCACTTGGTGTTCCTGATCATCTTTACTTTTCAATTTGAGATAATCCGAACGAATCTCCAATAAAGTAAAATCCTGACCTAACGGTTGGTCAAGCTGTGCCGATGCTTTCTTGCCATCAATGGTCACAAAAGCCTCCACGACATGTTTGGAACTCTCGAACCACCCCTGATACAGGACTTCGACCTGTTTCATCGTCGGCTTGGGAGGGGGAGCTGGTTTGGGGGGCGGTTTGAAATGGTCGGTGTAAAACGGGTTGTTTTCACCGGACATCACCACTCCGGAATGGGTATCGACCAGATCCGGCCGATGCAACAGTGCATGAAAAAGGGGCTCTGCGACTCTGGCCTCCTCGGAACGGATTTGCTGTAGTTCAGGCAAATCCCCTCCCAGTCGCCACCCCGCAAGCAAGGCAAGAATCAATCCGGCCACGATGACCGCCAAGGACACCCACCGGTGCCTTGGCCAAGCCGCATATGTTGGTTTGGATTCAGTCGTCACCATCGTTTTTCTCCGTGGTTTTTTGGTAAATAAACCCGTTGATGACAAGCTGTAATTCAACCATGTCCGATGGTTGGGCAACGGCTTTCTTGATGAGAACACCCTCCAGAAACAGAGCCGGTTTTTCCCAGTAGGGAACGGGCAATCCAGCCGCCTCCGCCTCGGATCCACGCAAAGGTAATGCGCGCAAAAAACGATGTGCAGCCTCCATGGTTCCCTGCATCCTGAGGCGGAATCTGGACTGGTGCAAGCGATGTTGAGCGCTTATGACCGCTTCGGGATCGGATGTTCTGATGAGTGTTTGAAAATCAAAAATCCTGACGGGTCGGCACTCGATCGCCAAGGTGAGCATGTAACGAGCAAAAGCAAGATCCGCCCAAAGCAACTGTGGTTCCGTGATCGACACATCATGGTGCGGTAATCCGTCATAGACACCGGATTCCAAAGTCACTTTTTTCTCACCGGCCTCCCGTTTGAGCTGTTCTTCCAAGGTCACAAGAGCATTTTCGAATTCAACCAATTGAAAGGGTTGGGAAACTTTGGCTTGATCTGTTTCGGTGAGCAACACCCTGCTGATCAATTCGGCTTCGGCATCGGTAAAAAGAGCGAATTGAGACTCCATGTCCGCAGCCATCTGGTTCATGTTTTGGAGATCCAGAGTGGCACCCAGACGGTTGGTGTTCATGGAGGCCCCTAAACGTTGCCATGCTTCCTCCAACGGTCGATTCAGGGATTTCACTTTTTGATCAATCGGAATCAGCACAACGAA
>Ga0181591_10004991_pt1 | contig 11542 bp, 12 predicted proteins | sample 071ome_33_FD_133757 | JGI IMG/M metagenome (GOLD analysis project Ga0181591, IMG submission 133757) | Coastal salt marsh microbial communities from the Groves Creek Marsh, Skidaway Island, Georgia - 071412AT metaG (megahit assembly) | ecosystem: Environmental > Aquatic > Marine > Intertidal...
CCAAACGTTAAGTAGCGTTTGGCGCCGTCGTCCAGCACTTCCAGTGGACCAAATTCATCTGTGATGCGGTAGATGGATTTTTTCATGTAATCTGCGAACAGCCTTAAATCTTAGTTGCGAGAAGTATGTTGGTCTTAATCGGCTGTGTCTATGGAAACCTGAAGGAACTGAATAGGTATCTATTGAAAGGGGGGTGGAAAAACAGGCAGGCATAAAAAAACCGCCTTTGGCGGTTTTAAGTTAAGCGACCTGAGCGTCGTAAAAGGCGCATTCTTGATTTTGCTTGAGTAACTCTTTGCAGTGATTGCCGCATTGGCCACATTCCATGGCGATGCCAAGATCTTCACGCAGGGACTTATAGTCTGCTCCGTTCTCGATAGCAGTTTGAACCTGTGAATCTGTAATTCCTTTGCAAAGGCACACGTACATGATGAATGACTCATTGAAATTAACTATTAAATTAATAGTAGTGTAAATGAGACGGATTATCAATAGCATTTGTTATTTGAATGGTAAATTTCTCCTATTTTCCCACCTGTATAGCTAATTAAGACTTTAGATGGCAGTTTGTTGCACCCGAGTAAGTGGCCCCCCATATCCTATAAGGGGGCTTCTGTTTAGCATATAATCCGCCGTCTTATGATGACTGCCAAGGTGTTAGAAGGTTGGACGCTCAATTCCAGTTTAAAGTGAAACAGCAGCAAGCTGGTCAGCTTCTTTTAAGTTGCCTAGAGACGAGCATCCCTTATTTGCAGCCAGAACAATGGAATGAGCTGCTTATCAATGGAAAAATAACCCTAAACGGAGGTGTAATAACGTCAAATCCGTTATTACACTTGCATGATGAGGTGGCTTATGTGGTGCCTAACTACGAAGAGCCAGAGGTGGATACTGCCTGGAAGCTTTTATGGCACAACGAGCATATTGCCGCCATTCATAAGCCTGCTAATTTGCCGGTGAGTCGAACCACGCGAAATGTTTATAACACCTTGATCCAGCTGCTTCGTCGAGAAAGTCCATGGCCAGATGCCCATTTATTGCATCGGTTAGATCTAGAGACATCAGGGATTATTTTAATCGCTCAAAATAACGAGCAAGCCAAGATTTACCAGCCTAAGCTATCCCAGCTAATGTTGTCTAAACGTTACCGGGCGATTGTACATGGTGAGCCATCATGGCAAACCTTAGAGCATGAAAGCTATTTAAATACGAAGCCTGATAGCCCAATTAGATGCCAAATGCATTTAGTGGAGAAAGGGCAGGGTAAGTTAAGTCAAACACGTTTCAAAAAGCTTGCAACTACAGGGGAGTATTCCTTAATTGAATGTGAGTTGCTCACCGGTCGAAAACATCAAATCAGGGCTCACCTTGCCGGACTGGGTTACCCAATTGTGGGCGATAAAATATACAGTGAGCAAGGGGGTTATTATTTAAAACGCTTAAATAATGAACTAACCCAGGAAGATTTGAATGCTTGGCTCTGCGACCACCACTTATTGCATGCTCATGAGGTTCACTTGAACCCACTTTGGGATAACACTGACAATAAAGTTGAAGTGAAAAATCCTTTTTATAGTGCCCAGTGGCGGCGTTTTTGTGAGCGGGTTAATTTACCTGCTTGTTAACGCTTAAAATACGGTTTGATCTCTATATTGTTTTCATACATGTGCTTAGTGCCACCATATTCATTAAATAATTTTTGATGAGCCTTTAAAGAAAACTCGTCGTTGCGATTTGGGTATTCTTTAATCCAGTCAATTAACATGGATAAGTTGGCATCTTGTAGTGCCTTTGTTGCGTATTTGTGGGGCTCCCAAGGTCTTTTTTTCGCATTTTCGATGCAGGCTTCTATAGACAGATTTAAGAAATAAATCTCGTTGCTTTTGGGTAAAACATATTCAATTAAATCGCTATAACACCCTTCAATTACCCAGTTAGGGTATGCGTTTATAAACTGGTTTATTTTGTTGTGGGAAACGTCTATCGGTTTACGGGTAGGTGGCTGAGTATCTTGCCAGGCTAGGGTGTCTAAATCTAAATGTGCAATATTGTGCTTTTCACACATGTGTTGAGCGAATGTGGATTTTCCTGAGCCTGAATTGCCAAAGATCACTATTCTTCTCATGGGGACTCCTTGCCATCAGTTTAAAACAGTGTTTTTGATAAGAACATCTTGCAGGGGAATGATCAGGGTTTCAACGTGTTTTTAAAAAAAAGCCCAGCAAAATACTGGGCTTTATAGAAGAGTTTAAGCAGCGGCTGGTTTTGCCTTTTTGGTAGGAAAGCTGTATTTAACAATGCGTTTCACTACTGAAAAGTATTGTTTCCAAAAGCCTGCGCTGTTGTATGGAATGCCATATTTCTTACAAATGCCGCGCACTTCATCTGCCATTTCAGGGTAGTGCTTTGATGGCACATCGGGGAACAAGTGGTGCTCAACCTGACAGCTCAAATGGCCCGTTAAAATGTGGAATAAGCGGCTGCCTTCTAGGTTGGAAGAGCCTAAAATCTGACGATAAAACCATTGACCTTGTGTTTCATTTTTACACTGAGATTCTTTAAACGTATGAATCCCGTCAGTAAAGTGACCACAGAAAATAATGGTGTTGGTCCAAATATCGCGCAGCAAATTCGCGACTAGGTTTCCTAGGAACACTTGTAAGAACACCGGGAAGCATAGTAACGGCCAAAAAATGTAATCTTTAAACAGTTGACGAGCCGCTTTGTTAAAGAAGGCGCGTTTCAATTGCTCTCGTGTAACCGGTAACTTTGATGCTTTACGCGCTTTCTTAAAGAACACACGCTCGCCGGCTAATTCATGGTATGCCACACCCCACTGGAAATTTAAGCACAGGGCAATATAAACAAAGAATTGCCACAGGTTTTTAGGTTTCCAGCGAGTGTCATCACTTAAGCGTAATAAGCCATAACCAAAGTCACGGTCTTTACCAATAATGTTGGTGTAAGTGTGGTGGTCATGATTGTGGTATCGCTTCCAGGAGCCAGCATCACCTGCGTTATCCCATTCAAAGGTACGGCTGTTAATGTTCGGATCATTCATCCAATCATATTGGCCGTGCATGACGTTATGGCCAATTTCCATGTTGTCCAGAATTTTCGCCGTAGCAAGTGCCAATACGCCTAATACCCAATAAGCCGGGTGTAAAAAGCCAAGTACGATTAAAATACGGCCAGAAAATTCACTTAGGCGTTGTACTCGAATGACATTGCGAATGTATTTAGCATCGGCTTCGCCAACTTTTTCCATCGTACGTTCACGCAAGTCGTTTAATTCTTGTGCGAATTGGTCCAGTGTTTCATTGTCAGGGCGGGAAGCCCATTTTTTTGAGTCTTGCACACTTTGTACATTATCAAGTGCGGTAGCTTGCATGTTCATATTAATTTCCTATAAATCCAGTACCACGTCATTTACCGGCACGCTAATGCAAAGTTGAATCTCTTGAGCGCCAGTGTCACTGTAGGTTTGAGTTTTGGTGTTGTAGACCACGCCACTTTTCTTTTGGCAAATGCATTGATGACAAACACCCATGCGACAGCCGCTAACTGGATTTAAATCGTTTTGTTCGGCAATCTCTAATAAAGTGCTGGTTTCATCGGCACTGCTTTCAATTTGTTTATTTGAGCGTTCAAATAAAATTGCAGCACCTTCTGTTTGTACGTCCAGTGATAATGGCTCAGGGCCAAAAAATTCATAGTGAACGTGATCATCTACTACGTTTAATTCTTTTAGTAATTTGCGAGTCAGTGTGATCATTGGACTCGGCCCACAGACATAAAAATGTGTGTCAGACTCAGGCTTGGCGAAGATTTCGATGTGGCAAGTACTGATATTGCCATCTTCTTCACTGTTCATAAGCTTAAGTTTTACATTTGTGTGTTTATCTGCGATGGCATTAAATTCACGTTCAAATAAGAAGTGCTCAGCACTTCTGGCGTAATACATCAGCGTAATATCTTGTTTATTGTGCTCATCGAGTTGTTGCAACATTGAACGAAACGGCGTGATGCCACTACCACCTGCAATCATGCAAACCGAAGTGTGCTCAGGATTTAAAGTGAATTCGCCCATGGCGTCAGATATGTTCACAATGCTATTGGCTTTTAGCGCCTTAGGTAGCCAAGGGGTGATGAGGCCTTTTTCTTGAATTCGAATACTTAGTTCAATTAACCCTGTTTTGGCGTAATAAGCCGGGCTAGATGAAATACTAAAATAGCGGCTCATCCAAGCGCCGTTCTTTTCAACGGTTAACTCAATATATTGACCCGCTTTGAAGCCTTTCCATTTATTGTTCGGCTTAATCACTAGGCTGTACATATCGGCACTTTCTTCACGAACCGAAACAATTTGACTGCGAAAACGGTCCGCACGCCAGCCAGGAAGCACACCATTGATCAGAGGCTCTAGATAGTCGGCCAGAGTGTTGTGGTTGGTAAGGCTATTCATTACCCAATGCCACGCTTTACCCAATGTCGAGGATGTCATGTAAATCTCCACATAATTTGAGTGAACAAGTGTACGCTGAAAAGTACTAGAGGTAAAGTTTAACAGGCTGAATATGCTTTAAATTAAGTACTTTTAAGGTTTTTAACAGAAACAAATGTTCATTTTATGACGATTCGGTTACATATTTATTTATAATTTATACCGTTATCTTTTGGCGTGGTGCGATTATAGGAGGGATTAACTGCTATTTGGGTAATCAATGGGGAGGGGTGAGGGGCTTAATATGAGGCCACTTGGGCCTCAAAGTGAATCGTGCTTAGTCGATGGCGACGCCAACATGCAGTTGCTCAAACCAATCAAAGAACCTCTGAACATCATCTCCTTTGAATAGGCGACCATGTTGAGGAGCCATAATTTCAATATCCAGCTTTCTAACGCGCTTTAACCAGTGATGTTTGGCTTCATCAGAGGGCATCCAGCGCTCATGGAAGTACTTCATTTTTCCTATGTGGCTATCAAAGTCTTCTACGAACAGTGGCATGCCAGGGGGCTCCAGCGCCGCGCCAATATCTCCACTGAATAAAATCTTTGATTTGGCATCATAGACATGAAAATTGCCTGAGCTATGTAAATAGTGGGCAGGAATAAACTCCAAATCCACACTGTTAAGTGTCATGCGACCGCCTCCGTCTTCAATGGAGTTGTAGCCCACGCTATCCATGCCGAAATGGCGAATGAACCCTTCCCATAACCATGATGCGTGTAAGGTGGCATTCGGCAAAACTTGGTCCCACATGCCTAACGAGGAAATGATGTCTGGATCTTGGTGACTGGCGAATAAATCAGTGATGTGCTCAATATCCACGTATTTTAAAACAGAGGCCAGCATGGTGGAAAACACCTCAATACCACCGGGATCAAGCAGAATGCTGCGATCTTTATCTACGATCATGAATTGGTTGGTATCAATGATTTTTTCAGGCTTTTCTGGGTCGCGGCCAAAAACATACCATTGGTGGCCATCATCGTAGATTTTTAACGCGTCCATTCCTTCTCCTGTTATTCCATTCTAAATTGGGCTAATTGATTTTGACTGAAGGTAATATGATGTTTGATGTCATTGCTTAAGCCATCAATGGTGTTGGCCATGTGTTCCAGTAAAGGCTGAAACTCACCAGTCTGAGTGGCTTCGAGGCGAAAGGTGACCGCAACAACGCTGCTCGATTGCATATATTGGCGAATGTCCGCTAGTTGATCGTTTAGCGATGACAATTGATGGTGCATATTGCTTGTGAGCTCATCCATGCTCACTTCTCCTTCGCTGGTGGCAAAGGCCAATTGTTGGGTTTTTAGTTCTGATTCTATTTTAGTGCGACATCGCTCAACGTGAGTTAAAAACGTATGGGTACGCCATTGTCTTACGGAATTTTGCGAAATGCTGATGGCACATTGGTTAATGATGTTGGATAGACTAATGGTTTTATCTGCTAATTCGTCAAAGTAGTCACTGATCACCTTCAGCCCTGCGGCTCGAGCGCCTGCTCTGAGTACCATGGCACGGGAGTTTTTAGCGGCTAATGCCATGCGTTTTGCAATGACACTAGCTCGAAATAAATGGCCAGAAATGGTGGCTGCAGCTGCAGTTTGCGAAGCGATATGGGTGGCGTCCGCTAACATGGATACCCCTAAATTAGACTACCTATATCACTTTACTATAGCTGACCTTGTGCTGAGGGCGAGAAATATAGGCATCAAATACCATACAAATATTACGAATCAACAGGCCGCCTTTGTCGGTAACCTGAATTCTCTGTTCATTAAGCTCTATTAATCCATCTTCAATATACGGCGTTAGGTTTTGCAACTCTTCAGCGAAGTGTGTTTTGAAGTCGATGCCAAACGCCTCTTCTATGGTGGAAAAGGTAAGATTAAAGTGGCAAATGAGCTGTTTGATGACAGCGCGGCGCAGGTCGTCTTCCTCTGTGAGAATCACGCCACGTTTAATGGGTAGAATCGATGAATGGATTCGATCCATATACTCTTCGATGTCGGCGCTGTTTTGAAAGTAGGCATCACCAATCTGGCTAATGGAGGATACCCCCAATGCCACGAGATCGCAGTCTTCATGGGTGGTGTAGCCTTGAAAGTTTCTGTGAAGTTTGCCTTGAATTTGCGCTTGAGCAAGGCTGTCTTCCGGTTTAGCAAAGTGATCCATCCCCACATAATGATAGCCAGCATCGGTTAATATCCGAATGCTGTCTTCGAGCATGCCTAGCTTTTCTTCACCACTTGGTAAATCGGCTTCATTGATACGTCGCTGGGGCATAAAGCGCTCTGGTAAATGAGCATAGTTAAAGACGGATAAGCGGTCAGGGTCTAAGTCTAAAACGGTTTTGAGGGTGTTAGCGAAACTTTCACGGGTTTGAAAGGGCAGGCCGTAAATCAAGTCAATATTAATGGATTTGAACCCTAAACGGCGGGCTTCTTCTAAGGTGGCGCGAGTCATTTCCAGTGGTTGAACGCGGTTAACCGCCACTTGAACCTTTTCATCAAAGTCTTGTACACCTAGGCTGACGCGATTAAAACCCAATGATTTCAGGTGTGCTAGGGTATCTGGCTGCAATTCTCTTGGGTCAATTTCAATGGAGTAATCTCGATCATCTGAATCTAGTAAATTGAAATGCTCGCGTAATTTTTCCATTAACTCGGTCATTTGTTCATGACTGATAAAAGTCGGCGTACCGCCGCCCCAGTGAAGCTGTTCAATTGGACGGTTCTTGTCGTAGCCTGAACTTCTAAGCACCATTTCTTTATAGAGCGCATCTAAATAGGGCTGGGCTTTTTCTTTGCGTTTTGTGATGACTTTATTACAGGCACAGTAATAACAAACGTGGGAACAAAACGGGATATGAACGTATAAGGACATGGGGCCGTGGTTGCTGGCGTCACGGGCAGCTTGATAATGCTGAATATCAAAGCCATCGTGAAACTGAACGGCGGTAGGGTAAGAGGTATACCTTGGCCCCGATTTATCGTAACGCTTGATAAGGTCAATATCCCACTGAATGTTCGGTAAAGCCGTTTTGGTCATCTTAAGTAAACTGCCAGCAATTTTTGATGGGCGAATAATATCAATACGCTGTTCAAGCTGGCTTGCTTTAGATCAAGCAAATAGCATTGCTGCAGAATCCAGTTTTGTCATATTTAACGTATAGGTTACATAGAGGGCAGGTTGAATGGGACACCAAGCAAACTATTTGTTAAATTTTGCCATGACAGTGTGAGCATTCAGGTCAATACCTCAACAAGAGAATCCATTATATTTATTGCCGTAGTAGTAGCCCGTTAGCCTTAAGTTGGAAGGCACGTGGTTTTGGTGTGTACGAAAGCTGACAGGAGAAGAGCTTGCAAGCACAACAAGAACAAACACAAGCGTACCATCTTTTCATTTCTGGAAAGGTTCAGGGCGTGTATTACCGTGCTTCAACTGCTAAAAAAGCACAGGCTTTAGGTTTACATGGCTGGGTTAAGAACTTAGACGATGGCCGAGTGGAAGTGCATGCACAAGGTGCGGTGAATGAATTGGATCAGCTGCTTTCTTGGTGTGAGAAGGGCCCAATGTTAGCGAAAGTACGCGATATAGAATGCAGGTTGGCGCAAGTTGATGAAAATATGGCGCAGTTCGAGGTCATCCGCTGACTTCTCCCTTCTTGTAATGACTGATAATCTTGCATGACATTCTCAATATAAAAAAATAATAATGAAAATTCGTCGTGCTTCCTCAATTATCCCCTTTGGTTTGGTATCTATAACGCTTGTTTTGAGTGCTTGCTCAGCTATGCCTGATACCATGCAAAGTAATGATTTATCTCATCTCAGTTTGCGTGATAAACGCATGGCCGATAAACACATTCAAGTTTACGAAACACAGCCTCATGATTCTCAATCATTAGGTCGGGTCGCTACTAAGCGTTGCCAAGCAACGGTGTTTAGTGAAAAGCCGGAAATTGAAACCTTGCTGGTGGATATGAAAGCACAAGCGTATCGATTAGGGGCGAATGGTATTTCGGGTGTGACGTATGCTCAACAGGGAGCGGTTGCTGAGGGTTGTTGGAATGTGTTTACGGCAACTGCGGATATGTTTGTGCTGGAAACATCAAAATAATGATTATTGATTAAATGTTTGCATAATCATTTGGTCCTCGCCCTTGAATGTAAAAGGCAAAGGCGAGGATTTCGGCCACTAGGCGATACAATTCAGGGGGCACTTCATCCCCAATACTAAAGTTAGCCAACTGTTCTAATAAGGCGGGATTCTCATAAATGGGAATACCGGCCTCATAGGCTAACTCTACTAATTCTTGTGCGGCTTTCCCAAAGCGCTTCTCGGTTATTTCAGGCGCACTTTCACCGTTATAGAAGAGTGCCAGTGCTTGTTCGATTTCATGGTTAGGAATGCGTTGATCGTCCATGTTGCCCCCTAAGTATGCACATCAATTAATGACTGCTGTAATGGTTGTTTTAATGGGTTGGGTAAGCCGTGCTTAGTGTGTATGTCTTCTAGTTTGAAGCCCGCATTGGATAGTTTTTGTTTTAAAATGGGCATATTTTCATGAAGGTTTTTCAGTTGCTGTGCACTGTCAGACCATAAGGTAATGTTCAGTCCCCCAAGTACCATTTTGCTTTCGATGGCAAAGGCTTCGTTGGTATCTTGAGCGAAACGTAAAATCAAATGCCAGCTTTTGGTTTGCTCGTTTTGTTGTGTCTTTGCAGTATTTTCTTCATATTCCAGCTCGCACCACTCCACCTGATTTTGATGAAGATAGGGCAGTGAAAACTGAAAAGATTGAATGTCGGATTGCTGGAACCAACTTCGGTTAACGAGCTGGTCAGCTGTGGTTTTCATGAGGTTTTGTGAGAGATTAAACAGTTGTCTTAATAAGGCTTGATCACTGCTTTCATCTTTAGCAACACTGCTCATAAGTAATGAAAGAGTTTGATGCAGTTGTGACTGCACACTTGTACCTGTCTTTAATGGGTTTGCTTGATCACTTGTTGAAGAAATTTTGGGTTTAATCAGTTGATCTAACCAATGGTTTAATTCATTGAATGTTTTGATAGGTGACGATTGTAATGATTGGCTCGACCAATTGGGTATAAATTGATCGCCATAACTTGAAAATTGCTGAGTTAACTTTTGCACTAAAACAAGTTGATTTTGGCTTAGCCAAGTTTTTTGATCATTTCCCAGTTGTTTAGCCAGCAGCTCAAGGGTTGGCTTAATCGTATTAATGTTTGCTGTTTTTTCTAAGGCGCTCAATAAGGTTTGGGTGATTTGTGTTTGCCATGCCTGATTGGGTGTCGCATTAGAAGACGTTGCTGGGGAGGTGGTTGACTTAGCTGTCACTTGGTTAGTATCAGCAAGGGTGTTTGCTTGGAATTGCTGCACCCATTTTTGTATGGATTGTTCCACTTGCTGAAGCTTTTGAGTAATGGGTTGATGCAGCGATGGGTTGTTCGCCAAAGGCTTTTCAACAGAGGCGATGCTTGAGCGACCTTGCTGTAGGGTTTGTAAAAGCGATAAAAGCTTGGCTTCGAATTGTTGCCCCGAACCTTGAATGGCCTGTTTAACATCTTCAGCGCTAACCGCTTGCATGGTGCTAATGATGGATGCGGGTAGCGGAGTCGGTGGTTTAGTCGCACTAAGCCCTGACATAAGTTGGTTTAGTTGATGATTATCAATAACCTTATTGGATTTTACCGTAAGATCACGGGGCAAAAATTGTTGCTGGAAATTCACTTCTGTGGTCAACGGTTTAGGTGTTAAAGCTAATTGGCCTTGGCTATTTTGCGTGATGCGCACCTCTTCGCCTGGTTTAAAACCTTGTGTGGATAAAATGTTGATGGCGCCTTTAATGCTGAGCAGTTTAATCAGCACCAGTTGAGTCTGGCTATTAAAAGGCGCCTGTTTATCCAGTGATGCAGAAAGGTGATTAATATTTAAACGCTGGCTAATGCCAGAACCTTGCTGGGTATTCGGGCTTGGTTGGCCCATTAACAAGGACAATTGAGATAAAACTTGTTGATTTTGCTGGGGTGATAAAGCTTGGCTGGATTGAACTTTGGCCCAGGTGTTGATTAAAGCCTGCACATTTTTTGGCAGGCTGGTGTGGCTCACAGGTGTTGGTTGTGGCGTATTGGTGACGCTCTTTTCCCCATGCTGTGATGCCAATGATTGATTGGTTAATGGGGATTCATTCGGTAATTTCATTCAAACCCATCAATATTTTCGGAATCTGCCGTAAATGTGCGTCATTTTGTATATAATGCCGCGCGCAAATGGATAACTAAGACAGTCATCTTACTATCGGCCAATTTAAGTGTTTATTGAATCAGTATAGTCGGTGGCTCAGTGCAACACATGGGAGAATTTGTGGCACATTCAAAAGAACAACAAGCCCAACAAGCAGGGCCTTTGATCAGCGGGCGCGGTATCTACTGCGAACGTGATGATCGTGTGTTGTTCGAGAATTTGAATTTTGACTGGCATAGCGGCGAGATTGTCCGACTAGCAGGGCCCAATGGTGCTGGTAAAAGTACATTAATCCGTATTCTTTTAGGCATGAGCGCCAGCTTTGATGGCGAGGTTTTGTTCAAAAACCAACCAATGCACAAGGCTCGGTATGATTTTCGAGATGCGCTTTTGTATTTAGGTCATCAAGTGGGCATTAAGACCAGTCTGACCCCTGAAGAAAACCTTGCTTGGCTGTGTCCTGGCGCGAGCAAAAGCGACATTTACCATGCGCTGGATCAAGTGGGACTAAAAGGCTTTGAAGATGTTTTGGCTCAAGGTTTATCGGCAGGTCAACAGCGCCGAGTGGCCTTGGCCCGTTTATATGTGAATCCAGCCCTTATCTGGATATTAGATGAGCCTTTTACGGCCATTGATGTCAATGGTGTGGCTCAGTTAGAGCAGAGAATCATAGAGCACGCTCAATCCGGTGGTTTAGTTATTTTAACTACCCATCATCAACTGGCTGTGGATGTGACCGAGCTGACCTTGGGGGCAACAAACAC
>Ga0181591_10004994_pt1 | contig 11532 bp, 11 predicted proteins | sample 071ome_33_FD_133757 | JGI IMG/M metagenome (GOLD analysis project Ga0181591, IMG submission 133757) | Coastal salt marsh microbial communities from the Groves Creek Marsh, Skidaway Island, Georgia - 071412AT metaG (megahit assembly) | ecosystem: Environmental > Aquatic > Marine > Intertidal...
CCACGTCGAAACCAGTCGTGGTCACGTGGATGTTGATACCACCCGCCGGATCAGCGTCCACCTCGACCGCGATGGTGGGCGGGTTGGCTGCGTCGGCATCGACGGGCGCGTCGTGATGCTGCCCGTTGCCGTCGTCGTCGCCGTTTTCGTCGTGAACGGACTCAGCCAACTCGGCGTCGTGATCGTGGTGATGCCCGTCATCGTCACCGCCGTCGTGAACGTCGCTGTGCGTCGTCGTGGACTCGGATGCGTCGGTGTTGCTGGCGTCGGTGGTCGTCGGTGCGTTGCTCTCACCGCAGGCTGCGGCCACGAGGGCGGCAGTGAAAAGGGCCGTGAGGACCCGAAGGTGCGCGTTCGTGCGCATGCGTTTGTTCTCCTTGGTCGATTCGAATGCGTGAACCGGCACGCCGGGTGCCGGGTTGGGTCAGCGCAGACGAATCGGTGGGCCCCGTCGGCCCACGTCGGCGGGAACGAAGGCGAGCACCGGCACCGGATGACGCTCGAGACGACTGCGTCGTATCGACGAGCCGAGATCGACGATCGGCTCAGGGGCGGGACGAAACGCAGCAGCGACGAAACGCACGACACCGCGAACCCGCCGATCGACCGACACGATGAGTCGGCGCACGAGGAGACCCATGACGAGGCCACCCAGCAACGCAACGAGGCCAGCGACGGAGTCGCGCGGATCGGTACTCGACGCAGTCTCGCCGAGCCAGGCCGCCACGCTCACCGAGGCCACCGGAATCGCAGCGATTCCGGCAAGGGCCAGCCCGGTGTGCCGGGACGCTCCTTGGTGGTTGGGGGCCATGGCGCCAGCGTACCGAGTATCGACCGCCCGCAAGGGGTCGGGTACCGCTCGTCGGGTCACCCCAGGTCAATGCCTTGCTGGTAGCTCACGGCGGGCGCATCCGGGAGCGGTGGGAGACCAACGCGGGAGGCGACCTCGGCATGGAAGCGGCGGCAGAGGTCAGGGGCCACGAGGTTGTCCGGGGTGTGCAAGAAGACGATCGGGTCGCGGCCCTGCTCGATCCAGCGGGCAACGACCTCAACCCATTTCGCCCAGAAGGGCGGATTGGCCTCGGCTGCCGTCTGGCCGATGAACCGCACGATGGGTTCTGTGCCGGTGGCGACGGGGCGAACCGGCAATCGGGGTTTCTTTTGCCAGGCGTCCTGCTCTTCTGGGGTCTGGCAGGGCCCGGCGAAGACCGGCCTGCTGTCGAAGATGACCCGATCCACGTCGTGGTGGTGGAGCAGGTCGTTCAGGGGCCGTTCGGCGTCACCCCCGGCGTGGAACGCGAGGTGGCGGACCTCGACCGCCCATCGAACGTTGCGAGGCGCATTGGTGAGGAAGGCTGCGAGGACGTCGAGGTCGCTTGGCCCGAACGTCGCAGGCAGCTGCACCATGACCGGGCCGAGTCGCTCTCGGAGTGGCTCAATGCGTGCGAGGAACGTTGTGAGGGGCTCGGCCACATCACGCATTCGGCGGTCGTGGGTGATCTCGCGGGGAAGTTTGAAGACAAAGCGGAAGCCCGGTTCGGTGGCATCTCGCCACCGGGCCACCGTTGCGGTGTCAGGGGTGGCGTAGAAGGTCGTGTTCCCCTCGACGGCATTGCACACGCGGCTGTACGCCTCGAGCTCTCGCCCAACAGGGGTGTCGTGGGGAAGCCAGCGACCGACCCAGTCACGGTTGGCCCACATCGGCGCTCCGACGCCGAGACGATGGGGTGGTTCAGTCAGGGTCGGGTCCTGCTTCGGCGGCGAGTTGTTCGGCTCGGGCGTACACCTTTCGCAGATCTTCCAGTCCTCCAGGGAGGTCGATTGGGGGGTCAGGCAGCTGCTCGATCCCGCGGGCGGCAAGCAGGGCGGCCATTGAGTCTTCGTCGTCGGACCATGACCGGGGGTCGCCCATCATGACTTCGTAGAGCTCAGCGCCATCGGGGCCAGCTTCAAAAGGCCCGAACGATGCGCCGAGCGGGAGTTCGACATGGTCACCGGGCTGAAGGTCGACTTCTCCGCAACGCAGCGTGCCACCGAGCACGAGCAGGGTGTGGGGGCTGTAGTGGCCGTGATGCCGGACGACCATGCCCGGGTCGTAGCGGGCGAAGAGCGCGAGATACATCGGGTCGACATTGAAGGCGACCCACTTTTCCCAGATGTGGGACTCGGTGCCGTCGGCGTTTCGTTGGCTTCGGACCTTGATGTAGGGGATCTCGGCGTTGTCCTGGCGGTCGCTGAACGTCGGGGTGAGTCCTGGGATCCGAGGGGTGTGCATGCCCAAAGTATCGGTCGTGACGGCGAGGCGCGTCGACTGGAGCTCAGGAGGGCGCACGGCGCGGGGGCTACGGGATCCATTTCGTGCCGGGCTGGCGCGGCTCGTACCATCGGGACATGACGATGGCGCCTGACAATCTCGACAACCGACTGGTGCTCAACGACGAGTACGGCGAACGCGGCTTCCCGTTCGAGGAATGGCGATGGCTACGAGCGAACGACCCGGTCCACTGGACCGACGCAACCGGCGTCGAGAAGTTCTGGGCCATTACTCGTCATCGCCACATCACCGACATCTCCGCCAAGCCCGATGTCTTCTCGAGCGAGAAAGGCAACATCATCCTTTTCCGAGAGGATCAGCTCGATCAGCTCGGAGATCCCGACAACGCGTTCAATCAGATGCGGGTGATCATCCAGATGGACCCACCCGACCATCGGATGTTTCGCAAGGTTGCGAGCGGCTTTTTCACACCGAGGGGCATCACCCGGCTCGACGAGATCGTCAACGACACCGCCAAGCTGATGATGGACCGACTGGCGAGTCATGGCGACGAGCCCGTCGATTTCGTGGAGCATGTCGCTCAGCGCCACCCGCTGCGTGTGCTCTGCACCATCCTCGGCGTGCCGGAGGAGGACGAAGACCATCTGCTCGAGTTGACCTCGCAGCTGTTTGCCTTCGACGACCCCGAGGTCGGTCGCCCCGGCGAAGATCGCGAAGCGGCGTCAGCGGAGCTGGCCATGGAGTTCTTCACGATGTTCAACACGATCATCGAGGATCGGCGAGCGAACCCCCGGGACGACCTTGCGACCCTGCTGGCGACCGCCACCCTCGATGACGGTGAACCGATGGGGCTGGTGGAGACCCTCGGGTACTACCTCATCGTGTTCAACGCCGGGCATGACACCACCCGCCACTCGCTGTCGGGCGCGCTTGGCGCGTTTCTCGACTTTCCCGACCAGTTCGCTCGCCTCAAGGCCGATCCGTCGCTGATGAAGACGGCGGTCGACGAGGTCGTCCGTTGGTCTGCCCCGGTCAACTACATGAAGCGCACCGCCCTGGCCGATTACAACCTCGACGGCCACACCATCCGCGAAGGCGACCGTCTGTGCATGTTCTACGGCGCGGCGAACCGTGACGAGGAAGTCTTCGACAACCCCGATGTATTCGACGTTGGACGGAACCCGAATCGTCACCTTGGCTTCGGGTGGGCCGAGCACTATTGCCTTGGGGCGCACCTTGCGAAGGCGAGCATCGCAGCGCTGCTCGAACAGATGGTTGAACGCATCGAGGCGATCGAACCAGCCGGCGACTCCAGTCTCGTCTCCGCAAGTTTCGTTCATGGCTACAAGCACCTTCCGGTGCGGATCGACTGGAGTAACTCGTGATCGACAACTTTGCAGGCACGATCGCCGTGGTGACGGGCGGCGGCACGGGGATGGGCCGTGAACTCGTGCGCCAACTGGCTATTGCCGGTGCTGATGTTGCGTTCTGTGACATTGCGCCCGACACGATGGCTGAGACGGCGGCAATCGTCGCCGACCAGGCGCCCAACTCGAGGATCGTCACCCATCAGGTCGACGTCTCGTCTGAGGCTGACCTCGAAGCGTTTCGTGACGCGATCCTTGCCGGCTTCGAGGCCGACCATGTCAACCTCGTGTTCAACAACGCCGGGATCGCCGGCGGGGGTTCAATGTTCGACTCGCCTCGTGACCAGTGGGAGCAAACCTTCGCCGTCGACTGGGGCGGGGTCTACTTGGGATGTCGGGTCTTTCTGCCGCTGCTCGCAGCTGCCGAGGCCGGCGCCGTGGTCAACACCAGCAGCGTGAACGGTTTCTACGCGAGCGTTGGCCCTGACCGCCCCCACACGGCCTATTCGGCGGCGAAGTTCGCAGTGAAGGGGTTTACCGAAGCCTTGATGGGCGACCTTGGCGTGCACGCTCCGCACGTCAGTGCGCACCTCGTGATGCCGGGCCACATCGGAACCAAAATCGTGGCGAACACCATGCGTCAGGCAATGCAGGAACCGACCCCGGAAGAGGCCGAGTTCCTGCTCGCCGTCGCTGAAGAGTTTGAGACCAAGGCGCCGATGACGGCAGAGGAAGCTGCGCGCGTCATCCTCGATGCTGTGAAGGCTGGCGAGTGGCGCATTCTCGTCGGTGATGACGCTCATGAACTCGACCAGCGCGTGCGCGACGATCCTGAGGGCGCCTACCGCAACAACCTGTTCGAACTGCTCTGACCAACCAACCGACCCGGTCGTTTGAGCGCACCGTGTCTCGGTGCGCGAGCATGGCGTAACCCGTCACGCACACGAGGAGGCGAGCCCCGATGGCCGCGGACTACAGCAAGATCCTGCTCGACGAATCCGAGATGCCCACCCAGTGGTACAACGTCATCCCGGACCTGCCGACGCCTCCCCCACCGCCGTTGCATCCAGGAACGCACGAGCCGATCGGCCCCGACGACCTTGCGCCGCTCTTTCCGATGGCGCTGATCATGCAGGAGGTCTCGACCGACTCCTACATCGACATTCCCGGCGGGGTGCTCGACGTTTACAAGCTGTGGCGGCCCAGTCCGCTGTTCCGGGCCCGGCGGCTGGAGCAACTGCTCGATACGCCGGCACGGATCTACTACAAGTACGAGGGCGTGAGCCCCGCCGGCTCTCACAAGCCGAACACCTCCGTGCCGCAGGCCTTCTACAACCACCAAGAAGGCATCACCAAGCTCACTACCGAGACCGGTGCTGGCCAGTGGGGCAGTTCGCTTGCGTTCGCCACCGCTCAGTACGGGATCGAGTGCGAGGTGTGGCAGGTGGCTGCCTCGTACCGGGCAAAGCCCTACCGCAAAACGATGATGGAGATCTGGGGCGCCACGGTGCACCCGTCCCCGAGCGATATCACCGAGTTTGGCCAGGCACTGCTCGCCCAGGATCCAGACCACCCCGGCTCGCTTGGCATTGCCATCTCCGAAGCCGTGTCGGCGGCGGTCGCTGACCCCAACACTCGTTACGCCCTTGGGTCTGTGCTCAACCACGTGCTGTTGCACCAGACGATCATCGGCGAAGAGGCCCTCCTGCAGTTGGCGAAGGTTGGCGAGCAACCCGACGTTCTCGTTGGCTGCACCGGTGGTGGCTCGAACTTTGGCGGCCTGAGCTTCCCGTTCCTGCGGGAGAAGCTCGCTGGCAACATGAACCCCACGATCCGGTGCGTTGAGCCGGCCGCGTGCCCGTCGCTGAGCAAGGGTGAGTACCGCTACGACTTCGGTGACACGGCAGGCATGACGCCCCTGGTGAAGATGCACACGCTTGGCCACCAGTTCATTCCCGACCCGATCCACGCAGGCGGGTTGCGCTACCACGGCATGTCACCGCTGGTCTCCCATCTCTACGAGACCGGGCTGGTCGAGGCCGAAGCGATCGGCCAGACCGAGTGCTTCACCGGAGCGCTGCAGTTCGCTCGCACCGAGGGAATCGTTCCGGCCCCCGAACCGACCCACGCAATCGCCGCCGCGATCCGTGAGGCCAACCGGGCCAAGGAGGCGGGTGAGGAGCGAGTGATTCTCACGGCGTTGTGTGGTCACGGCCATCTTGATCTCGCCGCCTACGAGAGCTTCCTGGCGGGCGAGATGGTCGATTACGACCTGTCCGACGACGCCATCGCCGCCGCAATGGAGCAGGTTCCGGTCATCGCTGAGGGCTGAGCCACTCGTGTAGCGGACGTCACGGGACCGTGCCGGCTGGCCGTCGGTACGATTTCCGTCATGGTGGCGTTCCGGTTTCGCACCGGCACAGAGGAACTCAGCCTCGTCGATCTTCCCTGGCATCGCCCGTTGGAGGACTGGCCGGTCGAGCGATCGGTCGTCCTCCCCGCAGGGGTGCACCGCCACGTTGTGCGGTTCATGGAGATCGGCGGTAACACCGTCGCGCTCAAGGAGCTCCCGGACCGGCTCGCCGAGCGCGAGTACCTCATGCTCGAGCGACTGCGCGAGGAGCACCTGCCGGGGGTGTCGCTCGTCGGGATTGCGACCGAGCGCTTCGACCCCGATGGCCAACCGCTCGAGGGGGTGCTCGTCACCCGTCACCTCCGCTACTCGCTGCCCTACCGCTTGCTGTTCAGCGACCAGCAGTTCGAAGCGATGCAGGAGCAAATCGTGGACGCGCTCGCCGTCCTGCTGGTTCGTCTTCACCTCGAAGGGTTTTTCTGGGGTGACTGTTCACTCAACAACGCCTTGTTCCGGCGAGATGCTGGGGCGCTGCGCGCCTACGTCGTCGATACGGAAACAGCCGAGTGGCACGAGAGCCTCACCGATGGCCAACGCAGCTACGACCTCACGATCGCCGTCGAGAACGTGCTCGGCGGCCTCTTCGACCTGCAGGCCAGCCAACTCCTCAATCCCGATGTGGAGCCCGAAGATGTCGCGCTCCGACTGGAGGAGCGCTACCGGTCACTGTGGGCCGAACTCAACGACGAGGAGGAGATTCCAGCGACCGAACTGGGCCGGATCCATGCTCGGCTCGCTCGGCTCAACGCACTCGGGTTCGACACGGAGGAATATGAACTGCGCTCGGCTGACGGCATCGCTCGGTTCCGCCCCACGATCGTCGAAGAGGGTCACCATGTCCGCACCCTTGAACGCCTGACCGGCGTCCGCGCCCACGAGAACCAGGCTCGGCGACTCCTCGCCGCGCTGCGGGGCTACGGGGCCTGGCTTTCTCAGATCGAGGGCGAGGTCATGCCTGACGCGATCGTTGGGTACCGGTGGCTCACCGAGCGATACCGACCGACGTTGGAACTCATGCCGTCGGGTCTTCGTGACCGACTCGAGGATCCCGAGATCTACCACGAGGTCATTGAGCACAACTGGCGACTGAATCGATCCGCTGGCCGCGAGATCGATCTGCTGAGCGCCGCTCGTGACTATGTCGACACGGTGCTCGAACACCACTCCGACGAGCGAACCGTCCTCCCCACGATCAACTGACCCGAGTCGGGGAACGATCCGGTTCAGACTCCCGGAGCCGGATCGGTGCTATCGATCCAGGAACGCAGTTCGTCGTAGCTGTCGAAGGCCGGGAGGTCCTGGTTTTCTTCGATCACGTTCGTCGGGGCGTGAAACAACGCGCCTGCGTTAGCCGCCCGAATCATCGAGAGATCGTTGTAGGAGTCACCCGCGGCGACGACCTGATAGTTGAGCGACCGGAACGCTTCGACCGAGCGACGCTTGTGGTCATCGATTCGTAGGACATAGTCGACGATGCGGTCGTCCTTCACGCGAAGTTGGTGGCACAGGATCGCCGGGTTCCCGAGCTGTTTCATCAGTGGCGAAGCGAACTGCTGGAAGGTGTCGCTGAGCAAAATCACCTGGTAGTCGCCGCGCAGCCCGTCGAGAAACTCGCGGGCTCCGTCGAGCGGTCCCATGTCGGCGAGCACCGCTCGCAGATCGCCCATCGTGACCCCTTCTCGATCGAGGATCTCGAGTCGGTAGGTCATGAGCCGGTCGTAGTTGGGCTCGTCGCGAGTGGTGCGCTTGAGTTCGTTGATCCCGGTACGGAGCGCAAGATTGACCCAAACCTCGGGGATCAGTACGCCTTCGACATCGAGAGTCACCATCTTCTGGGGCCGCATACGGCCGCTGATGGTAGCGGTGGTCGGCCAGCAGGTGTCTCGCAATCGTTCCGAGCCTGCGTCGTGCTGGCAACGACGACGGATGACGAACCCGTCGGCTTGGGCTGAGAGGCTCCCCTACGAGCGCCCGGTGGGAATGACCTCGTATCCGGGAGCTTCGGGTTCGTCGTCGGTCATCTCGGCTGGGAAGCCTGGTGCCAGGATCTCAAGCCCGGTTTCGTCCTCAAGCCGCCGGATGATGTTGGGTGACCACTCACGGGGCCCGTAGCGCTCGACGCCGTCTTGGAAGATCTCGATCATCAACGGATTCATTTCCAGTGGCACTCCTGCTCGATCGGCGACCGCCTGGAAAAGGGAGATGTCCTTCACGACGAGGTCCATGGTGAAGTTGATGTCGCGGCTGCCGTTCAGGATGACCTGGCTCTCGGTCTCGTGCACAAACGAATTGCCCGATGAGATCTTGATCGCTTCATAGGTCGTGTTGAGGTCGATTCCGGCGGCTTTCATGGTGACCAGCGCCTCGGCGCATGTGATCAGATTTGCTGTGGCGAGATAGTTCGTCATCACTTTCAGAACCGACGCCGAACCAAGATCGCCCGTGTGCAACACCCGGCGACCGAGGGTGGTGAGCACCGGCAGCATCCGCTCGAACACGTCCCGATCGCAGCCGGCAAAGATCGCGATGTTTCCGGTGGCGGCGCGATGGCATCCCCCACTCACCGGACAGTCGACGGGCGAAGCACCGGTCGCGCGTACTTTGGCACCGAGGCGCACCACCTCGGCTTCGTCGGTGGTCGACATCTCGGCCCAGATCTTCCCTGGACCCAGACCGGCGAGGAGACCGTCTTCGGCTTCCATCACGGCCGCCGACGCCGCGGGCGAAGGCAGACAGGTGATGACGAGGTCGCAGTGTTCCGCCATCTCCCGAGGGGAGTCCGCGAAAGTTGCACCGGCGTCAAGGAACGGCTGAGCGACCGCCGGATCGAGATCTCGGACCGTGAGGTCGAAGCCGTTCCGAAGAAGCGAGCCGGCAAGCTTGCCGCCGACATTGCCGAGACCGATGAACCCGACCTTCATGGCCGACCTTCCTTCCGCTGGCTCGGGCGTCGCCCGAGGCCCTCAACCGGGCCACCCCCGGACTGGCCGCGCATCGTAGACCGCTCCGGCCGACGAAACGTGGGTCCTGCCGGGGTGCTCCTGCGACCGGTGGGCCGGTCGCTCGGCAACGGATGTCTGGGCCGACGCCTTGGGCTGGCTCGGGCCTCGCCCACTACGGTTCGTCGTATGGAGTTCGAGACCATCACCTATGACGTTCGCGATCGCATTGGACGGTTGCACTTCAATCGGCCTGAGGGCGCGAATGCGGTCAACCCGACCTTTGCTCGAGAACTGCGGGCCGCCATGCTCGAGATCGCCTACGACGACGAGGTGAAGGCGGTTGCTATCACCGCAGAGGGAAAGGTCTTCTGCGCAGGCGGCGACCTGAAGCAGTTCCACGCCTGGGGCGACCAGATGGCCCGCCACGCCCACGACATGCTCGTCGACTTCCACGCCGCAATCCACATGATGAACCACACCCCGAAGCCATTTATCGCCGGGGTGCGCGGGGCCGCAGGCGGCGCAGGGATGAGCCTGATGAGTTCGTTCGATCTCGTCGTGTCGGGCGAGAGCGCGAAGTACACGATGGCGTACACCCGTGCCGGGGTAACCCCCGACGGCACGTCGAGCTACTTCGTTGCGCGCCACATCGGTCTTCGGCGCATGCTCGACCTGACCCTCACCAACCGGGTGTTGTCAGCCGACGAGGCCGAGGCGTGGGGGCTCGTCAACCGGGTGGTGCCCGACGACGATGTCGACCAGGCCACCGTCGATCTGGCCGCTTCGATGGCAAGCGGAGCGACCTCGGCGCTCGGCGAGGCCAAGCGGGTCGTCTACAACGGCATCGACACCACCCTCGAAACGGCGGGTGAGTTCGAAGCAAAGATGATCACGAAAGCGATGGCGACCGCAGACGGACTCGAAGGGGTTGCCGCGTTTGTCGAGAAACGCGCCCCCGAGTTCGAGTGAACCAACCCCGATCTGAGGAGCTCCGATGAGCCAGCCCGTGTCGATCCGACCATCTGACTCGAGCGGCGACCACGTCGATTGGCCGTCAACGCTTGCCCGACTCGACCGACTTCTGCGTATCCGCACCACTCCGATCGGCATGAAGTTGTTCGAGACGGTCGAGGAGATGGAAGCGGTCGAGCGCATCCGGCGACCCTCCGACATTCACACCGCTGACCAGATCGTCTCGATGGCCTCGCGCCTGAACTGGACGGTCGGGATCACCGGCGCCGATCTCGTCGGCAGCCAGTGTCAGGCCGTGCTTGGTCTCGGCGCCCAAGATGACGAGTGGTATTCGGGTCGCCACATGGCTGGCGTCTGGTTCGAAACCGAAGACGATGCGGCAACCCATCAAGCGGCCATGGATGTCGTGCCGGTGGGCCGCTACGCCGCCATGGCGGTGTCCCCCCTCGCGACTGGGCGGCTCGACCCACCCGATATTGCGATGGTCTACGCGAACCCTGCGCAGATGATCCTCTTGATCAACGGTCTCCAATGGGCGGGCTACAAGAAACTCGAGTGGGGCTGTGTCGGTGAGTCTGCGTGTGCGGACAGTTGGGGCCGAGCTCTTTCCACCGGCGAACCGAGCCTGTCGATTCCGTGCTACGCCGAGCGTCGCTACGGCGGCGTGCCCGACGATGAACTCCTGATGGCCTTGCGACCGAACGACCTTGTGCGGGCGATCGATGGAATGGAAGCGTTGAGCGGCAACGGCTTTCGTTACCCGAGCCTGCCCTACGGCATCCAGAGCGATGCTCGGGCCGGACTGGGTGTCAGCTACGGCTGAGAGACCGTGGCTGCGTCGAACTCGCCCGGCGGGAACATTCTTCGCTAGCCGATGAGGGTGTTTCCCCAGATCTGCCAGGCAAGCAAGCTTTTCGCGATGAGGCTGAGCCCGATGTACACGGACTCCCCGACCGCATAGTCGGAGAACCGACCCCGGCCCCGGTACTGCAGCCACTGCACGATGGCGAACGTGTTGAACATCACGAAGATCGTGACGAGGATGCCGTAGACGAACCCGGGTGGCCCGCCATCATCGGCCTCGCTGACGCTCAGCACGACCGACGTTGCGATCGCAATCCACGGTGTCGCTCCGGCGATGCAACCGAACCAGAACGGCGACCAGTACACGGGCGAGCCGGGTGGGTTGACCGTCTCCATCAGCCAGCCGAACAGGATCATCGAGATATTGACCCCGATGATCGCAATCAGGGCCGCCGTGTCGGTCACGCCGGTGACCACCGCGATGAGCACGACCATGAGCGTGGCCGACAGCGAATACTCGACCCAGCGGATGCGATTGCGGCCAGCTCGGAGTTCGGAACGATAGAGATCGAAGCCGATGGTGGCGACGAACAAGTGCGCTACGGCAGACAGGAACAGGAACATCGCTGTCCAGAAGCCGAGCGGGAACGACAGCGCCTCGAACAGTTCACCGTCAGCCAGCGGCGTTCCGGGCGGTCCGTTGAGTGTGAACGAACTGACCTGGAGTTCGAAGTCGTTGCTCGACAGCCACATGACGAG
>Ga0181591_10004997_pt1 | contig 11530 bp, 10 predicted proteins | sample 071ome_33_FD_133757 | JGI IMG/M metagenome (GOLD analysis project Ga0181591, IMG submission 133757) | Coastal salt marsh microbial communities from the Groves Creek Marsh, Skidaway Island, Georgia - 071412AT metaG (megahit assembly) | ecosystem: Environmental > Aquatic > Marine > Intertidal...
CGCGCGGAGGCGCTTCGCTTCGCTCAGCACCTTGTAAGGATGCCCGCTCGCCCCCCAATTATAAATAGTCTATATGTTTGAATTAAGTTCACATCAACTCAGTTGCTTGAACAGCATAACTCGTAAAGTGTTTGAATTCCCATGGCGAGTGCTGTGGAATAATGTGTACAATGATCTGTATGAATTTTCACCGCCCAAAGGTGATGGTGTGTTGAGCACAGCAGATGTGCATTGGGCTTGGGTAGAATCCAACTGCACACCACAAGAAATATCAGTGTTAACTGATGATCTAGCACTGGATCCTGCTACATGTAGGTTGGTACGCCAAGGCATTGAACGCACATTAGCACCTCACACGGATGATTATGGCAACAGACAGTACAGCATACTGATCAATTATCGTCATCCACTGTGTTTAAATCACATAGTGAAAGGCAGTCAAACACAAACCATAATACCAGAAGGTGGCTACAGTTGGTTGGATAACAGTCAGTTACATGATGCAGGGCCTGTGGATCCCGGTGTGCAGAATCTCAACCTCAGCATCAATTGGGGTGCAAATCAATTCAAAGCAGATGTTGCTGAGAAACTGGGTATCAGTTTAGATTCTTGACGATGTCAAACACTGTGTTCACAGTGGCATCATCAACTGATATAGGTGTATATGGAATATCATATGTGTTCAATATGTGCAACATCACTTGATCTATTTGCAGTGCCTGTTCCAAGTTCTGTTCTCTGCCTGTTTGTTCATATGCATCATCACGTCTCTGCAGATAAAAGTTGATGTTGTCATACTTGCAGTAGCATTCATACGCCATCTTGTCTATGAGATCTGAATAATAGGTTTGATTGTATGCAGTTCTATACACAGCACTCAGCATGATTGGGCTGTCTGTGATACACCAATCCACTTGATCCATCAATCGCAACTGACGTCTGTGCTGTTTAGCCATCACATACAGTTGATCTTTCAGCATGTCAAACTGACCTTCCCACACACACTGTTTGGCAAATTCATTTATGACTTCACAGTTGTAGCCTGCTGTTTTCATCCGATAAAACAATCCAGTAGCCTGTGTGCTTTTGCCTGTGTTTGGTCCACCAAAGAAGTTGATCACTTTCATTTGTAGCCTATCTGCATCAGTCTGGTGTATGCTGGTGTGATCAGTTCACCCACATACAGTGTTTCGCTGAGTGGGTATTTGGATTGCATGTGTTTGACATCATCACACACATTGATGTGTCCTTCAAAGTCAGTTGAGTTATTGGTCTGCATACAGATCAGTTGATCAGTGTCCACACTGTGAAACCAGTCTGTGCTCATGTGTTCGCATGAGGTGTTTATGATCCATTTTGGTTTTACTGAGATCAGTTCTCCCCCGGTCTCAAACTGCATGTTTGCACAATCTAAATTGTTCACATCTGCCACCACACCTTTGTATCGCCATGCCTGTTGCACCCATCGTTGATTCAATCGCTCTGACTTTTCTATGGCTTCTGCATCACAGTCAATGCCATATATTCTGTCTATGTTGTATGTGGTCAACAATGGCTCAACCAATGTGCCTATCCAACTGCCCAATATGCTCACTGTGACATTGCTCACTATGGGTTTGCTTGCCATTGGGAAACTGATCTTTACCCGTTGCAGTATCACTGTGTACAAGTTTTTCAGCAACCAACTTTTGCTTGCCAACTGACCTTTGCTGAACGCATGAGCAGGATAGTAGTTGTGATGTTGCACAACATGTTCAAAATAACTGGGCTTTGGTTGCCATACTCCTGCATCAATGTAATCACTGACTGCTTGCCAACTGTTTAATTCAATTCTTTCCATTGTGTTTTTAACCACTCATAATCATTTATTCTGTTCAGTTCAGCAGTGTTATTTTTATTGGCTAATCCAAATGCTGAACCTTGTTCTGCACCCAGTTTTGCTTCGTGTCTAAAGTCTGCATCAGGCACAGGGTGCAACCATCCTTGTAAACGTTGTTGGCTTTCTGAGTCATCCTTCAGTGTGAGTTTAACACATTCTCTGAATGCACTACGCCATGTGCTGTATGCATCTGTGTTAAAACGTGTCACACATGCCACATCATTCATCACTTTGAATCTACTGCTGAGTCCTGTGGTAAAGTCTAGACCCCAACTGGTAGCATCACGAACTGCTTGTGTGTTAAACAGTTTAACACCACCATATCCATACGTATCACCTGTTACAGGATTACTGCTGTTCCACACGTGGGTAACTGTTTGATCATATATGTCAGGTATGTGATCAAACTTAAAGTCTTCTACAACATCAGCATCACCATCCACTACCCAAAACATTTTGGATCTTACTGCATGACTTGCCACTTGATGAGCATTGAATATGCCTTCCACATCACTGACCAACAGTGTGCCTGCTGGCAATTTATTCAACAACCGTTCCACATCAGGTTGCTTGTATGTGATTAACACTATGTCGTAAGGTTTATAACTGCTACCAGGTTGTTTGACATATTGCAATTTACCACTATTGGTTTTGTTGTACAATATATTATCACTGGTAACTTCTGACATCACAGATGATAACTGTTTGGGCCACAGCCTAACTCCACCATAACTGTGTGTTAGTCCTGTGTGTGGACTTGTTCTTTGCCACACACTGACTTTGTTTACACTGTCCAAGTTAGGTGTGTAACAGTAAGAAAAATTCTCATCCACAAGCACATCACTGTCCACAGTGTAAAACAACTCTGATGTACATTGCTCACAGTATTGTTCAAGTTGTTGTTTGAGAGAATCGCTGTCATTAAAATTGTACATGGGCCACAATGTAGGTGTTGTTATTTGTCTATACACCTGTTTTAAATTTGAGAAACTGTTGTTCACAATTTGTTTAATGCTGTGTTGTTTGTTATTGAATGTGCCTTTAGGTACTAGTCGCACACTTCTAAACTGTTCGTCAGTGTCTTGAAACACATGCACCACATGCTCTTCCCATTTAGTGGGAATAAAATCCCAATGCCAGTCGTCCACAAATGTAACGTATGGATCTACTACCCAATACATTGTGCTGTCGCATTGTGTGTCAAACTCAGCAAGTTGTTCTAATATATCACTGCTAGAACTGAGTTCGCATATGGGATATTCTTTTTGTGTTCCGCCTACAGCACCCAATATCAACTGCTGAGGTATACTGCATGTAGCAACTTGCTCATCTGTTAAACTGTCAACATCATAATCAGTGGGCCACAATCTCAATCCACCATGCCCAATAACAAGCCCTTCACTGTTTGTGCGTTGCCAAACATGCACCACATCTAAAAATTCTTCATGTGGAGTTAGTTGTTCTACACTGTTTACATCAATGTCTGGATCAACAGTGTATACATATTGTGTATCTTTGTGCGAGTCTAGTACTTGCTTTACACACTGAACTGTGGTTTCTTTGAGTTGTACTACCGGCCATTCTTTTTCTTTTGTTGCAGTCTGCGGCATTTCTTTTAATTTTTCGAAACTGTTTTGCAATATAGCATCGTGACTTTCAAACTTTATGTGTGTAGGAACCAATTTTACACCAGTCTTTCTGCTTGTTCCTTCATGTTTCCATATATGGATCACGTCTTTATCGTATTGAGTAGGGTAATAACTGAAGTCAAAGTCCTCATAAACATCCACTAAACTGTCTACTATCCACATCATATCAGCATTAGTTTGGCTCGCTAGACGCTCGTATGCTTCGTCTAAGCCACGTTTTATGTCTGATTGCTGTATGTGATACACTGGATATTCACGTTGCGTACAAGCAGGTTCTCGTATGTATTTAGGTCTGCCTGCTTTTTCTTGCTTGTGTCTTAAACTGACACCACCGTAGTCATACTGTTTATTGGTTATAGGGTTTAATTTTTGCCAAACATGTGCTTTTCCATCATCAAAAACATTAGGTTGGAAATCAAAATTAAATGTGCTCAGTACATCTACGTTAGGATCAATTACCCAGAACCAATTGAAACTGCTGTTAGCCAATCCTTCTTCATATGTGCTAAACTTCTCAAATTCTATGTCTAATACCACAGGTGAGAATTCATGTTCTTTTATTTCACCGTTCCACTCTGCAGGCATCCACTTTAATAAACCATTAGCAAACACATGACATGTGTTCTTTTCAAACACACTTGGTTGCCAAGGTATTGTGTTAACAGCATCTTTAAATGCTGTAGGCACTATCCAAGAATCTTCTGTAACCGTTTCATCTGACTTGTCAGTGTAGATGATGGGGTAAACTTTTCCGCCCACTGGGTTTTGATCAATGTACTTGGCATCGCCGCTCCCATTAACCGGAACAAGTTTAATACCTCCTGCTCTGTTGTCGCTGATATTTTTAATTGCTCTTGGGTATTTGTGTTCCAAGTCACCTGGAAACTTGAATACCTGTATGTATCGTTGATCATATTGTTGCGGTACATATCTAAACTCCTCGTTAATCTGATGTTCGCTGTCTATTAACCAAAACATTTTGGTTCTACTTTTTCTAGCATATGTGTCATAATCTGTCAAATTATCTGAATAAAATATATCATAACGTACAGGACACACATCTTCTTGATATTTGTATTTGGTTACGTCAAAGTTTTTATTCATTAACTTGATGCCACCACATCTGTTATCCCATGCATCTACACAGTCTAATGGATAACGTTCTTCTAAATGTCCTGGTACTTTGAATACATGAATGTAATCTTGCTCATGTTGTGCTGGTACAAATAATAACTTGCCGTTGAATGTGTGTTCTCTGTCTACTATCCAGAACCAATTTGTTTTACTGCGTTCAGCATATTCTGTAAAAGTATCTGCTGTGAAATCATCACTGTCTATATAAAACACATCATAACTTTCATCTTCAATAGGACATGCTGGATGTATTTTTGTTTCTGCATTGCGCCAGTCTCTGGGCACAAGCCTGATACCTCCCATTGCCATAGGATATTTTTCTTTTAATTGATAAGGCATTCTAAAACAATGCACAAAGTTTTGTTCAAACGGATTAGGTACCCAATCAATTGTGTCTAAGTTTATCTTATGATGTTTGTCGATTAACCAAACATAATCTTCTTTAAAGGTATTACGTTGAGCATAATCATTTACGTCAGTGACAAACATCACAGGGTATTCTATACTGGCATCTAAATAACCATGATACTTTGTGTCAGCAGTATTCCACTCACGTGGAAACAACTTGATTCCGCCTTCCTTCTCAGGATACTTGTGTTCGAGTTGTCCACGTAAATGAAAACTGTGTATATAGTTTGGTTCAAAGTTCCCCGGTGCCCAATCTATATCTTCCCCTAGTTTATAATCTGGATCTACACACCATACATGTGTGCTGGTTTTATTGTTGTCAAAGAAGTCCCCCGGTGTACTCTCAAACAAAACCTGAAACTGTTTTTTACACACAACCTTATTGTGATAAACAGTTTCAGATCCTCCCCTTTTATAAACTAATTTTAAACCACCATAATTAGAATCATTCCACTTCCATATGTGGTCAAACTTTTTTGTGTATTCGTCCGGTCTGAAATCAAATACATCATAATCTATTATTTGTGTGTCTTGTTCAACTAACCAGTAGTGTGTAGTTTTGCAATTTACTTCATCGTCATCCTCGATGCGTTTTGCAAAAGGAAACACATCAATTAGTTTTGTGTTTTCGCCTATATAAAAAATATCAAACATTTTATTTTTTGTTATTATGATCTTGTATTATCTTTGATACTGCAAAGTCTATAAATGATACAGATCTATCTACTTTTTCTAATTCAGCAAACATCAATTGATTTGCACTCCAAGGACAATCATCTCTGTGATAGTGCGGATCATATCCACACACATGACAATTTCCTTTGAGTTTATACATCATGGCTTCTTCTTTTGTTAAATTAAAATCATATAGCCAAGGATCTTTACTCATTTCAGTTAAAGACTTTTGTGAATGTTGTGGATTATCTTCTAAATAATCCTGTATGTATGATGATACTTTTTGACTTGTTTCTGTTTTTTTAATCACTTGTATGTACCGGCACGTTGTAATGTTGTTGGAATGCTTCAGCATCTTTGATAGTATTAACAATAGGCATGCCTTTTATATTTAAACTGGTGTTTAAAATAACTGGGCAACCAGATTGTTTATACCATTCTGATAGTGCTTCATGTAATTCAGGGTGTTGCCTTTTGTTTACAGTTTGCACTCTGCTAGTACCATCCCCATGTACCACTGCAGGTATGACGTCGGGTTTTTTGCATTTTGCTACAAATTGCATGTAAGGTGCATCTATTACATCGCCTGGCATTTCAAACCAATCTCTTGCATACTCCTCTAATACAATAGGCGCAAAAGGTCTAAACTTTTGACGTCTTTTAATTTCATTTACTTTATCTTTTATTTCATTTCCCCTAGGGTCAGCAATCAAACTTCTGTTACCCAATGCTCTTGGACCAAACTCTGCAGGACCATTTGCTATTCCAAATATTTCATTTTTGCTTAAACTATTTAGAAATTTCTTTTTGGGCCATGGGCCTTTGATATCATATCCTAAATAAGGTCCTTGCCAATTAACTTTTTTACCACTCAGTCTATGCCAATATAAAGCCGCGGCTCCTAGACTGCTACCAGCATCACCTGGGTTTGGCATGATGTGTATGTTGTCATACAGCTCATATAATCTACTATTAGCAACACAGTTTAAGGCAACGCCTCCCATAAACACAATGTTATTTGTTCTTGGCATATATGTTTTTGCTAATTTGGCATATGCTAATATTCTTTCTTCGCATACTGCTTGAGCACTTGCGGCTAGATCAAACTGTGTTTGTTCGTCTAGTTCACCCGGCATAAACTTTTTAGGTAACCCTTTGCTCATGTTTATTGTGTGTAAGCATTCATGTAGGTTGTTATATGGGTCAGCATGTTTGAATAATTCTTTATTCATTTTATCTACATACAAAGGTTTGCCATAAGCCGCCATACCCATTAAGATGTATTCATCCTCCATTGGCTTTAAGCCAACAAATGCTGTTACCGCACTGTAGAACAAACCGAGACTATTTGGAAACTTAGTATCATGCAACAGTTGCATTCTTGTGTCGCCGCCTCTGTGGGTTTCCCATCTGTAAATTGTTGATGTTTGAAATTCACCTATAGCATCAATGGTCATTATAGCCGCATCGTCAAATTCTGTAGGCGAGGTTAAAATACCTGCCGCGGCATGACTTTCGTGATGTAAACAGTTTATTACTTTTATGCCTTTCAATTGCGGATAAAATCTTTCAATCCATTCTTCAGCAGTAGGTTCTGTAAATGCCGCTTTGATACTACTCCATGTGAATTGTGAAAGCCTTCGTTTGTTTTTAAGTTTACTGCTTTCGTGAATCACAATGACATCAGGTCTGCCGTGTTTCAATGCATCAGCAATTAGTCCTTTATTTAAAAAAGGATCATTTTTTATTTTGCTGTATCTTTCTGCATGCCCAGCAAATAATATATCGCCGTCCTCAATAACGCACACACTGGCGTCATGAAACATACAACTAATACCTAATATTCTCATCTGTAAATAAATGGATCTGCTTTTCTTATCTGCTCAAGTTTTTTCTTAAGCATTTCTTCTTCTTCATCGGATAACTCAAACTCTTCTTCAGACAGATCTTCTCCCTCACGACCACGTTCACGATTACCGTCTGCATTAAGTTCGGTCATATCTTGTTGTTTATGTTTTTGATTTTTAGTGCTATCTTCTATAGGATTACCATATAAGTCTCCCATATCAATAATTTTATCAGGAGCACCTAATCCGTTCATATCTTTTTCTTCAGTCATTGTTTTTCTCTTCAATATGTTGAATTAGTTTTTTAGCATATAGAGAATGCACTAATTCGTCTGCATGTAGCCAATCAGTAAAATGTTCACTGTGGCTTTCAAGATAATTATCTATAAAACTGTTGTATTTTTCAAAGTAACTATCTTGTGGAAATATTTGATCTAAGCCTTCCCACCCAAAATGTACAAATTCGTCTCCGATTATCTTTGCACAATTACTAACCTGTAAATGGTCTACGCCACATTGTTTTAAAAATGTATTTGTAGTTATTATACTTATTATTTTTTTATAAAAACCAAAATCAAAATCGGTATGATAAAGTTGTAATGCTTTAAACCAGTTGGTAAAATCTGGCCCGTTTGTGTGTATTGTACCACCTAATGTGTTTACAAATGCTTGAGGGTCCGCACCATTAGCCCAATGATAATGTTGTCCTTTCCAAGTAAACTCCATTCTTTCGTTGGTGCTCCAACCTACGACCACAAATAATTTTTTAGGATCTCGTTTTTCTGTTATCCAATTTGACACAAACTCTACAATAGTTCTCTGTATATATTCATTACTACCACCAGGCACAGATAAATTTATGTAATTTAAATTAAAATGTTTAGCAAGTAATCCTGCCCATGCTTTATTTGTGTTTATTTTAGATCTGCCTGTATATCCTGGCCCTTCTATTTCACTGCCAGCCATGTGACTACAGCCAACTGCTAATAGTGTTGTTTTATTTGTCAAGTCCATTTTAAACTGCTCCACAAGTTTGGTATGCTTTGCTCTAAACTTTGATTACGTTTTTTATCTAATAGTTCTGTATACTGTCTAAATATTTTCATTTGTTGTTCTGCATCTTCGTTTACATTACTATCATCTAATGCATTTATTAATCCCAAAACACTTTGAGTATTACGTTCATCATCTTTAAAATATGTACTAGTGTTAAGCCAATCGTGTAAACGAAGTTGTGCTTCTACTCTTATACCTTTGGGTAAGTTTCTTATGTCTAAACATTTAGGATAATTGTTTAATAAGAAACTGATGTCTATTCTTCTGCCGCTAAAGTTTGTTATTTCTTCAGCATAGTCAATTAAGTCTGTGATGTTTAATATATTATATATCTGTACAACCGGGCTAAACAATATGTTACCTACAACATCTGACTTAGCATAGTCTCTGATATGTTTATCTACTATACTCCAAGTACTACCACTACGAATATATTCGTTTACTTCCCCATAGCCATCGACACTCAAACACATTAATACATTTTTAAACTTTGCAATTAAGTCTAAGAATCTAGGCTGTATGTTTGTCATGTTGCTGTTAAATACTAAGTCGATGTTTTGGTTGATCTGTAGTTCAATACATTTGTCGAGGATCCAATACACTCGTTGTATAATGGTAGGCTCACCCCCAGTGAAGTAGAGCCTATTGACGTTAGGCAACCACTCTTCGACTGTTGCCAAAAACCCAGGGTCATCAAACCAAGGCTGAGTGTAATCGCTAAAGTCATTCCAATGACTTGTTTCCACGATAAATTTTCTTTCTTCTTCATTATATAATTCCTCGTCTTTTAATTCCTTATAAATTGCACTGCTGTTTTGACTTTGACACATTCTGCAACGCAAGTTACACAGTGTTCCTAATCTAAAGTCTAAATATTGTGGCGCCTCTTCTACAACATAATCGTTGTCGATACTTTTATCAATTACGTTTTTAATCTCATCAGCATTCCAATGAAAACCCATCCAGTCTTTAATATAGTTTTCTCTATAACTTGGAATACCTAATCTTTCTAAATCATAGCAAGGTTCACAGCCTTCTACTTGTTCACCTTCTATCATTTGACGTCTTATCTTTCTATAGTGATTGTTATTCCACACTGTGGATATATCATCTCCTTTGTTTAGCATCAGTATACTGCCATCGTCATTTTTTATTTGACCATTAGCAACACAACAGAAGTTTACAGTACTACTTGGCTGTGTCATAACATGTATCCAAGGATAAGGACAAAATGTTTTACTATATTCTGTCATGTTTATTTCCTGCTTTCACAACTTGCATTTGATTTATCAAGTCCATCGCCTTTTCATTTTTAAAATAAGGTTCCATATACTTCCAAAGTTCTGGAAATGTTTCTGCAAAACTTTCGTTTCTATACTTGTCGCTGAATGATGTTTGTCTTACAAACTCATCCATATAACCTTCGTAGTGTTCTTGATTCATAAAATTCAGTGTGCTTTGTATTCTATGATCATTGTGTGTTTTAAACTTGTCTGTGATTGCTTGTTTAACTTTTACTGGCAATGCTTTAGGACTTATGTGATGTGGCACATACACCATGTTAAAATGTATTTCACTGTCTATGTTATGTTCTAAAGAATATGTTAATAGTTCGTCCATGTACATTATGTTAAACAAACTAACTGTATAAAAAATATTTGTTCTAATGCCGGTGGTGTTTTTAAACTTCCAATAGTTTTGCATTACAGCATCAAAGTCTTGCGGATGTCTTATATAATTAAAACGTTCACTTACACCGTCGATACTAAAAAACACTTGTACATCTTTGAACTGTTGTAGCAGTTCAATATGTTGCTCTGGATATATACTGCCGTTAGTGTTATAACTTAAACTGATATCTTTTGCTCTACCTTTGTCAGCAAGTGTTTGTAATATATCAAAATGTCTTTTAATCAAAAACGGCTCACCGCCAAAGAACTCCAAACTTTCTACTTCTTCAATTTGGTTTTCTAAGTCGTCCCAAAACTTTTCGTTTAGTTCGGGCCAACGTCCTAGTCTTCCCATGAGGTGAGCAAAATGATTTGTATCACCATCACGTTCTATTTCTTCCGGTACCCATTGACTGCTTGCAAACCCTGTGCATATTCTGCATTTAGTATTACAAATATTTCCTAACTTGAGGTCCATGCTTTTAGGTTTAGCATGATCTAGATTATCCAAATGATGTGGAAACTTTTTAAGTTCACGTAAACGTTTGCTTTCTATGCCTGCGGCTTCTTCGTTCCAACAGTTGTAACATGCTTTAGGTTTTTCACCTGCTAAGAAATCTGCTTTTAGTTTTGCCAACCATTCACTATCCCAAGCATCTTTAAGTGTGTTGCCATCTGCTAAGTTTATGCCTGGTGCTGTTTCTTGCATAACACAACAAACACCAACTTCACCGTTGGTGCGAGCTTCTTGATTAATCCAAGGTAGTATGCAAAAGTGTTCCGGTCTCATCGTGTCACTATCTCGTTATATCTATCTCTAAATTCTTCAAACTCAGGATGCACGTCAAAGAAGTTCTCTGCTCTAAATCTATCCATCTCTTTGATATCTGCTAGTGCTTCGTCTAATAGATGTGTGTCATCACCGTCTAAGAAACTGTGGAATGCTTTAAATGTGTTTGTGGTTCTACCTAATTTATCTTTGCCTTCCAACCACTCTAACAGGTTTGCTATTTTACGTTGTGCTTCTTTTCTCAAGTGTTCTGGTAACACTGTTGCTCTATGTACAGGTTTACCTAACAGTATGTTCACAGCAAACTCTTCTGGTTTCAAAAATCCTGTGTCTACAAGTTCCATAAAGAAGTCTGTGATGTTTAATGCATTAAACAAACTTACAGTAGCACTAACATGAAAGTCTATGTTAGGACATTCTGA
>Ga0181591_10004999_pt1 | contig 11526 bp, 10 predicted proteins | sample 071ome_33_FD_133757 | JGI IMG/M metagenome (GOLD analysis project Ga0181591, IMG submission 133757) | Coastal salt marsh microbial communities from the Groves Creek Marsh, Skidaway Island, Georgia - 071412AT metaG (megahit assembly) | ecosystem: Environmental > Aquatic > Marine > Intertidal...
AGATATTGCTGTAAATGAAATAAGCATAGATCCTATGCAGGACAATTTTTGGAGTAAAAATGAATAATATTGCAAAACTAGATAGTGACCCAACAGAAAAAGTAGACTTTGAAGTAGATCCAAGCACACACGATGCATGGAAAGCTAGTTGGGCAGATAGTTTTCAATTACAAGATTTTATGGACGAAGACGAACTCGAATGGCTTAAAGAACACATGTTAAAAAGATATAAAAAAATGCGTGTAAAAGAATCTGGTACATTACATTTTTTTAGCGATAATGCCGAAATTGAAGATAAGTTTTTTGACAAATGGAAAGCTGTGATTCCTGAATTGGAAAAAACTGGTGTGTGGGAAGGTAATTTTGTTATGACTGCAAGTCCTTATAACTTGCATATTGATACAGGTCGTCCAGAATACTTAATAGACAGAGGTTTAGTACCAGGAAGGCAAATTATTATACCATTATGGGTAGGTCATACTAATAAAGAATATAAAGGTACAGATAAAACTCCACCAGCTGGTACCGTAATTTTTAAAAATCGTTTTATTAAATATGGAACAAACTTTGCAAAAAGTGATAACAAGTACGATACTGATGTATTTTATACCGTAAGAAACTATGACAATTTAGTTTGCTACAATCAAGACGGTAGTGTTTGGGACGTAGATTGGGACAAACCTATTGATGCTGAAATTAGAGCAAAATATTTGAGTCATTTTCCTGCACGTTGGTGCGATGGCATGGAGTTTGAAGCAATGTACAACTGGGATAGAGGAAGTTTAATAGCGTTTGATAGATGTCAAGCCCATAGTGGAATGGATTTTCCTAAGTATGGTGTTACAATGAAAGCAGGTTTAAGCCTTATGACTACAAGGAAACTTTGATGGTTCCTGACTTAAAACGTGTACACATAGAAGCAAGCGGTAGATGTAATAGTAAGTGTCCTATGTGTAGTAGGTTTACTATAGATGGATATCTTCAACCTGGGTTAAAAACTATGGATTTAGAAGATGAAATGTTTTTTAAGTTTTTTACCGAAGATCGTACTAAAAATTTAGAGCATGTATACTTTAGTGGAGTTTATGGCGATCCATGCTTAAACAAAAGCCTTGTAGATTATGTAAAATGGTTTAAAAAATACAATGTAGATGTAGCAATTGACACAAATGCAGGATACCGTAATACAAAATGGTGGGCAGAACTAGGCGCTATGCGTACAAGAGTGCATTTTGCTATAGATGGATTAGAAGATACAAATCATTTATATAGACGTGGTGTAGTTTGGGACAAAGTTTGGAAAAATGTAAACGCATTTCAAGAAGCAGGTGGTAATGGCGCTTGGACTTTTATAGTTTTTAAACATAATGAACACCAAGTAGAAGAAGCAAAAGAATTAGCAGCTAGTTTGGGCATGGATTTCAGATTAAAAGTTACACAAAAGTTTAGAGGACACAAAAATTGGGCTGTAATGGAAGACGGTGAAAAACTTTATGAGTTAGAACCTCCTGAAATTCCAGAATATAGACATCCAAATGTAGGCAATGTAGATCATATACCAACAAAAGCAACTTTTAAATTTAATTACCAAAAACCTACACCATTAGATGATGTAGAAATTGATTGTCAAATACAAAATTGGAAAGAATTATTTCTAGCACACACAGGACACGTGATGCCTTGTTGTTTTTTAGGAACATTACATCATGATAGCCCTGGTGCATATCAATTTACACAAGAATTTGATATGAATAGTGTCGATTTACACAAAGTTTCTCCGGAAGAGGCCATAGAAAATTTATATGATATTGAACGTAGATTTAAATTAAAAAGTATTGCTGAAGGCAAGTTGCTTACGTGTGCAAGAACATGTGGTAAGAAATTTCAAAATAAAACGGTTTATGTAAAATGAGTGAAAAAAATAGTTTTTGTATCTATCCATGGATACACATGCAGTTAAAACCAAATGGACAAGCTAAACCTTGTTGTAGATTTGATCATATGAACAATGCATATGTTGATGAAAATGGTGAACACATTATGCCCCAGTACAATGTAAAAAACATGGATCTTGAAGACATAATGAAAAGTGAATTTTGGACACGCTTAAGACAAGATATGTTGCGTAACAAAAAAATTCCAGGATGCTACAAATGTGATAACGAAGATGCCAAAGGTAGTTATAGTATGCGATTTAATGCTAACCATGCATGGAATAAACAAAACGAATACAGGCCAACCAAAGAAAACGCATCATTAAATTTTAGATATTTAGAATTAACAACAGGAAGATATTGCAATCAAGCATGTAGAATGTGTAGTAGCGACTTGAGTACTTATTGGGACGATGATGACAAAATACTAGAAAAACATTATTCTGATAGAAAAGACTATAGTAAACGTCCTCAGACACTAGATTTGAATTTTAACGAAGAAGATTTTGAAAATACATCATTAATAAAACTAACCGGCGGTGAACCCATGATTTCACCAACATTTATTCCTTTTATTGATAAAGTTCTATCAAGCGGAAAATCAAAAAATATACTTATTCAAATTTACACCAATTGTAGTTGGGTACCTAAAGCAAAAATTATTGACAGATTAAAGAAATTTGGAATTGTGCAAATATTTTTAAGTATTGATGGTATAAGCGAAGTAAATGATTATATAAGATATCCTAGTAAATGGTCTACCGTAGAAGAAAGTGCAAAAAAATGGATTGACATATCTAAAGAGCACAGGAATTTTGATATTGTTTTTAGTCCAACAATAAGTTTGTATAATGTTTTGCAAATTAATGACATGTGGAAATGGTGGGAAAAGTTACAACTTGATACCTTTGGTGAGAAATTTATAGTAGATAATTCTTTATACGAAATGTATTTAAAAGACAAAGACATAAAAGGCGATACAAGTTACATATATGAAGTTGCTAGATTTAGTCCTACTATTTTACATACACCAACATATCTAAGTCCTACGCAGTTACCTAATAAAGAAGAAATTTTACAAGGTTTGCAAAAAATAATTGATAATTATGAAAATGTATCAGAAACTATCACGGAAAAAGAATATTTTACAAGATTTAAATATACAATAAAACATTTAATATCTAGTATAAGTAAACCGTCTAATAATGAGTTGCAAACTTTTACTGAATATAGCCTTGATTTAGACAAAATTAGAAATCAAAATATTAAAGAGCAAATTCCAAACTTGTGGAACCAGATAAAAGACTTAGTAGAAGAAAAAACAAGAACATGAGTAAAACCTTTTGTCCTATGCCGTGGACTCATTTAAACATAAAACAAGAGGGCAAAGTAAGTGCTTGTTGGAGATTTCCTGACAAGCTAGGAGATTACCGAACACAGCGTTTACAAGACATTTGGAATGATTCTTCTTTACTACAACTACGTAATGACTTGTTAAATAATGTTCAAAACAAAGGATGTCGTAGTTGTTGGGACATGGAAAACAGCGGTACGGTTAGCACTAGACAAACTTGTAGTCATACTTTTAATTATGTAGATCAAAAATTTGTCGAAGATAATCAAAATAATGATTATACATTTCCTACAAAGTTTATACGCAGTGTAGAAATACGTTTTGATAACATTTGTAATTTAATGTGTAGACATTGTAGTCCTGACTATAGTAGTGTGTGGGAACAGGCTGTGAAAAAAGATACTGCACTTATGGAAAAAATGCAAGAATATGGTACATACAGGAAAGATGCTAATCATGTTAGCCTTACACAAGAAATGGTAGACGAAATAGCTAATGAACTTGCACCTAATCTTGAAGAAATAATGATTGCAGGCGGCGAGCCTTTGTACCATGACAAACACTACAAGTTTTTAGAAGATATGCAACCATATGCTAAAAACATAAGATTAAGTTATAATACAAATCTAAACATTTTAGAATATAAAGGAAAAAGTGTATTAGACTTATGGAAAAATTTTAAAGAGGTTTGGGTACGAATTAGTATAGATGGAGATCCTAGTTGTTATGAATATGTGAGAGCAGCAGGTAATTTACACAAAGTTGAAGACAACATAAAAAAACTTAATAGCACTCTTACTAATGCTGATATAAGTGCAACTTGTACGGTAAATTTATATAACATTACACGTTTTGTTAATATATGTAAGTATTACACAAGTTTAGATGTTTATTTCCATACTAGTCTAGTCCAGTATCCTAAAGCACTTAATATAAAATTATTACCTCAACATTTAAAAGACAAAGTTACAAATGATTTTAATTATTGGTTTGATAATGAAGCCGAAGAACATGTCGCAAAATATGCAAAATACACAAAGCCTGAAAAGCAATTACAACGTATTAAGAAATTTGGAAGTAATGTTCTAAACTATATGAATAGCGATGATTGGCATAACGAGTGGCACAAGTTTTTAGATTATAGTAAGGCATTAGATAATCACCATTCAACAGACTTGTTTAAAACTTATCCAGAATTTCTATTCTGACAATATTTTATAGTATTGTTGTTCGTATTCAAACATAGATTTTATATCTGAACTAAAATCTACTTGTTGTTTGTCTGATGCAACCATTTTAATATCTACAATTAAATTATTGTTTATGTTTTCAATCTTTTCTAAATGTTTTATTGTATAAGAAGTTATGTTTTTAATACCAAATTGTAAAGCATTACTTCTAAATCCTGGTATATCTCCTATACAATGATATATTCCTGTAACATCTATATTTTCTAAACATGATATAATATTGTCATCGTTGAATAATAAGTTAGCTTGTGTATATTGATGATTTTTTTCTTTGTAATTTTTCCAAGACTTTTTTATATTTTTTTCTGTTTGAAAATGTTCAAGTAGTTTATACCATTCGTTGTTTACCATTTCAGATATACTGCCCTTGTGCCACAAAGCATTTTCGTTTGGAATACAATTTATAAGTGTATCATGTAATGTTTTATATTCGCCGTTCCAAAAATTGGTAAAGGTTTCTTTGATTAAAATATTTCTTGCAAATATATCAAAATGAACATAGTTTTTTGCTTGCACATATTTTTCTCCTAGAATAAATGCCTTAAACATACTACAAGGAGTTATTATAGTGTTGATACTTTTTTGTGTTTCTAAAAAATTGAAATCTGGGCATATTTTTTCTGTATTAGAAAAGAAAAACACACCGTCATCTTCTGGAATACTATGAGTAAAATTACGTGTAGAAACCAGTTGACTAATAAACTTAGACATATTAGATGGTAGTATATCTAAATTTGTATACATTTTAAGAATATCGTTCCATAAAGTTATGTCTTGATTTGCATTAGTGTTAATGTAATGATTTTCAAAAGATGGATCATACTTTTCTGCTGCTAAGAATAGTCTTTCTATTGATAGATTTGGAAATTTTTTTATTTCTTTTAAATTAATAGTTATTATGTCTTTGTTGTTGGGATTACCTTTGATAATCCAATTATGATTATTTTTTTGACAATATATGATATCGTCAATAATATGTTTATGAACGTTCCAAAAATTAGAAGCATACACTCCAAACCAACTAATAATCAAGTATTCTGTATCATCCTCTGGATTATTAATAAATTTACTTATAATGTTCTTTATATCAGTATCGTATATAAATTGTTTACATGCTGCTGTTGAATTTTCAATAGTGTGAGCACGTAAGTAATACAACAACCAAGATTTTTTAATATCCTCGTTTACTTCTGCAACATATTCCGGTACAACAAAAGAATGTTGTATTTTAATCATAAATTATTCTCCAGTGATTATAACTATCTAGTATGCGATCGCTCCACGAGTCATTTGCTTGACCGTGTGCAATAATATGATACCTATCTTCACTACTCCAGTTGTATACACTATGTATGTTGTACAAGTTTAATTTAATTACACTACCTTGTTGCCATGGCAAATACCCTATTTCGTCCATATAAAAATGACAACCTTCAGGATTATTCAAAGCAATATTTGTTGGTCCTATATGGTTTTCATCTAAAGTTATACTATCTCTATGCGGTATAATATAACCACCGGGTGCAAGTTTCATAATTCTTATTCTATCATATCTTTTATAATCAAATCTATTCATAAAAAAGTCAGTAATAGTTGGACACCATTCTGCTATATCAGTCCATTTATATGGCGCATCTTCTCTATCTTTAAATCCGTATGTGTGATGTGCTTCTGTGTGAACACTGCTTAACCCGTGTATACATAAACTACTCCATCCTTTATGACTTTCGTGATGTCTATGAGGAACATAATGTTTTTCCAATTGCACTGCTTCCCAGTGCATTTTATCCCAATCTGCATCTTCAAACCCTACTATAGGTAAAAATGGAATAGAACTAAATCTTACTTCTTGTGCTGTGCTGTAATCTTGTGGATATTTAGGTTTAGCAGGCTTCATGTTTCTGCGGGCAAAAATGTCTGCAGGTTCATTGCTAACACCCCATTCAGTTACCGTATACATAAATGTTCCTTTTTTTATAATATGCGTATATTTATTGGTAAATATTGCGTTAGGAGTTTTTTATGAACAATACCTTGTGCAGTGCTGCATGGTTAGATATGAATATCGACTTTGGAAACAAAACAATAAGTCATTGTTGTAAAAGTGAAAAAGAATCATTTCCAGAAAATTTAACTGAAGATTTTTTTAATAATAGTAATCACATAGTTAATTTACGTAAAGACTTGCTAAATGGTGTAGAAAATTCTGCATGTAATCACTGCTGGTTAAGTTACAAAAACACAAATAGTGCATATAGAGATTTTAAAAACAAATGGAAAACAGAAAATGATGTTTTAAATTTAATAGAAAACATAGAAATAACACTAGATAACGTTTGTGATATGGCATGCATATATTGCGACTTATCCAACAGCAGTAGAATAGCTCAAGAAGTAGGACATACTCCTGTGATGACTATTCCAAATCAAGAACACATTGAAACATTTATAAATTGGTTTGAAAAAAATTGTAAAAAACAACCTTTTAATAGTCTTAGTTTCTTAGGTGGTGAAATAAGTTATAGTAAAAACTTTTATAAGTTTATGCAATTAATTTTAGAAAAACAAAGTTTACACGATATAAAAATTAATTTTAGTGTGCTTACTAATGGCAATGCTACAGAAAAGAATCAAAAAAAATTAATAGAATTATTTGATTCATTACCTGCTAAATGGGGTATTAGCTTAGGTATAAGCAACGAAGCGGTAGGGGAAGTAACTGAATTAGTAAGATATGGAGTAAACTGGAAAAGGTTTAGTACTAACTTTATTGAGTACATTAGCCATCCTAGGATAGTAAACGTAACACTTGCACCTACCCCTAGTATATTTACGGTATCACGTATGCATGAATACTTTTCGTGGTGTATAGCAGAGTTAAGAAAAACAAATACAAAACTTGCTATATTTGGTAATTGGGTAAACTGGCCTGAAGTATTAGATCCTGCAAGATTAGACGAGTCTTATAAAAAACATGTACAAAAAACACAAAAATTAATTCAAAAAAATTCTGATATTTTTATAGATGAGTCACAACATTCTCATACCGTTACTTGGCTTAAACAACTAGAAAATAGAATTAACACAATACCGCACAATCAACATGATTTAGATCAATGGTTATTAATGATGTCTAAACAAAAACGTGATGAAAGAATACTTAAATTAAAGGAATACTTATGACCAAAGAATGGAAAAATCCAGACTGGTTTCCAGCGCACGGAAATAATGCTTGTTTGTTAAAATGGAGTCAGGTAACATTGAGTTTATGGGATAACACTAGCAGTAGTTGTCACAGAAACGGTATGGCTAAAATACCAGAAGATTTTGATTTTCACAATAGTCCTAAATGGCAGGAACATCGCAAAAAGATGCTAAAAGGCGAATGGCCTAGTGATGGCTGGGGATGTGAGCATTGTAGAGATCAAGAAGCTATAGGCGGAACAAGTGATCGTATGCAATGGTTAAGCAATGAATATAATAAAAGATATGTTCCTAAAGAACTTTTAGATAATCCACATGCTACAAAAATTAAACCAACTCAAGTAAGTATGCATTTTAATAATAAATGTAATTTAAAATGTGTGTATTGTGGTCCTCAATATAGTAGTGCATGGGTAAAAGAAATAGAAAAGCACGAGCCTGAAAATCCTAAAATAGCACATTATAAAAATTTAGAAACTACTTATAAAGAGAGATTAGAAAAGTTTTATGTTTGGATGGAAGAAAATTATCAAAGTTTAAAAGCATTTGATTTGTTAGGTGGAGAACCTTTTATACAAACTGAAACATGGGAATGTGTGGATTGGATGATAAAGCACCCAAATCCTGAATGTGATATAGAAATATATAGCAATATGGAAGTTAAACCTGTATTATTTAAACGAGGTTGCGAAAAATTAAAAGAATTAAGTAAAACGGTAAATGAAGTTGTTTTTGTTATTAGTGTTGATTGTTTTGGACCAGAAAGTGAATATATTAGATTTCCTCATAACTGGGATGTAATGGAAGAAAATATAAATTATTTAATTTACGAATGTCCTGAGATTGTACCTACAATGAACTGGACGGTTACAAATCTAAGTCTTAAACAAACACCTGCATTAGTTCGTAAAGTAATTGAATGGAATAAACATCGTAATGTAAGTGTTAATTATAACAGATGTATGGATCCGCATTTTTTTGATCCAAAAATAATGCCAGAAGGATTTTATGACGATACATTAGAAGAACTACGTGAACTTAATAAAATTATGTATGGTAAAGATAAAGGTCCATACATGGATTATGTAGAAACTATATTTAAAGAAATTACAGAAACACCTGCAGACTATGATGCAATCAAAATGCTAAAATGGAGATTAACAGAGTTAGATAAACGCAGAGGCACAGATTGGCAGCAAACATTTCCATGGTTAACTACATTGGGTCATAATCAATGAGTAAAAAATATTTAAATTATGAAGGAAAAAAGTTTTGTACTGAACCATATCGTACCGTTTGTATAGGACCAACTGGAGGTGTTACTGCGTGTTGTGCATTATCAAAATACAACTTTGGGCTTGTTACTGAAGAAACTCAAAACAGCTTAGATAAAATTTATGATAGTAAAGAATGGAAAAGATTTTTTAAAAATAATTCAATTGGTAATTTTGATAATAAATGTATTGATGCTTGCGGACGTCCAGGAATTACCGTTTACAATCTTAGTTGGAAAATAGCCGAAAGAGAAGGATGGAAACATAAAAATAAAAAACCAGTTTCTGCAGATATAGCATTTAGTAATTTATGTAATTTGTCTTGTACAATGTGTGATAGCACTTTTAGTTCAGAATGGATCAAAATAGCAAAAAAAGAAAAAGGCGAGTGCAAAGATAAACCTTGGAATTTTAGTGAAAAGCAAGTAATTGAAATTGCAGAGTATATAAAAGATGCAACACGTATTGTGATAAAAGGCGGAGAGCCTATGTTTAATCCTAGACTACCTTTATTTGTAAAAGAATTAGCCAAGCATAATACAAATAGAGATTTTACTTTGATCACAAATTTGAGTGTAGTACAAGACGAAACTTTAAAAGAATTTAATAAATTTAGTCTTAATGGTGTAAAACCTCATTTACAAACTAGTTTAGAAAGTTGTGATGAAGATTATTATAAACTTATTAGGGGAGGAAATACAACCACTTTTGATAAATTTGTAAAAAATTTAAATTATGTAAAAGAAAATTACAATAATATTCATATTAGAGTGCATTACTTAATAAATGCATGGTCGATACATAGACTGCGTGAAGACTTAGAAATATTACACTCGTTAGGAGTGCAAAAAGTTGGAATGGATACAATAATTGGTCCTGCTGAACAATCTTTTATTACTCAAAATGATAAAGTTAGAAGGAAAGCATATAGAGACATAAAATACGTAACTATAAAATATCCTAATTTTATTGAGAATCCAAATGAAATGTTAAATCAGTTTTTAGATGTAAAAGATTTCAACAAAAATAAAGCAAAGAACATAAAATTAGCGCAAGAATATTATGATAGAAGATTATTACAAGGCACAACTTTTAAAAAATCTTTTAACGAACTTTTTGGGGAGTATATAAACAATCATGTATAAGGTTTGGGCGTTTGGTGATAGTGATACAGCAGGACATGAGCTTGGTTCAAAAAAAATAAATTTTAGGAATTTTCTAAAAGCAAGGAATTTCAATACTGCATATGAAGCACAAAAAAGTTTATCAGATAAACAATATGAAGATTTTGTTAGTCAGTGGCTAAAACAAATAGATAATATACAAACACCAGAATTAAGTTACGCAGGACAAGTTGCAAGTTTGTTAGGTAGAAATTTAATATCTAATGCAGTTACTGGTGCAAGTGTAGACGAACAAATTTTAAGATTAAGTCAAACAGAAGATAAAATCGATTGGAAAAATGATTTAGTAATTTTTGGTGTACCTAGACCGTATAGATGGATGACACATACAGGAGAATGTGTTCAAGCATCAAGGGTTTTAAGAAAATCTAAAACACAAAAATTGTGGATGGAAGTAGGTATGTCAAATATTGCATTGAATATATATTATGCATCTGCTCATACGTATATAAAACAAAGATGGCCTCAAGTTTTATTGATAAGGATGCATAGTGTACTAATAGATCCTGCAATCAATTTAAAAAAAATGCAAGATTGTTTTTTTAGTAAGGTTAGTTTAGCTGAGTTTGCAAATGATAATTACGGACAAGATTGCACATATCCTGGTGGACATTTTAGAGAATTTGTTCATGAAAGTTATGCATCTTTGTTATTAGATATGTTGACAAAAGACAAGAAATATAGTAAAATAATAAAATGAGTGAAGATTTAAAATGGTCAAATTATGACTTTACAAAAATACCCTTTGATGACATCGTACAAGTTGGACAACGTACTCTACTTTATAGAGATATTTTTAGTGTTAGTTGGCTTCTTGGCAGGTTTTGCAATTATCGTTGCAGTTATTGTTGGCCTTACGCCCGTAGCGACCGTAAAGACCACAGACCCACCGAACTTTGTCTTAAAACAATTGATGAAATAAAAAGGCAAGCACGTGGTAACGGATTTAATAGTTTTCATTTTAGTTTGTCTGGGGGCGAGCCTACCTTTCATCCAGGGTACTTGGACATACTTGGTCACTTGGCTGATGATGTGTCTAATACTAATTATACTTCTGTCCATATGACATCAAATTGTAGTAGACCGATGAAGTGGTTTGAAGAGTATGTAGAACGAGCAAAACCGTTCCATAGAGCTAGTATTACGGCAAGTTTACACACAGAACACTTAAATACTAAGGAGAAGATGCAGGACTTTGCAGATAAATTAATCCTGTGTCAAGAACATGATGTACAAATTACAATTAATATGGTTATGGTTCCTGAATGGTTTGAAAGAGATTGGGAAAACGCTCTATTCTTTCATGAACAAGGAATCAATGTCACT
>Ga0181591_10005008_pt1 | contig 11518 bp, 5 predicted proteins | sample 071ome_33_FD_133757 | JGI IMG/M metagenome (GOLD analysis project Ga0181591, IMG submission 133757) | Coastal salt marsh microbial communities from the Groves Creek Marsh, Skidaway Island, Georgia - 071412AT metaG (megahit assembly) | ecosystem: Environmental > Aquatic > Marine > Intertidal zone...
ATCGAGGATTTGAACGTTGATCTCTGTTGTTGCCAATCCAAAGACAAGGTTTTCGCTGAGGCACTCGGAACGTGCCAGCGAATCAAAATAGGGCCGGTCGGACTTGAACCGACGACCAAGGGATTATGAGTCCCCTGCTCTGACCACTGAGCTACAGCCCCTTTTTGAAAGCGCAATATTTCGCCCTTATTCGGACTTTGAGCAAGTGATTATGGAAGCTCACTTCAATAAGTAAACTCCCCAAAAGGCCGATTCTCGAATTGGCGCAATTGCTCGCTGAGACGCTCTTTCAATCGCGCCGCGACCGGAGAGTGCTGATCGATGACATTGCGGTTTTCGAAAGGATCATTCGTCAGACTGTAGAGTTGATCGGGTACGAAGTAGTTCGGATTCGCGACGGAGGCATGGTGTCCGAGATGCCCGTTCCGGGTCAAGTAGGGACGCTTGAGCGGTCTGCCTTCGAATCCTCGAAACGCTTCATCGGAATCGACTTTTTTCTGAACATCGGGCGGATAGCGCACCGCGATGTATTTCCAGTCTTTCGTTTTCACACAGCGCGAATGACCGAGTTCACCGAAGAGGATATCACGAATGGGCTTCTTGTCTCCGAACAGCGCTGGAGCAAAGCTGACGCCGTCGATCATCGCATCTGCGGGTCGATTGGCTCCAGCCAGTTCCAGTAAGGTCGGGGCGAGATCGATATTGGCGGTGATTCCGTGATATCTAGAAGCGGGATGGACCGTTCCCTTCCATCGTGCCACGAGCGGAACTCTCATTCCGTGTTCATATAGCGTAGCCTTGCCATGACGAAAGGAGCCATGGTCGGGAACAAACATCACGAGAGTGTCTTCTTCCAGCCCGAGCGCGGCGAGTTTATCGAGAATGGCTCCCACTCCATCGTCGAGCCACAAGGCATACGCATCACGGTCCGGGAGGCCCTGCTCTCGATTCCGCCTGAGAACATCCTTACGAGTTGGCATGACGTCGAAGCCTTCCTCGATAAATCCTTCTCCTGTCATACGAGAATCAGCCTCCAGTGAAAAGCGATTCACCCAGGGAGCAGGGCCATGATGCAGGGTTGTGGAAAAGTAGAGAAAGAAAGGCTTCTCCTGCGAAGCGGAAGTTTCAAGAAAATCAAACGCTTTCGAAACAGTCCATTCGAGATTGTGAACATTGAGCGACTCATTCTCCAATTCTTTAAGATTGGCGCCATAAACCCCGTCGGCAAAATCAAAGCCGTGGCGTTTCATCTCTTCACACCAACGCTGATGATTGCGTTGCATTTTGGCATTGATGTCAGGGTCTCTCGGATCGCTGTTACGAGGATAAGTTTCGAGTTCCCTGTCCTTACCCGGCTTGGTGGTGTGAAGCCAATCGTGGCGCACGACATGGGATTTCCCGACGAAGCCCGTGCGATACCCAGCTCGCTGAAGACCTCTCGCGATATTCCATCCCTCGGGTTCGAGTTCGCCAATATTCTCCACCTGCGTCTGATCGCCAGGAGGATGTTCCTCCAGGAATTTCGGCCCCTCGCAGCGTCCCGCGTATTTCCCTGTCAGGAAACTATAACGTGATGGCGAGCAAACGGTCGAAGTGACGTTGAAATCCGTAAAGAGCATTCCCTCACTCGCCATTTGATCAATTCGCGGTGTATGAACTCGCCCTCCCATGAAGCCGAGCGAGTCCCAGCTCTGGTCGTCCGTGATGATGAAGACAACATTCGGTTTCTTTTTCCTTTTCTCCGGATCCCGTTTCGAGGCAGCCTCGCGTTGTTTCTCGGCTAGGACATTTCGGAACTCCCCGAGACGTTCCTTAAACCCAGCCTGATTGGCGAGGTTCCGTCTCTCTTCCGGATCGTTCGTCAAATTGTAGAGTTCTTCTCCATCAGACCATCTGGCATACCGCCAACGCTGATTGCGGATGGCGTAGCCAAGTTTCTCTCCGCGGCTAACCACGGAGTAGGCATACTTTTTCTTACCGATTCGCTCCGGATGATCCAGAAGTGGTCGCAAGGAATTCCCCTGCAGGTGTGCGGGCGGATTCAATCCGTTGAGCTCTGCCAGAGTCGGGTAAATATCGATGAGCTCGACCATGGCCTCGGACGCGGTGCCTCCCTCGGTCAGACCTGGAGCGCGAATAAGAAAAGGAACTTTCGCCCCTACATCGAAGAGCGTGACCTTGCCCCAGAGAAAGTGATCCCCTAGGTGATAACCATGATCAGATGTGAAGGCAATGATCGTATCCTCCCACTGCCCACTCTCCTTCACCGCGTCGAGCACAATTTTGATCTGGGTGTCGATGAAAGAAATGCAGGCATGGTAGGCCTGCATATACTCGCGCCGAAGCTGATCATTCTCTTTACCCAATTCGAATCCGAAAGCTTCATAACGCTTGGAAATGGCAGATCCGGGCAGGTTCTCCCACAAGTTCGCTCTATCTGGTGTGTATCGGATCTGATCCAACGGATAGAGATCGAAATACTTATCGGGAGCCAGAAACGGGACGTGGGGTTTTTGAATTCCACAAGCGATGAAGAAAGGCTTGTCGCCGTTCGCTCCCTCCTGCAGCCATTTCGCAACCTGGAGAGCGTTCTTTCCATCCTTGTGTTGTGCATCAGTCAGGCCGCTGCGGCCATATCCAGGCGGCGTCTGCGCATCGAGCTTGGATTTGGCTTCTTTCTCAAGAGTTTTCCACGCCTTGCGATTCTTTGGGAGATCGATGGAGCCCTGCTCTGCTTCAAATTTCTTTCGTGCCGCAGCTACGACAGGAAGTTCATCATTTTCAAACCTGTGGTACTCATGCCATGCGACTTCGCCGTGCTCATGACGAGGCGAGTGGAAGACCTTCCCGACACTCCCCGTCCAGTAGCCGTTCTCTTTGAAAAATTGCGGCATGGAAACCGTCCCGGGACGAGCCTCACGAATATCGGCCTTGTTATCGAGCACGCCTGACGACTCCGGATAGAGCCCGTTCAGAAAAGAAGCACGGGACGGCCCGCAAACCGGATACTGGCAAAACGCGCGACGGAAGGTCATCGCCTCGCTCGCGAACTGTGCGAGCGTTGGTGTCATGATGGGCTCGTAACCGCTTGTCGAGACGTGGGTATTGAGATCGTCGCAGACAATGAAGAGCACGTTTTTCTTTCTCTTTGGTTTAGCAGTTGCTGGTTTCTTCGCTGCGCTGGAAGCTGCCGGGGCCTTGGTTTTGGGGACGTAACCCGGCTTCGTTTGCGCATTCCCCTTCCCCTTTTCCCAGCGAAAAGTCTCTCCCTCGATCACGAGATCTTTGCGCGCATTGAGCTTTTCTTCCGGTTCTGAAAAGGAAGAGGGTGCCGTTTTCTGAAGCTTCGCTATCACGTCATCGAAAGCCCCGTCCCCCGCAAGATTGGTCCATTCGTGAGAGTCCTTTTGCAGGTCGTAAAGTTCTTCGCCATCGACATATTTGATGTAGCGCCAGTCGCGATTGATCACCGCATATTCACCGGGGTCCATGTAGGGGAGAAACACATCACGATCCTCCGCTTTAGCCGGATCAGCCAAAGTTGCGACAATCGATTGCCCTTCGAGGCCCTGAGCCGGTTTCGGCAAATCACACATCTCGACAAAGGTAGGAAACATGTCGATCAGGCTCACCGTAACGTCGGTCTTTACTCCTGCCGCCACGCCAGGTCCTGCCCAGATAAAAGGCACGTTCGAAGTCCTCTCCCATAAGGTGTGCTTCCCCCAATCCCCTTTCTCTCCATGATGATACCCATGGTCACTCCAGAGAACGACGATCGTATTGTCGGCATAGGAACTCGCATCGAGTGCATTGAGGACGCGGCCCATCATCGCATCGGCATAACTGATGCAGGCGAGGTAGCCGTGAATCGCGTCGGCGACGGCATCGAGTTCGACAAGACGATCATGATGCTGCTTTTTCCGGTTCGTTTTTTGTGTTCGAATTCTCTCCGGTAAATCATCGAGGTCGTCCTCCTTCATCGGAGGCAGCTCGATTTCATCCACATCATAGAGATCAAAGTATTTTCGCGGACAATAGTTAGGAAAGTGCGGCGCGTAGATTCCACAAGCGAGGAAAAACGGTCTGTCGTGTTTCTTCGCGAGTTGCTCGACGGCCCAATTGATGCGCTGGGTGTCGGCCATCGCTTCTTCTTTCTCGTTTGGAATTCCACCCCACTCGAGAAAGAGGCCACCTGTCACCTGCTTGCCTTTGTTGTAGATGCTAGCAGGAAACGTCTCCGGAAAAGGAGTCTCTTCGCTCCAGGAATCTAGCGGCCAGCCGTTTTCCCGCTGTGCTTGATTACGCAGAAAAAACTCGTCCCACCCACGCTGATCAATTGCCCCTGCCGGATGGTGAAAGAGCTTCCCAGCTCCAAGAGTGATATACCCTCCTGCCGAAAATTGCATCTGCAGGGCTTCAATCTTGGGATTGCTCACGAAGTATTTCGCTGTCCGGTAACAGCCGGTCGTCGAGGCAAACTGACCCGAAAAGATTGCGGCTCGCGAAGGCGCACAGAAAACTCCAGCTGTGTGAGCATTCGTAAAACTCACTCCACGCGCCGCAAGCTTATCGATGTTCGGCGTCAGTGCGCGAGGCGTCGTTTCGAGGCACCCGATCCAATCGTTCATGTCATCCACTGCGAGGAACAGGACGTTGGGACGCTCTCTGAGCTCTTTCGATTCCGCGTGATGAACAAGCGCACCGATAATCAGGACGTAAAAAAGGGATAGGTAAAACCTCATACTGTTTAGTTTTTCACAGGCAAAGGCAACACTCCACGCAAAAGCTCTCTACCCTTTCCTGTCAGACGCAGGTAGTGATCGCTGGGCAGACCTTCGTAATCGAGAAAGTTCACACCGTCTCCTACCGGAACATCATTTGTGCATTTGAAGATGGCGGTTCCTTCATCAATCTCGTCGAACATCGCGACGTAAGCGTTTTCGATTCCTGCCGCGCGCGTTGCAACAAACTGATCCCAGAGAAACTCCCCGCCTTGTCGGGGAATGGCTCCCAGCTCTTCGCCAGTCATGTTGTGCCAACTGAACCCGGGGAACAGAACAGGAAGATATTCGATTCCATTCCTTTCACACCAGATTCGATCATCGACGAGATGCTGAACGTGTTTTCCAGCAGCAAAGTCGACCTCGTGGTATCGCCCCACCGACCAAGGACTGATAACATCCGCCAATTTCAGCACTTCGTGCAGATGCTCATCCTCAGTCGCATCAAGCTCCTGTTCGCGCCACCCATAGGGAACGCCCAACATGATGCTCATACCTCCCCAGTCCGGGTTATGTTTCAGTAAGCGAATGAAGCGCTCTGCATCACGCAGCGAATAATCTCGATCGTCGTTGAAGCCGACTCCCCAGATCGCGACGAGAGGATTTCCGTTCAGCTGAAGATAACTCGTATCGTTCTCATCCGTGCCGATTTGCATCCTTGTCCGCAGTTGCTTCCAGTCGTAGGCCAACCCTTCGAAATCCTCGCTATTCCAGCCTGAGAGGTCATACATCAAGATCCAGGACCGCTCATTGGCGAGGGCCGCATTCCGACATAGCATCAGCTTTCGGTTGTCAGCCTTGAGCAAATCATATGAATGGTGTTCCCGAGTTACGACACCAGCGAAGCGCTGCACGATGGCACCATCGATCCCGTAATCTCTCATCCATTGGAAATGGCGATTCACAGTTTTCTCCCGCTGAGAACTGAATACGTGAGCCACCCTCCCATCTGCTTTGCGAAAGGCCGTCGGAAACTTTTCCGGACCTGTGAACTCAGACAAGTCCGGCCAAAGATCGATCGAACAATACCCAGGTTCAAACTTACCCTTCGACCTGTAGTGATGAAATCCTAAGTTGGATCCATCCCCTTCCGCACAAAACCACCCCTGGTAACCTGCCACGACTCGCCCCTTGATTCCATCTGGCTTCCCGGCATCACCGGTCAGCTTCGGAGCAGGACTGAGAACGGAATGAGCGGCTTTCCGGGAAACAGGCTCCGCATTTGCGAGGCCTGCCACGACAGCAATGAGGAAAGAGAAAACCGTGAGAATTCTCATGCTAGAAAAAAGGAGAAAGCTCATTCATTCGCGCAAAGCGCTCGCTTGTTCACCGAACTGAGAAGCCGAGAGCACCGATGCAAAGTAGCGAAAGGTATTACGCACCTTTTTTACTCGAGTTCAAGCTGGATCCCCTCGATCATAGGCTTGGACTCATTCTCGGTGGAATCTTCCATTTTTATTTCTACCTGAAATCCAAATCCATCGGGTAGAACGGACAGGTCCATCTGCGCCGGAGTCTTTGCGACCTGCTTGGAAAAGCCGGGAATGTAGTCGTAGCTCTCCTTTACTTCCTGCCAATCGGTCCATTCGTCGATTTTTTGATCATTGTCAGTGTCAACGCCGACTCGCGCAGTGACAGTCTCAACCCAAGGGCCCGGACTGGTATAATCCGTCTGCTGCTGTGTGGCGAGATAGAATTGTCCTTCCGCGAAGCAAACATCGGGATCGGGATGCCCTTCGCCGATATTGTCGCAATAGCTAAACTGCTTGTTGATGTCAGAAGAGGTAAACCATGCGACGCTCATTTTCGCACCGTGCTCGGGGTCGTAGTCAGCGAAGAGGTAGTATTGCCCACCGATTGCGATCGCAGCCCAATCCCCGAAGGCTTCCTGCTCCGGTTCGTGGATTTCGTATTCGGCCACGTTCGTTTTGTAGTTTTTCGGATCTTCTTTTACCCAGTGTGGATGCTTGTAGGTGCCGATTTCTCCCGTCCCTCTGGTTCGGTGGTCGACCGCGGGATTTTTGAAAACAAATCCGTCAATTCCATTCGGACTCACGGCATGTCCTGCGAGAGGAGAATCCCAAGAGCGCTTGTTTGCGGAGATCGGACTCCAATCCTCAATGATGACGTGAACATTGCCATCAAGATCACGAATAAAGCCGGCATCAGAACCGTGCGAAGGATCGCTCACTGCCATACCCATATTTTCTCCCGGCTCACCGTCAGTGAGATCGCTGTCGACATAGACATGAGGGTCCTGATCATTGGGAAAGTCGTAGTAGATCAACGCCTTTCCATCAACATATTCCGCACTGGTAACCCACTTGGAGAATCCTTCCGTGACCGGTCCGTGGTGCACCCAGATTTTCATGTCACGACTTTGCCATGCGTGATAACCGCCTTTACCTGGTTTCAGTCCGCCGGGGGCATCGTAGACATTGGCAAAGCGGGTCGTTTTCAACGGAATGTCGAACCCCTCTACCGAAGTTTCTTCGGGCGTGAACTCGGGTTGCGGTTTCGCTTTTTCGCCTTTCTTCCGACGCGGCTGTCCGCTGCCGTAGCGTCCGAAGATCCAGTAGTCATTCGGACCTTTTGTCAATAGAACCGGAGCATCCTGCAAATTCGATGGGCCCAGGTTCTCTATCGGATTCCAATTCTGCCACAAGGTAGATTGCGAAATGGTGAGTGATTGGGCCGAGTGCTTCTTCTCGAAAGATCGGATTTTCGTGCGCACAGTCCCATATTTTTCGGACGGTAACGCGACACCCTTTTTGATAACAACTCCTTCGGACGTTTCAACGGCTGCATTCCATTCCTTTTGCGTTTCGATGCTCCAGGGTTTGGCGTATCCGCTACCGAGGGTCGAGAGCAGGGCAATAGCGGCACTGGTTATGTTCAGTTTGTATTTCATAAAGCTGATTAGCGAGCAGGTGCTACCGGGCAGAGTCGATCACGTATTCCCTGCGCGTAACCGTTCCGTCGCCGTTCTTGTCAAAATTCTGAAAGCGCTTTTCGAGATTCTCTCCCGTCTGACCGGTGAGGTATTCTTCGAGGCTCAGTAAATCATCTTTATTGGTATCCCAGCGATTGAAAGGAATATTTCGATCTCCTTTCATTCGCTTCTTGGGTTCCCCGGTCTTCGACGTTCCGTTCTGGGAAAAACTCAAAGCGGATTCAGTAAACAAACCGCCCTTTGCTGAAACCTCCGGATAACTGCGGAGGAATTGATTTTCATCTACCAGATTGAGATAGTAGTGAGTCGTTCCTTCGGGAAGCTCGGCGGTGGCTCGGCCCTTGTCTTTCAAATCCGCAGATTTCCGAAACCATTCTTCATACCGATCCCCACCGTTGAGCGTGTAGATCAGGTCCGCCTTCACGACCTTGGCTCCGTTTTCCTGATAAGAAAAAACTACGGACCTCCCCTGCCGCTTGTGTTCGGCAACCACGCAAACATTTTCCTTGTTCGGGAGTGACGAGACGATATCCGGATTGTAATACGGGTAACTTGCATCCATCTCCGTGAGAGCTGCAGTTAGTTTGGCGTTCAGTTCCTGGGTTTTCTCCGGAAATGTTCCGGCGAGATTTTTCGCCTCCTCGATATCGACCCGCTTTGCCTCGCCGTTTTCCGTATCGTAGAGCTGGAACAATTCCAGTTCCGGTGTCGCCGGATTCTCCACGTGATCGTAGTTGCGGATCAATTTAAAATCGCCTTCACGGATCGTGCTTTCCAGAGCAACTCCGTGCGGGAAGTGCCACACCATCGTATCGCGGCTCGTGCCGTCTTCCTCCTTGACCAAATCCGGGTTTTTTGGATCGCCATGCAAAAGAGGTAAGAGATCACAACCATCGAGATTTTTCCCATCGGGCCTCGGGGTGCCTGTCATAGCCAGAATCGTCGGGTAGAAGTCGAGACCGTTCGCCATCACATCTGTCTGCACTCCTGCCGGAATATCTGGACCAATGATAATCAAAGGAACTCTCGTGCCACCTTCCTTCGCGGAAATCTTTCCCATGTCGAGCGGATCGTTGTCGGTATACCGCTCATTTGGCCCACCTTCCATACCACCGTTGTCCGAAGTGAAAATCAGATAGGTGTTCTCGCTCAGCTTGTGGCCAGGCCAGCGTGGATCGTCCGTCTCTTCGAGGTAGTCAAAGATGACCCCGAGATTGTGATCCAGTTCCTCGACCATCGCGGCGAAGAAAGGATTCTTCTGCCCGGGCACATCTTTCTTCGGAGGGCTTTTCGGGTCCGTGCCGATTCGCTCGACGTACTTTTCCAACAACGCTTCCGATCGTGTATGAATCGGCGAATGAACCAGCCAGGTGGCATAGTAGAGGAAAAAGGGATCCTGTTTGTGCTCATTAAGAAAGGTTAGGGCGTCTTCGTTGGTCTGGTGAAATGGGAACCCGTCTTCGTCGAGACAAAATGGATCGTCCACTGCGGTCGTCGCGAATCCGGAAAGCCGATCTTTCATCGACGCTCTCGCTCCTCGATCCGAGCGCGTCCAGTCGAAGCCCACATCCATTGGCTGAGGAAATGCGTGATGATCGATCGCGATGTGCCACTTCCCGGAATGCCCTGTTGTGTAACCATTCTCGCCAAGTGCTTTGGCCAACGTCACTTCATCGGCCGGCATTCGGCCGCTATACCAGGGATTCATCATGCGGACGTGTTTGTTCCGGGGATGGAGCGGTGCACCACCAACCACATGGGTTTTCTGCGCGCGCCGGATGATTCCCGCTCATGATCGCACATCGGGTAGGCGCACATGTTGGAGCCGGCGAGTATGCCTGCCAGAACATCACACCCTTTTTCGCAAGCGAATCGATATTCGGTGTCTCGTACGGAGATGGATCATCTATGTCGTAGCATTTCACGTCCTGCCAACCAAGATCATCGGTTAGAATGAGGACAATATTGGGCTTCGACGGGCGCTCTTTGCTAACCCCGAAGGCAGTAAAAAAAAAGAGGCACCCAGCTACAGCACAGGTGCTGAGCATTACATGATCGGGCAAAAAACGTCTCATCAGATTGGAAAGCAAAATGGAGGTGTGCGGTAAAATGGCAGAGGCAATATCGTTTGAAAGGGAAAAGATAGAGAGGATTGCGAAAAAGGCTGCGATCTCTAAGAAGTCGAGAATGCCTGCGGGAAGCACAAGAAACCCATCAGGACCCCATTCCTCAACCGGAATCAGAGTGCATCCACCTCCGTAAAATATGCTCCGCCGGCTTCTCCTTTTTCGTCGTAGAGCCAGGTCACTAGTTCCGTCTTTCCTGCCGGAAGATCCAGCTCGAAGACAACTCCTTTGCTGCCAGATTCCACCTTTTTCTCCGCCGATTTTCCGGCAATTTCAACTTTCGCACGAACTGCAACAACCAGCTTGTTTGCTTCGATCGGAAATTGCCGAAGGGTGATCCGATACTTACCGGCTTTCTTAACGTTGACCTTCCAAGGACCGGTGACCCGGGGAAGCTTGCTGATCGACCCAATATTCCACGGCGGATTGCCTGTCTCCATGTGCCAATCCTGCGAGCAGAGAACTGTTGGATTTTCCGCCGGGTTGCCGATATCAATCGAAACCGGAGTAAGCCGGGGAGAAACCCGCTTCCAGAACGGCTCGTAGTGTTCCCGTAGTTGCGCAACGACATCGCGCCGAGAGGCGGCAAGACTATTTTGCTGCCCGGGATCGGCGAGCATATCAAAAAGCGCTTCTTCTCCTGAATAAACGAGCCGCCACTGTTCCGTCGCAACGAAGCAAAATTCGAAGGGCTGAGGTGGCATTGCCCGGGCGTAGGCGCCTCCGAGATACTGTCCCACGAGGTGTTCTCTTTTCCAGTCGTCAGCTTTCCCGTCGAGCAGTGGTTTCAGAGAAATCCCGTCAGCATCGTATCCGGGCCCAACCGAAATCCCGCACAGCTCTGCCAGTGTCGGAAGCACGTCGATGTGCGCCGCGAGGGTGTCGATATCTTTGCCACCGACGAGCCCCCCCTTCGGCCAATGAATGAAAAACGGAACGCGATGACCACCATCGTAGACCGATGATTTTTTTCCTCGCATCCCAGCGTTGAAACCAAAAGCTGGCAACGAGTCGAGCCCCTCGAACTTCGCCCCCGCAGAGGTCCCGTTGTCGGTCATGAAAATCAGAATCGTGTCTTCCACAAGATCGAGGTCATTGAGATGCTCTCTGAGCAAGCCCATATTGTGATCGATATTCGCAACCATTCCGAAGAAATTTGGATTCGCTACAGCCTTGTTGTTCTTATAGGGTTCTGCCCATTCCGGCGGAACACGGTAGGGGCCGTGCGGCGCATTCAGGGCCAGGTAGAGAAAGAATGGGCGATCCTTATTCTCCTCCACAAACCGCATAGCTTCGCGAAACCACACATCAGTACAGTAGCCTTCGAATTTCTCGTATTTCCCGTTCCGCTCGTAGGTGTCGTCGAAGTAATCATTCCCCCAGTAGTCCGAAGCCTGACCAATTCCGCCACAACGATGCCAGACGACATCGTGAAAACCTCGATCCTGTGGGCGATGTGGAGCATTGTCGCCGAGATGCCACTTGCCGACCATTCCGGTAGCGTAACCATTTTCGGAAAACAGATGGGCCACGGTTTTCTCATCCGGATGCATCATTGTTCGACCGGAACTGGTTCGGTAGGCACCGGTACGCCCGGGATAATTTCCGGTCATCAATGCCGCACGCGTCGGCGTGCAAAAGGGACTGACGTGAAAGTC
>Ga0181591_10005022_pt1 | contig 11491 bp, 11 predicted proteins | sample 071ome_33_FD_133757 | JGI IMG/M metagenome (GOLD analysis project Ga0181591, IMG submission 133757) | Coastal salt marsh microbial communities from the Groves Creek Marsh, Skidaway Island, Georgia - 071412AT metaG (megahit assembly) | ecosystem: Environmental > Aquatic > Marine > Intertidal...
CATGTGGGAGCTTGATTTTAACTTTAAAACCCTTTCCCTTCCTCATCTTTCAACCTATCAACTCGCAGTTAAGCACTTCTCTGAAACAGTTTGGGAGGGGTATCAAGATGAAACGATTGGAGTGATTTTATATAGGGGTGATCCATCTTCATTTTTAGTAGAGGATTTAGCAGAGTATTTGCACCATTTAGCAGCGCATCTCCCCACAGAAGTTTTTCCTTTTGCCCTTCTTGATAGAAGGGGAGATCCAATGATGTTTTCAAAAGAGCTTTTCTCACATATTCATCTAGGATTTAGATCAAACTCTTTTGGACCGCTCGAGTGGGGAGAAACATTAAAACCCCTTCGACATGATGGGGAAATTGGTGTGGCCCTTCCATTGAGAGAAAAGGGGCTGCAATTTGATGTTTTAGATAGATGTTTATCCGAGCTTAATCAGCCTTATCGACTCATTGCCGAGCCAAATATTACCGAAGAGTGGGATGAGCTAAAAGAGTTGATTATCTTTCCAGAGCTAATCTCTTCATGGGGAATGCGTATGGTTAAGGGTTTTGAAGCATCTGGTGGAAAGATCACTGAGTATAGGTAGAGATTCGGGGTAGAGGGATTCGAACCCCCGGCCTTCTGCTCCCAAAGCAGACGCGCTAGCCAAGCTGCGCTATACCCCGAATGAGAAAGTAGTATATGTTAGCAATTAGGGATATAATCAGCAACTTTTTTATATCTCTATCAAAGAATTTGAGCATTCATGGAAAAGATTTCTTTTAACGAAACAGATGAAGCATTTAGGCCCCAAGAAGTTTTTCAAGATGATCTTCTAGCAAAAAGGATTCTTCATCTTGCTAATGAGATTCAAAGGCCCTTTTGGTATATGGAAGAAAATTTTCAAAGGTATGCATTTAATCATTTAAAGGATGAAAGCCTCTCTGTTGCCCAAAGGATTTTTAAGGGGACACTTAGCGGTATCGGTGCAAGTTTAAGCGTTTTTCTGGTGTTTGGCGCTTTTGCTCTTAAGGGACTTTCAAGCGCCCTTTCAAGAAGGGAGTTTACTTACTGGGAGGGGTTTGGCCTGGAAAAAGATCAGGAGAAAAAGGTTTTGCATCTCAACGCGTGCATGCTTCCAGGAGGATTTCCAATGATCTTTGGGGGAATGGACGGAGCAGGTGTAAGAATGGAGGGGCTAAAGACCTTTATTCAAAGAGAAGATCCCGATATCTTTTTTCTATCTGAATTTACTGAAACGCAGTCGGGAAAGCTATTTGAGTGTTTCAAAAGCGATTATAAGCACTTTTTTATTGATATTGGCCCCAATGCTTGTGGTATAGACAGCTCAATGGCGGTGGTTTCAAAAGTTCCAGTTGTTCGAAGCCCAAGATTTTTTCCTACAAGAGTACCTGCAGAAAATGAGCAGAAGCTTTACTATCGAGGGTATTTTCATATTGAGACAAAAGCGCGCAACTATCTCTATATGCACCTCCATCCAGGAGATTCAAAATGCGCGAAAGAGATTCGTCGTAGGCAACTTATTGAGATAAAGGCGATCACTGAAAAAGAGTCAAACGGAAAGCTTTGGGCCATTGTTGGTGACATGAATGTCGATCGAAGATCAGATGAGTATAGAGAGGTAGAGGCGCTAAGTCTTCAAGATCCTCTCTTTAAAAAGTATGGTATAATTGAGACCACTACTGATGGAAGTGGGGAGTCTATCGATGGAATTTGGCTGACTGGTGGCGAGGATGAATTAAGTGTTCAAGCAAAGCTTCCATGTGGCAGTTCTAAGACTCCGCTCTCGGATCATTTAGCAATTATTGCATCTATTTCATAAACTTCCTTGCTGTTTATTTACTAAATAAGGAAATATTTACCCGCTATAATAACTACAATTTCGAGATGAAATGTCTGTAGAAGGAGTCGGTCTAGAAGGTGAACTGTCTGTTATTAACTTTGATGAAGAATATGGGTTTAAAGATCGATTAAGTGAGACTGTCATTGCTGTAGCCTCAAAAATTCTGGCATTTAGCTCGAATGTCAATTGCTTAATTCAGATGACATTTGCGCCTATTCATTCCAATGAATATGGGCAAAATACTTCTGCAGTCCAAGAGGTAGCTAAACGCTTATTTCGCTTAGTTATCCTTACTTCCAACTTGGATGGTGGCACTTCCCTTTGCAACTCTTTCATCTTTTGCAGTTGTTGCTGCAAACCGTTTTCATAGCTCTCCTTACAGAACAACAGTGGGGAGTTTTAGTGGAGACTCAAGCAAAGACCCTGTTGTCGGTCTTTTAAACCCCCGAATGCTTTCTAAACTCTCTTCTGAAAAATGGCCGGAATATCAGTTGAAAATGAGAGATTTGATCGTCTTGTTTCTGTGATTTTGGATAACAAGCCAGATGTCTTATTTTTACCAGAAATGAATCGATTTGCAGCAAGTGCTTTGGCTGCAAAACTTAAAGAGAATTATCACTATATCTTTACAGGAATGGGAGAAAAAATTCTTGGAGAAGATACTTCATTTTTTGTGGCTTTTCGATGGGAACTCCAAGCTGCTCCAGAGTACATTCCTTTTTTAGTTGAGCAAGGGTTTGTTTCAAAAACTTCTCCAGGATCCGAGCTAAAAACCTCTCTTACCTATGAGCATTATCATGGAACTGAAGAGGGATTAGCCCCTTATGAGCCATTTTTCTTCGTGAAAAATATTGAAAATATGGCGGATGTTGTTCCAGTGCATAGCGAGGAAAAACTTTCAGAGGCCCTTTCTGACCACGCTCTAATCTTGCATAGATAGTCCCAGATAGTGTATCTATAAATTTTTTTGTAAATACACTTTAGGACATCAATGTCGGCATTCAATGAATATAGCTCTTATGAAAAGCTTGTAAAACTTGCTGAGAAACCCTTTGATCTTTCAAAAAATGGGGCGCTCACCCCAAAGCGCCTTTCTGAATTTCAAGCTGAAAGCTTAAACCTCAAGCTTTTTTATGGAACAGAAAGGATCAATGAAAAAGTTCTCGATTCCCTATATGAGCTTGCTCAAGAAGCAAAGGCCCCAGAGAAAATGTTTGCGATGCAAAACGGGGAGACAATCAATAAGATTGAAGGATTTGAAAGTGAAAACCGAATGGTGCTCCACACTGCTATGCGAGACTTTTTTGATCGCCAAGCAGAAGGGGAGCAAGCAAGGCAAGCCTCAGCTCTTGCCTACGCCGAAATGGAAAAGCTTAAAGCCTTTTTAGATCGGATCGAAAATGAAGCATTTACCGATCTGATCCAAATTGGAATTGGGGGATCTGAACTAGGACCCAAAGCAGCTTTCTTAAGCTTAGAGGCTTTTGCAAAGCCTGGAAAAAGAGTGCACTTTATCTCTAATGTGGATCCAGATGATGCTCACAATGTGATTCGCAAGGTGAATTTGAGCAAAACCTTAGTTGTGATTGTCTCAAAATCTGGCACGACACTTGAGACCCTTACAAACGAAGAGCTCATTCGAAAAAAATTCCAAGAAGAAGGACTTTCTCCTCAAAACCACTTCATCGCAGTGACAGGAAAAGGAAGTCCTATGGATAATCCTGAGAAATACAGGAAGTCCTTTTATATTTGGGATTATGTAGGAGGGCGCTACTCTGTCACTTCAATGGTTGGGTGCGTGATGCTTGCTTTTGCTCTTGGAATGGAGAAGCTTCTTGAGTTTCTAAGAGGTGCCAATTCTATGGATAAAGTGGCCCTTGAGAAAGATCCGCGAAAGAACTTGCCCCTTTTATCTGCCCTTTTAGGGATCTGGAACAATAACTTTTTAGGGTATCCAACAGATGCTGTGATTCCCTACTCACAAGCCATGTCTCGATTTTCTGCTCACTTACAGCAGTGCGATATGGAGTCAAATGGAAAGAGAATCGATAAGCAGGGAAAGGCAGTTGATTTCCAAACCGGCCCAATTATTTGGGGGGAAGTGGGAACGAATGGACAGCACTCTTTTTATCAATTGATTCACCAAGGAACAAAGGTTGTTCCTGTTGAGTTTATTGGATTTAAAGAGTGTCAATTTTCCGATGACACCTTGTACAATGGGACAACATCTCAGCAAAAGTTACTTTCTAACCTGTTTGCTCAGTCGATCGGGCTTGCTACAGGACAAAAAAGTGACAATCCTAATAAGGAATTTCCGGGAAATCGCCCAAATCGACTTTTACTCGCAAAAAAGTGTGATCCCTACACCATGGGCGCAATTTTATCATACTTTGAAAACAAAGTAGCTTTCCAAGGGTTTATTTGGGATATCAACTCCTTTGATCAAGAAGGGGTGCAGCTTGGGAAGGTTTTAGCCAATAAAATTATTGATCAATTTGAAATGGAAAGCAAAGGCGAGGAATATGAAAAGGCCTTCCCACTTGGGAGCTTCTTTATTGACCAGTTAAAGGACCTATAGATAGTGAATAAAACGATAGTTGCATGGTGGTCATGGGGGCTTGCCGTACTTTTTTTATTTTATGAATTTTTTGTGCGTGTTTACCCATCGATTATGGCCAAGGAGCTGATGGAGGCATTTGATGCGACTGCGGGTGAGCTTGGAGTATTAAGCGCCTTTTTCTTTTATGCCTATGCTCCGATGCAAATTCCAGTCGGCATGCTTATGGATCGCTATGGCGCGCGCAAGCTTCTGACATTTGCCGCACTTATTTGCGGGATTGGAAGTTTTTTATTTGGAATGGCAGGAACCATGCCTCCCGCGCAGCTTGGAAGATTCCTTATGGGAATTGGATCTTCGTTTGCTTTTGTTGGAATGATTTATGTTTGCTCACACTGGTTCCCTCCTCAAAAGCTTGCTCTACTCGTTGGAATTGGTAACTCGATTGGAATGCTTGGAGCAGTCGGCGCTGAAGGCCCTTTAAGCTACGCTGTAAGAGACTTTGGGTGGAGAGGCGTTGTTAATGCCTTTGGATTCATTGGGGTTGCCTTAGCGGTCATCCTATTCCTATTTATTAAAAAAGATTCAAAGAAAAAGAGCGCGAAATCCAAAGAAGATTTTCAAGGGCTTACTAAAAATTTAGGCATGGTGGCTTCCAATCCAAGAACTTGGCTTAACGCTTTGATTGCGCTTTTATTTTATATGACAACGGCAGCATTTGCATCGCTATGGGGCATTCCTTTTCTACATGAGAGCTATGGGCTTTCAAAGGAAGTTGCAGGATTTGCCGTATCTATGATCTTTGTGGGGTGGATTATTGGTGGTCCGATTATTGGCTATATTTCTGATCACTTTAAAAGGCGCAAGCCATTTTTATATGGAAGTATTCTCGGATGCTTGATCTGTCTTCTTCCAGTAATTTACATTAGTCATTTGCCAATTACCCTTGTATTCATACTCTTATTCTTAGTGGGCTTTTTCCAAGCAGCGCAACTTCTTAACTTCTCACTTGGAATCGAGCTAAACCCAATAGAGGCAAAAGGAACAAGTATTGCTCTTACAAACTTTTGCGTAGCAGTTGGAACATCTGTGATGCAACCTCTTTTAGGGGTGACTCTTGATATGAATTGGGATGGAGCCATGAGCGATGGAATTCCGGTCTATTCTGTTGAAAACTACCATGTTGCAATGCTGAGCTTCCCGATTACTTTAGTCGCTGCATTTGTTTTACTCCTTTTCTTAAAAGAGAAAAAGGCAGGGAAAGACGAAACATTTTGGAGTCGCATTATTGGAATGGATTAAGGGGCAGATGCATTTGCCTTTACATACGTTCCATTTTCGATGAAGATTTTTGTATCTGGATCTTCAATGGGGGTTGTGAGAAGGACCTGACCAAAAGAGCTAAGTTTGTCTTTTAGAGTCATTAGGCGAGTTTGGTCTAGATGCACGCCAAAGTCATCGATAGAAAAGAGTGGGGGAAGAGAAAGCTTATCTTTAAGCTCTTCCCACTCTGCAATTTTAAGTGCAGCAATCAGAGTCCGTTTTTGCCCTTCGCTTGCGAAGAATTTTGCATCCTTTTTTCTATAGGTAATATGCATATCATCTCTATGAGGCCCAATGAGGGCATTTCCAATTAAGAGCTCTTTTGAGCGGCTTTTTTGAAGAAGTCTTTCAATCTCATCTATCTTTTTCATAGAAATTGAAGGGGTATAGTGAAGATCAAAAACATCACTTTCATTTGAAAGAGAGAGTGTGTTTTGAGAAACTTTTGGGCGAAGAGATAAAATGAGCTCTTCTCTTTTATGCATAAGATATCGAGCAGACTCTGCCATCATCTTTTCCCAGCTTTCGATTGAGAGCTCAGATTTCACCTTTAAGAGCGCATTTCGATGCTTCATTGCTTTGTGGTATCGCATAAGATGGTGGACATAGAGAGGATCTATTTGCGCTAGCTGAATGTTTAAAAAGCGTCTTCTTTCTTGAGGAGCTCCAGAGATTAAAGCGCTGTCCTTAGGAGAGTATAAAACAGAGGGGAGAATGCCAATTACATTTGAAAAGCTTTGAAACTGTGTAGAGTTGTAATGAATTTGCCGAGTCTTTCCATCGAACCCAATCCCCATAGTTTGATCGACCCCATCTCGAGTAAAATGCGCCTCAATGAAAAAGTGGTTGCCGCCAGTTTTAATCAGATCTGATAGGTGGGGAGTGATAAACGATCTTCCTGTGCTTAAAAGGTAAATCGCTTCAAGCAAACTTGTTTTCCCTGCTCCATTTTTCCCATAGATGAGATTAATCCCTTCAGATAAGGTAATATCTGCTTCATCATAATTTCTAAAGTTTCTAAGCGATAGCGCTTTTAGCTTCATTAGGCTGGAGCAAGGCGCATTGGCATAATGACAAAATTCGCAGTTGTCGAATCTGTAATCAACCCAGGGTTGTGGGGATTTGAGATGCCAAAGTTTACTGTTTCATCTTTGCAATGCCTTAGAATATCGTGGAAGAAAAATGGGTTGAAAGCAATCTCAAACAGTTCACCCGAATAGTCAACAGGCATCGATACTTTTCCCTCTCCAATTTCGCTGCTATTCGCAGTTAGAGTAAGCTCCCCAGGGGAAAGCTTAAAATGGACTGAATGGCTCTTGTCGGTTGTAAAAAGAGCCACTTGCTTGAGAAGAGACATCAGCTCTTCACGATGAAGGGTTAAACTATGTGGATTATCTTTTGGAATCACTCTTTCAACGTCAGGATAGGCGCCAGAAAGAAGTTTTGTAATTAGGGTTGTAGAATCTGTTTCAATTCCAATCTTATCGCTCATTAAGCTGATCTTGATCATCTCATCGCTATCAATCGTTTTCACAATCTCTTCAACAGCTTTTAGAGGGATCAGAGAGCGGCTTGTGTGCTCTGGGCTCACTTCAACTGAGGTATTGACCTTTGCAAGACGCTTTCCATCGGTTCCAATGAAAGTAGCATTGCTGTTTTCAATCATCATCAAGACCCCATTAAGCACGTGGCGGCTATCTTCTTTTGCAGCAGCAAAGACAGACTTTGAAAGCATTTCCTTAAACTCATTTGGAGTCATTAGAAACTGCTCTCCTTGGGTTAAATCTGGAAAGTTCGGGAACTCGTGGCTATTGATTCCATTGAGTCTAAATTGTGAAGATCCTGCTTGAACGTAAACAATTTCATTTGCATTGACAGTCAGCTCAATTTCAGGGGTAGTTAGCTCTCTTACAAGCTGAAAAAAACGTCTTGCAGGAAGAGTGATCGCACCTTCTTCTTGAACATCAGCGCTCATTTCAGCTTTCATGCTGACAGTTAAATCAGTTGCACTAATGGTAAGAGTTGAATTTTGAACTTGGATCAGAACATTTGCTAAGATGGGAATGGCTGGTTTGCTTGATACAACGCTTTGAATTTTACCGATAAGATTAGCAAGTTCAGGGCGTGAGACTGTGACTTTCATAAGACCTCAATATTAATTTACTCTAGAGTAAAAAATAGGGGGTCAGATGTCAACTTTTTAAAGCTCTTTCAATCGATCTTTTATGTTCCCGTTCTTTAATCGCTGAGCGTTTATCATGCTGCTTTTTACCCCGAGCAACGGCAACTTTTACCTTTGCCTTCCCTTTTTTAAGGTAAATGGCAAGAGGAATTAAGGTATTTCCCTTTTGCTCAATAGAGCGCTTGAGCTTCTCAATTTCCTTTTTATGCAAAAGTAGTTTTCGGTCTCTTTTCTCTTCATGATTATGGACATTTCCAAAAGCGTAAGGGGCAATAGAGCTTCCTTTTAGGAGTGCTTCCATTTTTGTGATGATAATGTAAGCGTCTTGAAGCGAGCCACCATGATTTCTTAGTGACTTAATTTCAGTTCCTTTTAAAACAATTCCCGCCTCTAGTGTTTCAAGAATTTCATAGTCATAGCGGGCACGCCGATTAGAAACTAGTTCACTGTCACTTTTTTTGCTCATGCGTTTTATTTTCCCAATAAAAACCATTGCCATCAAGGAAAATCTTCTTCTTGCAAAATTGAAGAATTTTGTGCATCATTTTCCCTGTAAAATGAGGGATATTATGAAAAAATTATGGATTGGGTGTTTATCACTACTTCTTGTGGGATGCTCTGCTGCAACCACCTATCATGCTAGAGATTTTATGGGAGAAGGGTATGGAGAGTACCGTTTAGCTGCAGACCGTTTTACAGTCACCTTTAGAGCCAACGAATATACTGAAATAGAAGATGTCAGAAAATTTGCTTTTCGAAGAGCCTCTGAGGTGGCAACAAACTATGGATATCGCTACTTTACTGTTGAAGAAGAAAGAAACCTATCTCGCAAGAGCTTTGTAAAGTCTAAAGAAGAAATTCCTGTTTCCTATCTAGATCTTCTTGAAGATAAAAAAAATTCACAAAAGCGAATTGTGACAAAAGAAGTGGAAATTCATAGGCCCGCGGTTGAACTAATGATCAAATGTTATCATCAAAAACCCAAAGAAGATGTTATTGATGCTTACCAATTTTTGGCCTACCAGACTTCCGGATAAAGCCAAAAGCGAAGAAAAGAACAATTCCGCACCAAAAAAGTGGCTCTGTCCAGCTTGGAAGCCCTTTAACTGCGACTTCTAAGAGCAGCTTAAGTCCAATCCATCCAACAATGAGGTGAGCTCCCACTTCGAGTCTTGGGTACTTGTCGATCAAATCGGTAAGAATTCGTGCTGCAAATCGCATTAACACAAGCCCTGAAATCCCTCCAACGTAGACAATCCAGATTTTAGGGGGAAAATCATGGGTGTGCATCGAGACCCCAATAAGAGCAAGTCCAGCGAGGATCGAATCTATCGCAAAGATAAAGTCTGTAAACTCGACCATTGCAACGGTTCCCCAAAATGAACGTTGCTTCGGAGCTCGCGTCTCGGCGCGCCGACTCGAAATAATATGGGAAAGGGCAAGATAAATGAGATAGGCTCCTCCAAGGAGCTGCACCCAGTAAAGCTGAATGAGATAGGCTGCGCTAAGCACTCCAATGGCTCTTAGAACAACAGCAGATACCAAGCCAATAAATAACGCTTTTTGCCTAAGCACTTGAGGAAGTCCTCTTACAATAATAGCAATGGCTAAGGCATTATCAAGCGATAAAATTCCCTCTAAAAAAATTAGAGTGATGAGTCTTGGGATATCAACAAGTGAAAAGGTCTGATCTAACATACCTTTTTATTAGCATAGAAACGAGTTCTAGCCAAACATTGATTGGCCAAGGGGAGTAATGCGAAGGCACTCATTCCCATCGATCGACCCAGTAGCAATGATGCCCCCTTCAAATAGCCAGTGATAAATCACTTTTCGAATCAAAGCGGACTCTGCATCAGTGTAATCTGGAAGAGAATATTTCCAGTAACGCCCTGTTTTTTTGAGAGACATTTTACTGTTTTCTGAAATAGGAGCGACAACACCAGTTAAGAAATCATCAAACAGCACCCAATTACAATCGATAAGGCGGCTGATACTTTTCTCAATCTCGTGGATATTTCTCTCTGTGCAAATTTCCTTTGGAAATTCGGAGAAAGAGTACGTCGCAAGCGTTTGCTTATAAATGTTGAGCGCTCTTTTCTCAATAGGTAGAGTGAGCCACTCTTCAGCATCCTCTAGAGGAAGCAGCTGGTTGTTTTCAACTTGAGCAAGCTTTAAAAAGATCAACTTTCCAAGGGCTCTTCCCATGTATTCATTAAAGTGAGAAAGTCCTTCTTCTGTTTTAAGATCAAATCCCTTGCACTGCTTTGCCACTTGATTCGCATTTGCTTTGTCAAAAGACCACTCTTCATTTTGATCTAAACGAACAAATAAGGGCTTAGTCATTGAAAGGGCAAGGATCGTTGAGAGGTCCTCTGCAAATGAAAAATCATGAGGGCGGGTTCGACACACTCGATCTTTTTGGGAGATCTCTTTAGGCTCAGTCTCCTTGAAGAAATTCAGGTAGTCTTTCCACTCTTTAAATAGAGTGACGACTTCAACCCATTCATCATCTTTCTTTTCATAGACAAGACAGCAGATTAAGTTAAATTCCAAATATAGAAGGTGCTCTTCAAACTTCTCTTCAGTCAGATCATATTTTGCGCGGATATCATCTGAGTAGATTTTAAAATCTGAAGAATCGAATAGATCAGCAATGATCCCATTTAAGATCGGATCTCCAAGATTCAGCTCAGCTAAATATCTTTGGAAGGTTTGAGGAGTTTCTAGGTATTTTTCAATCAAAGAATTAAAAATATTATTTGACGTGCGTGGGATTGGGTACCAATTCGGTAGGACATGAATTGGTACCTTCTTTAGGAGTGCCTGCAAGAACTCCATCCCGGGGGAAAAATCTTCTTCGAATTTTTGGATCTGCGTTTCAAAGTATTTACGCATCTCCTTATCGACTATAACGGTATCCTCTTCTATTTTAAAGAGATCCGTTTGAACAAGCTTGTCTAGAATTGCTTGAAGCTCGTCTAGATTCTTATCTAATTGACTCACTAGACGACTAATAGGAATTCTTTGAGAGCTGTAAACAATTTCTTCTAAGACCTCTATATCATCTGAGGAGAAATTGGACATCAATACCCGATTCTGAATATCCTTCTGATAATCATAGTCTTCGAGATTAATTTTATTCTTTCTGAATACATTGACTTCTGGCATTGAATTCCTTGTTTTTCTGTAAATTTACAATTTGAATCGCCTTTCAGCCATAATAATATGAAAGTACATTATTTATTGCAAGGAGCAATTAAAATTATAATTTTTTAATTAAGTATTTCGAGCTACTTACGAAAATAACTTTCCCGAAAGTGGAGAAGTAAAAGTAATCATTCCTGGACTATCTTTTAATTTTATTCCTATGCTAGACTAAACAAAAAAAATTTTTAAGATAGACCTATGAAGTATGATCACAAAGCAATAGAAAAGAAGTGGAAACAGTATTGGAGCAATAAGCGCCTCTTAAACGCCGAAGTAAAAAAAGATAAGCCTAGGTACTACATCTTAGATATTTTTCCTTACCCCTCAGGAGCGGGGCTTCATGTAGGTCATGTGACGGGGTATACCGCAACAG
>Ga0181591_10005033_pt1 | contig 11476 bp, 9 predicted proteins | sample 071ome_33_FD_133757 | JGI IMG/M metagenome (GOLD analysis project Ga0181591, IMG submission 133757) | Coastal salt marsh microbial communities from the Groves Creek Marsh, Skidaway Island, Georgia - 071412AT metaG (megahit assembly) | ecosystem: Environmental > Aquatic > Marine > Intertidal zone...
CAAGTAAACTAAATGCAATCCTATAACTCCTGCTCCATAAGGAGCACGATTTATCTTTTTAAAGTTTTGATTTAATTTCCATTCTGCTAATTCAACAAGACTGCCTACATTTAATAACTGTACTGCACAAGCCATATTAACTGTAACATTGTCATCTGTATTATCTAGTTCGTGCATATTAGCAACTAAGCTATCCCAGTCGCTAGGATAACGAATATAATCATTCTTTGCGCCAAAAGCATCTATACTAAAGTTAAATTTTACTTCTTTAAAATGTTTCCAAAGCACTAATAACCTATCACTAATATCAGTACCATTAGAGTTATATCTTAGGATACAGTTTTTTGCATATCCTTCTTCTACCATAAACTCTAGTATAGCATAATGCTCAGGTATCATTAGAGGTTCGCCTCCTGCAAAATACAACTCTTTAATATATTTTGCTTGCGATTTCATACTATCTAAAAACGAACCTTTTTTATACCAAGTATAATCAAAGCTAGGATCCCATCCTTGATCTTGTTTTAAGTCGTCTGTGTACTTAGGATACTGTAGTTTCCAATCTTTAATCCAACTTGAGCTATCGTGCGGACTACACATAATACATTTTAAATTACACATATTACCTAGTCGCAAATCAAAGTACGGAATGTCAACTGGTAAGTAACCGTTTTTATCTGTTTGTGCTACATAGCTATCTAAGTCTAAACGCTGTTGCCAAACTTCTGTTTCCCAGTTGCGTTTACTTTTAATGCCTCTTGCTTCTTCTTCAAAACATTTACGACAACTTTTAGGAACAATACCATTTAACATTTGTAATCGTGTGTTACGCATATGCTCGCTATTCCACACTTCTTCAATTGTGTGGTCACGTAAATTCATATTAACACCGTCTTGTTTTACTAGCCCTACTTCTTTATTATCTTCTATTCCTGCTCCACTAGCATTGGCAGTGCAACAGACACGCACATCTCCGTTTGGGCGAGTTGCTAAATGTATCCACGGCAAAGGACAAAATGTTTCGTTCATACCTTTTCCTTTGTTAATCTAATATCAGTTGCACAAATGCAGTATTTTTGTGTACAAATTGTTGGACCAACTAAGTCTGGTGTAAACTTAGTTGTTAGTTCTGTGTCATAGATGTTTAAAGGAGTATCTAATCCAAACAAAGTTGTTGTACCACACGCACCTTGTATGTCGCCATTCATACCTATTGCAATCCTGTCTACACCTAGATTGCATTTCCATCCAGTAAAGTGTTGCCAATTATTTTCTAGTGTTTGAAAAGTATTATATTTTATCACTTCACCATTTTCTAGGATAGATTCTACATTAGGAGTAGAAGAAGGTATAGTTTTTAAATCCTTTTGTTTCTGTATCCAAGTGTCTGGAGGCATTTTTTTAATTTTGCCTTTCATAAACTCTTTTTGTTCATCATCAAAGAAACTAAGTTCTCCTTCAGATAATACAGGTCTTGCTTTTAGTAACCAAGGTGTTGGATGATTTTTTAAAATATCTACAATCTCTATACATCTTTCCCAATTATCAGGATCCATTAACACAGTTCCATTTACAAGTACATCTGTGTTGTTATAAATCCAATCCATAACTTCGATAGTATGATAAGGATCTACTCTTTCATTATGAATGCTTATACCAATATCATCAAAATATTTTGCATATGTCTGCCACCATCTTAGTGTTCGCGTTCCGTTTGTGCTTAGTGAAATTTTACAATTATATTCTTCATTGAAAAATTTTGCAAACTCTCCTAAATCAGGCCACAACGTAGGCTCGCCGCCAGTAATATGAATTCTTACATTTTCTTTATTATGATGTTTCCTATAAATGTTTATAAGATGTCCTAGATTTTGTTTAACTAATTCTAAATCTAAAGGAAATCTATATTTTCCATCATTAAACCCTTCAAAGCAATAATGACATTTAAAGTTACAAGTAGTGCCTACAATATAACCAATGTGTAAAGTATTAACAGCATCGTGGTTTATGATTTTTACTAAGTTCATTGCTTCTTTCCAATAATCATATACCGCTGATACTTAGGAGTATCAAGTTTGCCGCGCCAAAAAGGTTTTATATGTGACATTTTAGTAAAGTCATCTAAATCTGTTGAACAACGAATATGTTCGTCAAGTTCAAAGTAATTATTACTTTGCAGTACAACAGTTGAATTTTTAGGAACATTACTTAACCATTGCTCGTACTGCTCTTGTGTAATATGTTCACAACTTGTATTAATAACAACATCTGAATCCTGAGTATAATTGCACATATCTGCTGTAACTGCCCTGAAGCGACCTTGCATCTCTTGCCTTTTATTAACAGTTGATGCAATGGTTTCGCAAACAGGATCAATATCTACCGAAGTGATATTGCGTACAGAATCGCCGCTATTAAAAAGCAGACTTGCAAGAACTCCATTCCAGCCTCCGTATATTGTTATTGTTAAATCATCTAAACTTTGTACAGTTTTTAAATTTTCAATTAGCCAAACTTTGCTATGTATTTGTCCTTTCCAAAAACTTTCAAGTGTGCGATATCGATCATCGCTGTTGCGAATTGCATCCATCCAAAAGAGTACGTCTTCAATATCAACTTTCATACTGTGCCTCAAACTTTCTAAAACTTCCGCAATTCTTTGCACATTCTTTTAATGGACTACAACTCCACGTGTCTTTAATATCATTAAAGAAGTTTAAAGAAAATATTTCTTGCATAGTATTACTATGCAAATTGGGTGCATTTCCTATTCTTGTTTTAATATCTATTCTACTAGAATTATGAGTTGGCATATATTCTAAATCTGTCCAGCAACACGGAGTAATATTTCCGTTTGCTCCAACATATATACTACCTTCATTTACTGCTTTACAACTAATTGTTTTAGAGTCTGTGTTTATTTTAGCCTTGTGTTGTAAACTTTTTTCGGTAGGAAAAAGTTCATCTACTTGTATTCCGTTTTTGTCAATAACTGGAAGGCTTTCTTCTCTAAAACGACTTGTGTTTTTATGATGAAACTCTTGGAATCCTAGTTCTATGCTTAGTTCTTTACATTGGTCAACTTGATGTTTGTTATGATCAAATACTAACATATCCCAAATTGCATATCCGCCTGCACATATAAATGCCCGTGCATTATCTATTATTTTATTAAAGTCTGTACCGATGCGGTATCTGCTGTGCGTATCTGCTAATCCGTCAATACCAAATCTAACAGCAACATCTAAGTCAGCTAGGCGAGACCAAAATACTTTATCTCTTGCACTACCGTTTGTATTCATACTTAGGTCTATTGTAGGATTGTGGAATCTTAAATAGGCAAAAATTTCTAGGGTATCACGTGCAATAACAGGATCGCCATAATTTCCGCACATATACAACTTTTTTAATTGCTTAACAAAGTCCGGACTAAACCAACGCTGAAAATCTCCATATGATATTTCATTTAATTCTAAAAACGGACTTGTAGGACCGCCTTGCATATTTCTAGCACACATAGGACAAGAAGCCTGACATTTGCTAGTAATTTCAAGATGTATATCTTTGATGTCTTTTAGATTATACATTTTTCACCTTTGGTAATTTTGAGTCTGCTGAACTTACACAAGATGCTGTAATGCATTCTTGTGGTTCTTTAAATATTTCAAATCCGTCTGATATTGTTCCTAGAGGCTCGTCGTGACAACTGTAACTACGCTTTACTTCGTTTTCACGAATAACTATTCCTTGATATCCCGCATTACACGACCAGCCTTGGAACTTGTTGAAGCCAAACGCATTGAATCTTTCTGCTTGATCAAGTTCGTACTCTTTTCCGTCTTTGTCATAGAGTGCGATTTGTGCAATTTGCTCTCCTTGCCATTGCTGTGGGAATCCTTGCTGCATTCTAGTAACTTGCTCATTTGTGTAACCTCTAACCACGAAGCTGGCGGTAGGATCGGACTGTGGCTTAAGAGTGACATTGATACCTCTGGCGGCAAATCGTTCCAAGCGTTCGTACAGCTCGTCAAACATCTCTGGCACCATAACTTGATTGATTGTAACATATACACCTTCTTTCATTAATTGGAGACATTTATCTCCAAACTCTTGTTCTTTTGCAAACTCTGCGTGGTAGCTTGCTGTTATACTTCTACGTTGCAGAGTTCTTGTTGTTTCTAACCATCTATTCCACCATTTGCTTCCTGGTGACAAATTAGTAGTCATATGTATACTTTGATACGTGGGTACTGTATCACTACAGTAATGCTCTATAAGCTCCCCAAAGTATTTATAGGCAGTAGGCTCACCGCCCGAAAAACTAAAATGAAAATTATTAAAACCGTTTTCTCTTGCTTGCATTTTAATTTCTGTAAGAGCACGAAGATACGTTTCTAATTCTTGATGATCCGGCGTACTTGATCTTGCATAAGGCCAACAATAAGAACAATTATAGTTACAAAATCTCGCAAGAATCCAAGACACTGTAAACAAGTCAGTATCTAGCAAAGTTTTTTGTCCAAAACTTTTTATACTATTCCACGGTATGTTGCTGAAATTGTTCATATAACCAATCAAAGTCGTTAATTAAATTTAATTTATCTGGCTTATTGCGATTATCATCACCAAACCTGCTACCAGCGCGAGCGCCACTAATGCTCCACTTACTATATCTTCCACTAGAGGATTCCGGGGAGCACCATCTTTTAAGTCGTTCTTCTGTTTCATTATCTATTTGTCCTCGTATTGTTTTACTTGATAGTTTACAGCATTCTCTAAATGCACTTTTCCAAGTTTCAAATTCTCCTGTATTAAACACCGTAACATTACTAACTTCTAACATTGCATTAAATTTTGTAGAAATGCTAGTTGTCATATCTGTTTTTGTAACGTCCATTTCGATTGTTTCTTTTACAGGAAATAACTTTACACCTCCATAGCCGTATTCTAAATCATTAATAGGATTACGACTACGCCAAACAAACACATTATCTTTCTGCCATTTTGGAACTTGATGTTCAAAATTAAATGTGTCTAATATTTGTGCATCTCCATCTACGACCCAAAACATAACTGTGTCGCAAACTTTTGCTGCTTCAATATGTGCTTGATGTATTCCTTCTATTCCGTGAACACGATGTATTGTCCTATCTGGAAATTGTTTTAATAACCGTTCAAAGTTTTCATTTGCATTTGGTTCATTATAACTAATAAACACAATATCATAAGGTTTTGGTCTAGAAGCTAATATTGATATTTCTTTCTTTTTAGTATGCCAGCAATATTCGTATTCTCTTTGAGAAATATATCTGTCCTTGTGTTGTAAAAATAAACCATCATTATACAACCCGTTTTTAAAAATATGTATATTATCTTTTTCCCAATATGGTATTTGATAATCAAAAATAAAATCAGTCTCTATGTCGTCTGGAATAACCCAGACAAATTCGCTGTTAGTTTCTTTTAGTTGTTTAACATAGTCATTATAATTACTAACAATTATTTTGTCGTATTGTGCAGGATAAGATGCTGTAATTTCTATTTCTTTTTTGTTTGTAAAAAATCTATAGTCGTATTCTCTTTTTGAAATATACTTGTCTTTATGATGTAGAAAGATGCCGTCTTGATATTTGCCGTTTTTAAATACGTGTACAACATCTTTTTCCCAGTATGGAATATGATAATCAAAATCAAATGTTACAGTTATATCATTAGGAACAATCCAAACAAATTCACTATCTACTGTTTTTAGTTGATTAATATAATCATCGTAATCAGTTACATAAATTTTTTGATATTCCCTAGGGGAGGATGCTACAACATCAACTTCTTTTTTATTTGTAAAAAATCTGTAGCTAATTTCTCTATTAGACGGTTCTGCTCGTTTAGGAATTAAACAGATTCCGTCAAAATTTTGACGGTTTTTAAATACGTGTATGTAATCTTTACTGTAATCGTCAACTTTATAGTCAAATGCAAAACTGCTATCAATATCGACATCAGGCCAGATAGCCCAAAAGAACTTTGTAAAGCACATTAATTTAGCAGCCTTAATGTCAGCTGCTAATTTTGCTGTTGGGTATTTTTCTTTTAATTTATCGAACTGCTTGCCGCTAGGTCCTATAAAGATGATATCATACATTTTTACATTATACAACAGTTTGCAGCATTTTGCAACCTATTTTAATCTATGTTTTTTAAGTTTTGAGTACAAATCTGGCCAAAGTTCTCGGAATGAATAGTTCTTATCCGGATGCCATTTTCTTTCTAAATCTCTAGTAAACTTAAGAAACTCGTGATCAATAGTAGGCTTATCGTGAGAAAGGTCTGTTCTGTATTCTTCTAGCCTATGAACTGAATTATAACTATCTCTGTACTTCTCAAGTACTCTGTTAATTTCTTGTTTAGCTTCTGTTCTCATATCTTTTGGAAGATCAAAAACACTAAAGTGACTAGGATTTAAGATAGCACACCAAAAAATATCATTTATACCTTTGTCAGCAATAGCATCATAAAACTCCATAAGATTAAATGCAGTATACATATTATACATTGGGTGAATATTAACTTCACGTACACGACCTACCAAATAGTCAATGTTTTCCATTAACGTTTTCCATTCAGCTCTATGTCGAACATATTCAAATCTAGGACCTACATTTTCAAAACTTACTCCCCAAGATACATTAGGATAATCTTCAATTAACTTTTGTGCAACTTTGTTTGTCTTTAACGGAACACTTAAATTAGTAAGAATATACCCTTTAGTTTCATTGTCAAGAATATCAAACAGTTTATGATTTTCTTTTTGTAGTAGAGGTTCGCCGCCTAATAAATTAATATTTGAAATTGTGTCTTTGTTTTTTTCAATATAACTTAACAAGTCTGTTGAATCTTTTAAAGGATCCATATACTTGTTTAAAATTTTTGCCCAAATACTACTAAAATATTCATAACAATAGTTACACGCTAAATTACAAGTATTACTCCAACGTAAATCAATTTGCTGAAGGATAAAATCTTCGTCAGTTAGCTCTTTCATTTCTTCATACTTGTATAACATTCCCATACGTTCTGTATGGGCGCCAACTGCTTCAAGCTGAGCACACTGAGAGCAATTTTTCATATCCCAGTTTCCTGAAATAATTCCTTCTCTAATTTCTTTTGCACGTTTGCCGTGGACAATTTCTTCAATTGTCTGTGTGTTTAAATCACCAAGCTCATCTCTAGCAGTACAACAAGTTTTAACCTTGCCGTCTGCTCCTAAGAATATACTATCAAAAGGAAAACTACAAAATTTTTCTTTATCTATCATTTGTCTAATCCTAACTTAGTTCTTAATGCTATACCAACTTTTTTACCAACTGCGTTTGCTACTTCAATTTTTGGATGTTGAAATCCGTGTGAAGGCGGATCTGGAAGATTTTTGTTACACGTAATTTCATCCCACATACTATATTCTGGTACAACTGCATTGTCATCAATATCTTTTAACTCAACTAATATAGATTCTGTTAATGCTGTTTTATATGGTATCCTTGTATACGGAAAATGAATTGTTTGATAAAAAAACTTATAATCTTTTAAAAGGTCTCGTAATGCTCTAGTTGCTAGAATAGTTTCATAAGCAAAATCGTCATCTGTCCAAGAACCTAAAATTGCTACTCTTACTTTATCATTTGGCCAGGAGCCGCCGCCGGGTAACCCGTGATGAGTACGGCCACTATCAAACCAAGTATATCTGTCACTACTAGTTAATCCAACAAATATAATGTCGTCTTTTTTAAGAAACCCATTTTGTATATCTTGAGCAACATCTAAAAACATTGCCTTGTTAGTGTTTCCTGATTTAGCCTTGTTTATATATTCTGTAGCACCAATAGTTTTAGCAATTTCTGCTGCATAGCTACGCTCGTTTGACCGTTTAACATATTCTGGATTATCATCGATTGGGCCAAACCCCCGCCAACTAGTATACTTTTGATAGAATTTGTTTGCGCCTAATTCTACTTTTTCTTTATCTATAGTGTTATGATGTTTGCCAGTTAACCAGTCGTCTGCAAGTTCAGCGCCGTAAGTGTAGCTGCAACCGTATGCTATAAATCGCATTTTGACTCCCTAATAAATCTTGATGTATCTTCAATTTCTTCGTGTGTGAAGATTTTATCAATACCGCTAACTTGGCCACAAGTATCTGCACAATATGCCATTTTACCGCACTTAACGCTTTTTAAATTCCACGTATCTGCAAACACACGATTTAGGTGTCCTTCTGATAAAATTTCTTCTAAACTATGTAGATTAAGATCAAACTTATCCCAACCATAATCATTCATTGCCTTGTGTAATTGCATACTGCGAGCGTCAGTATAAGTGCCATTTAGGTGTGTGCCAATGTAACAACAAGGCATTACACGACCAAAGTTATCTACAAAAATTTCTGTTCCGCTGCCTATTTTACTTTTGCAGCTAATTTTCATTTTGTCCCATTTAGTATCTGGTGCGATACCATCATATACTCGTTCAACCTGTTCTTGATAATATGCTGTAGACTTTTCTTTTTTCATTTTAAAATAATCATCTCTATCAAAAGGATGATAACCATCTTGAACAGGACCAGTTGGATTTTCTAAACTTCTATTTCTCGGATCGCTAGGAGCATCGATATAATAATCTAATTCACCTTCTTTAGTTAGTGCAGGCATACGTTGTAGAGAAACACCATTATCAACACCTAACGCTTTCTTTGGAATAAACTCAGTAATGTTAAGCTCTTTGCATTTTTGTCTAGCTTCTTCTAACTGATGTTCATTATGCTTAAAAATTAAAAAGTCCCAGGCACTTTTAGGATTGTGCTTAGTAAAAGCACGAATGTTTGCTTCTAGCTTTTCCCAAACTACATTCCTACGATAGATATGATTAGTATCTTCTAAACCATCTACACTAAACGTCATTAACCAATCTTTGTGTTTATTTTTTGCAAACAACTCGCCCATCTTATCCCACCAATCAGGAGTTCTCATACCTGCATTAGTATTAAACATTATCTTAGTTTTAGGAGCAGTATCTGAAATATGTTTACAAATTTCATATGTATCTCTAGCAACACCTGGGTCGCCGTGTACACCACAAAACAAAATTAAGTCAATTTGTTTAAGAATTTTTTCTGGAAAATACTTTTTAAACAATTCTAATGTAATTTGTCCTGTTTGCAAGTCAGGTCTTGGAAGTGGACTATTTTTATGAAACCGAACACACATAGGACAAGCAGCATTACACGCATTTGTTAGCTCTATGTGCATTTGGACTAAATTTTTAGAATCCCACATTCCGGATGACCTCGTTATATTCTTTAAAAGTGTCAGCAAAATTTTCTTTCCTATAAACATCGTGTATCTCAGTAGTTGTTAAAAACTTTTTCCACTCGTGTTTGTTTGGTGTTCCGTTTTTTATAAAGTTAATAATGCCAGGTAATTGGTGCCAAGTATTTGTGTATTCTTTTGAAATACTTTCTAATTCTGCAACTACGTGTTTTTTTACTTCATCTGGCAAAATGTTAATATTATAATGAGCAGGACCGTGTACAAGATTTAAATAATGTCCCATATCACCAAAGTTTTTGTAGTAAAAGTCTAGTGTTTCTTTTAAGTTAAAAATGTTAATAGTGCTTAATGTAATGCACCAACTTAGAGATAAGTTTGGATATGTTTGTTTAAACTTTTGTGCATTATTTAAATTAGTCATTAGATCTGACCACTGTGCAGGATGACGCATATATTCAAATCTATCATATATTCCGTCAATGCTAAAACTTAAATTAACGTTTTTAAACTCTTTCCAAATCTCTACTTCTTTCGGCCAATGTGTACCGTTGGTATTATAGTGTAAAGAGATATTTTTACTATAGCCTTTTTCAACTGCTGTTTGCAATAATGCCCACATTTTTTTGCTCATAAAAGGCTCGCCGCCGTAAAAGTCAAACTGCTGTACAGTTGGTAATGCTTCTTCAATATCATCCCAAAATGGACTATGCTCATCGTAACTTTTATAAAATACATCCATATCTTTAGCCCAGTCACGATAACTTACTCTGTCAGATTCATAAATATCCCAATATTCTTTCATCCATTTACTGCTAATTGCAGGAGCACACGTTCTACATTTAATGTTACAAGTATTACCTAAGTTTAGTTCTACTTTTGCTAGTCCATCATATTGATTAACTTCGCCTCGAGAAAGTTCCCATTCATAACGTTCGTTGTCTCTTACTCTTTTACTTTTTCTGCCAGCATCTTCTTCCTCAAAGCATCTATGACAAGCAGGATGTCGTGTTCCTGTTTCTAGGTCATTTCTAACTTCATTCCAAAATTTTCTATCAAAATGCTTGCTTAAAGGATCAGTTCCTAGACGTAATTCATCACGTTCAGGGTCATCAATCATACAACAGATTTTTGTGGCACCATTGTTATCGCCACTTAATGAATGAAATGCATTTACACACCAAGATTTTTTATTCTTTTCATTTATCATAGTTGTCGTGTACCTCTTTGCACTGATTGTAAAACTCCTCATACATAGGAAATGTTTTAAGTAAATCTGTGCCTAATCGTTTATCGTTTTCTTTAAAGAAACTATAAAAGTCTCTACGTCCTTGACGAATTTTTTCTTTATCTACAGGATTTTGGTCTGCGTAATCTCTTACACGTTTCATTTTTTCGTATTCAACGTCAGTAAACCATTCTTTGTTATTTTTAATATATTCTAATGTTGCGTCCATATGAGGCATTAAAAAGTCTCTTGGAAGAATGTTAAGCATCCAATGCGGTGGCTCTTTAAGATAAGGTACATCAAATTGTACTTGGTGTAGCCCATTTGGTCCTACTTCTTTACGCCAGTGCATTACACGCTCTAAAAAGTTTTGATATGTTGCAACACACAAAACATTGTATGTACACATAATACCAACTTTGAATCCTCTGCGTAGGGCTTCTTTAAAATTATCTTCCCAATGTTCACATTTTAATCCTGTACGCATATACTCTGCTTGCTCGCCCCATCCTTCAATACTGGTGTATAAACTAAAGGATTTAATTTTCTTTTGTTCTAGCAAGCTCTGAATACGATCATACATCCTATTCATTTTAGCTTTAGTAACACCTAAGTTACTGTTAATACTAATTTCTAATTGCGGCGCAGGTTCTTTTTCTAACAAGTCAAAGAACTGCATTGCACCTGGATTCATTAGTGGCTCTCCACCAGTAATTCGTAAAGTCCAAAGATCCTTACGCAAACTTGGCCACCATTTCCAAAATGCTTCAATATACGGATTGTCATCTTTAGGACCGTAGTATGTTCCCCAATCTAAAAAGTCAATACCATATTGATTATAAGTTAGATCATAGTTACCGTGTTTTTTAATTTCATCCATCCACAATGTACTTGCCTGTGGACAACAGTAGCCGCAACGATAATTACA
>Ga0181591_10005038_pt1 | contig 11468 bp, 17 predicted proteins | sample 071ome_33_FD_133757 | JGI IMG/M metagenome (GOLD analysis project Ga0181591, IMG submission 133757) | Coastal salt marsh microbial communities from the Groves Creek Marsh, Skidaway Island, Georgia - 071412AT metaG (megahit assembly) | ecosystem: Environmental > Aquatic > Marine > Intertidal...
GTAATGGGACAAGCGGCATCAATGGGTAGTTTACTTGCTCAATCAGGTGCGGCTGGAAAACGTTTTATGTTACCAGGTGCAAGACACATGATTCATCAACCATTAGGCGGAGCAAGTGGACAAGCAAGTGATATCCAAATTCGTGCTAATGAGATAATTAGAATCAAAAAAGAATTAACTGATGTGTATGTAAAGCATAACACAAAAGATAAAACTTACGAAGAGTTTGAAAGTGCAATGGATAGAGATAACTTCATGAATGCTCAAGAAGCCTTGGATTTCGGACTCGTCGATGAAATCATTAATAAAAGGGGCGACGATGAAGGCACAGACATATGATCCTAGTGTAAAAAACTTTAAGGAAAAACAACAAGATTTAACTGAACTTAATGGCGATGGCAATAGAGAACGTGGTCGTTATGGTGAAGATTTAAAAACAGAACATAACAACTGCGGTACACCAGAGTGCTGTGGTACATGTGATACAGCAGACAAGGGCGATGGCAGAACTTAATTTTTTAGAATACAATGTAAATCCAGATACACATGCAATAGACGACATAGTTATAAAATTAAATAGTCTAGGGTTTAACAAAATTAGTGTAAGCAAAGACGGTAGAATGTCAATGTGGGCACTCAACAAATGTGTTTTCTTAATAAACACATCAAACAAATTTTCAACAGGCTTATCAGGCTTTGGGCTAAATGCTAAAAAAGTTATTGATGGCAGTAAACATTGTGAAAGTTCGGGATTAAACGTAGCAAGTTATAATGGTATAAACATATACACATACCCTGTAGAATTATTCAAAAAAACATACGACGAATATTTCACAAGTGTTGGCCCAGCAGGTGTAGATGTAAATATAGATTATTTTGCCGGCATAGTTCTTAACTTTGACCATGTTAACCAAGTAAACTTTGTTAACGATAGTTTAGATTTCAGAGTAGTCAAACGCTCAATGGATTATATCACTTCTGTTTGTGAACACAATAGATTTAATATGCTGTGGAGATTAACTACAAAGGATATAAAAATTCCTACTGTAGTTGTTAAAACAGACAGTGTAAGTGATGTAACTGCAAAATATGTAACACAAGGTTTCAATTCATATGAATTATCAAAAGTAAGATTAGATGAAATCAAAAACATTTATGCTCAAGACAACAATTTATTACCACCAAAACATTTTATAGAAGGATGGCAAATAAATTTATCTGGCAAGCCTAAAAGTTTTGTTATGGACAAACAATTCGTTGATGTATTACCTAATTTAAATCTATTAGTAAGCGAACGACATAATCATAATGGTGTGAACGAAGAGTCTGTAATCTATTTTAATAGTGAGGAAGAAAGTGCAAACGTGGTCTGATTTATTCCCTAACGATTTAGTTGAGGATTTAGGATTAGAGACGCCTGAGGCAAGGTCAGAATACTTTTTAGATTTATGGCTTGAGTGGGAAAGTACTAGTATTAAATTACGAAAAAGGAATATGCCTAGTATGTATGCAAGATACGGAGATTGGCAAGCAAGAGAGGAAGTACTGTCCTTTGCAAGAAAACACGACTTAAAAGAATTTTGGGATTTTCAAGTTAGAGGTGAGGAGATACGATTTAAAGATGAAAACAATGCTCTTTTATTTCGTTTAACATTATGAATCCATTTATAGATTTTACAACAATGACCAATGAAGAACTGTTGGAGAAAAACAAAGAGTACACCAAACAGTTATATAAAATGAATGGGCAAAGTCCATTATATCAATATATAGTAGATTTAAGACAACAATTAGAATTAGAATATAACGAACGCATGTACATTCAAGGTACAAAATCAAAACAAGGTGATGAAGTTATTGACATAGGCGATATAAGTTCTGATGTATTTACACCTGACTACGAAGATTACGACACAAAAATAATTAAACAAGTAGCACAATCCTACATGGATAAAGGAGACAAAGATGAATAATGGCGTTTCTCTTAAACACAAAAAGCCTGTTTCTTTAATCGCTTGTTTGTCAAAAGGCACAGACAAAGATATAGACCACATGGAGGCATTTAACTTATTAGTTGAATGGGAAATGTATACAACTGTAGAACAAAACACAGATATCGTAGAAGCAAGTATTAATCAAAATATTGCATTTCAAAAAATAGAACTTTTCTTACAAAGATATGTAAACGGTTCTATTTGGTACGATGAGGAAGGCATAAGTTGTGTACAATCACATTTTAGTAGTACACAAAATCCTTTATTCATAACTCCAGTAACAAATTTAACTTATGTAACAAATTGTTTGTTTGCAAAATTTAATGCTTTTTGTCCTGAAAATGTTAGAGTGTGTTCAATACAAATAACAGACTTAGAAAGTGGCATGGAATATGTCACAAAATCAAATTCAGGATTCATAGAAGATGTAGCAACATTACCTAAACAAGAACATTGGATGGGTGAGCTCAGTATACATGATGTACCGTGGTGGCACAGAGATGATGTTAGTGCATATGATAACAGAGCCGAATCAAAAGAAGAACTAGAAGAAGTTAGACAAAAATTAGAAGACAATCATGAATTGCTAAATGAAGATTGGACTACATTAGAAAGAGAAATCAGAAATGTTATGGATCCTAAACAGCAAGACGGTGAACTAATTAATTTAGAAGATTTCAAGCAAACCAAGAAAAAATGGAAACCAAAGATAGTATAAAATACTTGACAAAAAACAATTCATTGCGTATAATTAATAGATGTTAGATAAATTTAATAGGTTCATATCGACTGAGGAAACAGGTATAGATGCACTGTACTTGGGAAAAAGTATAGATGATCTAGAGTTTGATAACAGTGAAGATATACAGTTATACAACAAGTTTTGTAACGAATTTGATATAAATTTACTAAAAATTACTACCGATTCGGACTATGACCGAATAAATACATACATAATTCCGGAACACTACAGAAATTTAGATGTTCGAGATTATGTTGGAAAGTTAGTTCAAACAAGCGGAGATTCAGCCGAGGCTGTCAAAGCCAGAGTAGAAATGGAACTAACTGAATTTGAAGCCAGGAAACTTTTTCCTGTTCTTCGAATAATGATATATATTATTGAGACCATGCGAAAGAATAATCTTGTTTGGGGTATTGGTAGAGGTAGTAGTGTAGCCAGTTATGTATTATATCTAATTGGTGTACACAAAGTAGACAGTTTGAAATATAATTTAGACATAAAAGAATTTCTAAAATAGAGGAAAAAATGGTAAGGAAAACAACAAATAAAGGCAAAGTAATTGACATGGAGTCTTTAATTGCACAACATCAAGATACACCTGCGATGGGTAATATGCGTGTTAATGCAAAAGGAGATGTACTAGGCAGAGACGGTCAAATTGTACAAAAATCAGAAGAACGTGTAAGAGCCTATTACGAAGATAATCCTAAGTCAAGCACTGCAAAAACTTCATTGAAAGGTCCTATGCCTGACCAACCAGCCCAAGAACAAAGTGAAATGGCACCAGAAATGAAAACAGCAGAAGCACAAAAGACCGAACAGGATCAAAGTGTTATGAATGCTGTTGAACAGCCAGTAATGGATAAGCAACCAGTTGGATATAAAGAAGTAGAAATGCCAAATGGTGATATCGAGATGGTACCAATTTACGAGGATGATTGGGAAGATGGCAAAGATTAAAGCAATTCACGATAACATTCTTTGCATTAATGGTGACTTTGGAGAGCAAGTCACAAATGCAGGAATTATAATTCAGAAAACTATCGGTAAAAGTGAGGGAGTAACTCCTAGATGGTTTCAAGTGTTTGAAGTAGGTCCAGACATTGATTGGCTAGAACCAGGTCAATGGGTATATGTAGAATATGGCAGATGGACTGAAGGATTCAAACTTCAAGATGATAGATTCAATACAGAAGACAAAAAAGAAACTCTTTGGAAAGTTGAACCAAAGGCATGTTTAATGATTAGTGATGAAAAGCCAGACACTATTAACATTGGATCTGATACTGGCATTAACCCTTTTTAATATGAAATTACCAGAGAATAATAATAGAACAGGCTTATCAACATCAGGATTGGTAGGCGTAACAATTTTAGCAGGAGTTATTTTTGCAGGAATTAGCCCATGGTGGTTAATTGCTAGTGCATTTTTTGTTCTTGCTGGAGTTGGTTTAGAAAGCGGAAAATCTACGAGTAACTAACTGTTACAGTAACATTACCTTGAGTACCACCACTTGTATTTAAATATGCAAGTATTTGTGTATCAACTGCATTAGTATATACATAGTTTGGTGTACTTTCATAAGCAAATGCATCTGTTAAATCACTTTCATCAGCAGTAATTAATCTGCTAGTATCACCCGAATCACCTACAGTAATTTCAGCACCTGTATCATCAAATGCTGTATTGACTGTGATAGTAACACTAGTAACTTTACTACCTTCACTTATATTACCAAGTACAACACTGCCAACACCTGTAGTGTAATCAAATGTACTTGTTAATGTACCACTGTCTGAAACAGCACTATCGGCTGTACCAATCAATGTAAGATGATTTGCAGAACTTGGGTCTGCTTGATTGGCAATATACAAAGCATATTCTCCATCACCTCTATCATCTACTTTCACAAAGTCACCTGCTTCGATTGTTGTTTCTGAATACAACACTGTGAGGTTAGCAACATTGTGATATACCATGTTAGTACCAGTTGAAGTAACACCTGTGTTACCCACATAAACTGCACCAGCGACATGTATAACATTACTTGTGCCTGTGCCAATTGCACTAGGCAAGTTGTCACCGATAAAGTTTAATATACCTGACTGATAATCAAAGTACCATTCGTCACTATTACCTGAACCTGTTTCAAATAGTTGTGTGCCATTGCTTTGAACGTTTGCTGTTCCAGTTGGAGCCGCATATACTTTTAATTGATATGTAGAACCAAACTGAGGAGGTATCCAATTTGTAACACCTGTTTTCCATGTTCTGTTATCACTTGATGAACCATCTTCAGTTGTTTCTAAAGCACCACTAACACTATCTAAATATACATTTGCTATGCTACTATTAGCACTTGGCAATGTACCTGGAATACTTCCTGACTGATTCCAAATGTCTGCGTCTTTAATGATAAATGAACTTGCATTTGGTTCGTTAGGTGCTTTCTTATTTGCATTGGTATCTGTTTTGGCTTTACCAAATCCTACCTTTTTCCAAAGTAAATCAACTTTTTGTGAATCTGATATTGCCATTATGAAATACTCAACGCCGTTAATGAGTCGCCTGACTCTAGTTTTATTCTTACAAGTATATTATTACCTGTACTGTTAGATGCGTTTTGGTCACCTAACGTCATTGTGAAAGTATCGTTGCTGTAACTTGTACCGTCAACAATTCTATCACCTGATGTAAATGCACAACCATTAGAACCATTACCACCATTACCAGTATCGGATCCTGGAGTACCTGAACCACCATATGTAGTTCCTGCATCTAACCAGCCATTTAAACCACTTGCACTATCTATGTCTGTGCCAGGTGCGGCAATAAATAAACCGCTTATAGTACCACTAAGTGTGATATCAAAGTTTGCCATTGTGCTTCTTCTAAATGCAAAAGTAAAGTATTGTGCTCCACTTCTGCCTGTGTTTAAATCTGGTCCTGTTGGTAAGTATGCTGTACCACTTAAATCAGTTGTAAAATGTTTTAGTGTACCAAACCTATTTACTGCTTCTTGTGTGCCTGCTATTGTAATAGCACCACTCCAAACATTTGCAGTATAGTTATTTACACTACTATCAAATGCTGGTGTGTCAGCACTTGAACTAAATCCTGTAATTCTTAATCCATCGTCATCGTGTGTAGCACCTAAACTGTCCGACACACTTATTGATTGTTCGTTTATACCTGAGTTACCATTCCATGCTTGTACATACTTTCCTGTTAATTCTGTGTATGCACTATTGCCATTTACGTTAACCATTCTGCCTTTAATTTGTTCTATACCTATTCCGCCACCGTTAACACTAACTTGTATTGTGCCTAGTGTATAAGCATTACTGCTTGTATTACCTGTATCTGCATTAGGTATGCCACCACTTAAGAAAGAACTAGCACCGTCTATATCTGCATAAGAGAAGTATTGAGTACCAACTGTACTACCGCTTGTACCTTCTTGATTAGTGCCGTTTGCAATAGTGAATGGTTGTGATGTATTATTGTATGCTTGTCCAATCCAATCATATACGTCAACACCACTTAAATCTAGTGAAGCACCTGTAGTATAATATGGTACACCAGAAACATATCTCAATGTACCTGCACTGTTTTGTGTTAAAGTTGCATTAGACATTGTTACTGTTGGAGCACTTGTTACGTCATCTTTTAAGAAACTGATAATGTTTGTGTTACCAGTTACACTATGACCTAATTTCATACTGTGACTACCTTTACCTAAGGACACAGTACTTGCACTTATTTTTGCTTTAAAGCCTTGGTAAAGACCAGGGGAATAAATGCTAGAAGTGAATGATGTACTAGAACCTGCACTGCTTAAAAATTGATAATCGCTTTCTTGTGTGATTACTAAGTTACCACTTGTTCCTGAATTATCAGATGAATCAAAAGTAATTGCACCTGAGTCAACACCATCTATGTATGCTGTTAATGTTCCTGCATCACCGTTATAAGCAAACGATGATAAAGTGCTTGTTTCTGTATTCGAACCTGCACTACTGTTTGTAATTCTTGTTACACTGCTACCTGCACTAATTGTATCTTCGGTACTATTATCTACAAATCCACTAGCCGCTCTTGGACTAGATCCTGTGCTACTTTCACCAAAGGAAATTGTTTTACTGCTTAACCCATTTGGTGCAGAAACACTTACATCATATACTTTTAATATTTCAGATGCACTGTTAGGCACATCGCTTGGTGTTGCTGTGCTATGAGTTAACTGAGTTAGTGTAATTGTATAAGTAGATGAACCACTATCATTACTGTATGTATGACTTATTCTGCCTTGTCCTACATCACCAGCGGCACCACTTGAAACATTACTGTTTGCTGATCCATCGCCCCAATCAATAGTGTATGTACATGTTGCGGTATTAGAGTTAGTGGTTATGTTTTCTAAATAAATTGTTTCACCTTCATCAATTTCTCTGTTATTGCCAGTCAATGCTGAGCCACCTGAACTTGATGTGTAAATTTCAAAGTCTGCCTGCGGAGTTGCAGTGTATAGTGTAATATAATTTGTTCTTGTTTTACTTGCTTCACTGCCAGTACCACTACCATTTGTATTTCTTGCTGTTACTACAACATCAAATGGAGAGTTAGTGTTGTCAGTGTAAGTATGACTAGGAGTACTATCAGTTGTTGCATTTGAATAACTGCCATCGCCCCAATCAACATCATATTGATTAGCATTACCTGTAACAGTAGTTGATAATGTAACACTTAATGGGTTACCACCTTCTGTTACATTTGATGTGAAGTCTACTTCTTTTACAAAAGTGTTATTTTGAACGTTAAGCATTGCTTCGTTCAAGTCGTCAATTGCTTGTGAAACACTTGTATTACCTGTAAGTGTGCTAACAGCACCTGGACTTATAAAACTACCATCGCCTTCTGATGGATCGCCAAGTGTTATATTAAAAGCATTACTAGTCACATTGGATACAGAAGCATCTAATTGTGCTTTGGTTACAGCATCAGTGGATACCACACCGTTTGCAATTCTTAAATTGTTAAGGGAAGAACCGTCTGATGAAGTTACTTGTAATGCATTTGTGGTAATGTTTGCTACGACTCTTGGGCCTCTCTTACCAAATTGTAGGTCGGTAGAAACGCCTTTTTGTCCGTAGTTATATTCGTTTGCCAAGTGATATCTCCTACAATATTTAATGTTATTTATCTTATTTTGACTTGACTTACTGTAAACAATAATGTATAATTAGAACATAATTATGGAGATTAAAACATGACAACAACATTTAACACAAAAGCAGAATACAAGCAGTCAGCAAGAGTAATCAGTGATTACAAAAATGACATGATTTTTGAACAACCAAGAGACGGACTAGTTCAACAAGAGTTTGTTTCATATGAAAATGTAGAAAACGGAGTCAAACGTACAGTGATAGTTCGAAAGTTTTCCAGTAATGGAGACTATTCAGATACTACAGCAATAAGTATTTTGCCTAATAACTTATAGGAAACTTTATGAAAGATTTGTGGGTAGAAAAGTACAGACCTAGTGCAATAGACAGTTATGTCTTTCGAGATGACAACCAGCGTCAGCAAGTAACTGGCTGGGTTAAAGAAGGAGCATTACCTCATTTGCTCTTTAGCGGTGCACCAGGTACTGGTAAAACTACATTGGCTAAGGTTCTGTTAGCAGAACTGGATGTTGATAGCATGGATGTGTTAGAAATAAATGCATCGAATGAAAACAACGTTGACACAATCAGAAACAAGATTACTAATTTTAGTAGCACAATGCCATTTGGTGATTTGAAATATGTCTTGTTAGATGAGGCTGATTATATTACTCCTAACGGTCAAGCGGCTTTACGTGGTGTTATGGAAACATATCACACTAGTTGTAGATTCATTCTAACATGCAACTACCCACAACGTATTATTCCTGCATTGCATAGTAGATGTCAAGGTTTCCACATTGAGAAACTAGACATAAATGAATTCACAGCCAGAATAGCAACTATCTGTATTGAGGAAGAAGTACAGATGGATATTGAAACATTAGACACTTATGTTCAAGCAACTTATCCAGACTTGCGTAAAGCAATTAATTTAACACAACAAAATGTAGTTGATGGTGTATTGCAAAAACCACAAGATGGTGACCAAAGTCAAAGCGATTGGATGTTGAATGCAATAGAGATGTTTAAAGCAGGTAAATATAAAGATGCTCGTAACTTAATTGTTAGTCAAGCAAGACCCGAAGAGTATGATGAAGTGTATAAATTCATGTACAGAAACTTACAACTTTGGGGAGACACAGAGCAAAAGCAAGACCAAGCAATCGTAATTATAAGAAATGGTATTGCAAAAGGTGTTGCGGTAGCAGATCCAGAAATAAACTTAGCCGCCACACTTGTAGAATTAGAGATGAATGCACTATGAAATGGCTAAAAGAATGGTGGAAAACAGTTACAACTGAGGAGTACGAACTCACTGTTTGGTTTCCAAAAGGTATAGATGAACCTAAGAGTAAAAAGGTATTTCATTTATCAGATGTAACTAAAAAAACACAAACACATTTTATTGGAAAAGATATGGACGGCAAAAAGTTTGAAATTAAAACAGTTGAACCGTTCGATTTTTACCTTAGAAAAATTTACTAATGAAACTTGTACACGAGTCTAATCTAGACAGAAGTCTAGCCATAGATAATAACTTACCAGGTCCAAGCAATAGCGACATAGCATGTGTCTTATTGAACTATGTAAAGCAAACTAAAAACAACATGATACTCAATGAGTTCATGCGTACCACAGGCAAAACAGCATCATTAGTTAGACAAATATCAGAAGTACCAATACATTTACACGACTTATTTGACCAACATCCTTTAGCAAATAAAATGTTTGAACAGACCAAAAGAGATTTAAACAGTTTTGATAACATAGAATATCATAGAACAAGTCCATTAGATGTTGATATGGATGCCTTAGAAAAAAACAAACCATATGATTTAATCTATACTCTATTACCTTACAAGATGCCACAAGCACCTAACACTATAGAAACTGTAATTTCTAAAACATTAGAACTTTGGACTTTTGCATCATCAGATGGTACTATTATAATGGGACCTGATTATGACAAACCCAGTGTTAGAAGGCAAGTAGACATGTTCGTGAAGTCCAGAAAGTATGAGATGGAAACATATTTAGATACTAACTATAATAAAGACAGCAAGGAACCTGATCCTTACATGTTTGCATTTCAAGTGAGAAAAGATGGCTAGATTTTATGAACAAAACATTGATGTTATATTAGAGCCTAATGCATTACAGCGACATATTAAAGATATCAGATTTCAATATGACATTGGAAGTGTATTTGTAGTAAGTACTCCGGCGGCTAGAGAACAAAACATACAAGGTATATTAGAAGATGCAGGGTACGAAGTTACAATGTGGGGAGAGCATTACGGTGATTTAACAGAGCCCACACAAGAACAGATACTAGAAGCATACAAAGAGTTTGCTCACAGCGACAGTGATTGTGTACTTGCAATAGGCGGTGGCAGTATTGTTGACTTAGGCAAAGGCGTTATATACAATAGTTTAGCAGAAACAAGACCTACATTTATAGCAGTGCCTACAACATATAGTGGTGCAGAGATTACAAAAGGATTAATGATAGTAAAAGGCCCTGGCAATAAAAAGCCAGTGTATGATGAAAATTGTAGACCTGATATCCTCATATTAGACAGTACACTTGCAGATTCATTGCCAACAACCACAAGTCTTATCATAGCCATTGATGCATTAACACATTGTTTAGAAGGTGCGGCTAGTACCATAGAACATCCGATAGCCGAGGGTGCGGCAATACATGGAATTAATTTAGCACTACAACATTTACCAACAAAAGAAATAACACCAGAGTTTAGAGAAGCATTTGCAACTGTAGGATTTTTAGGCAGTAAGGCAATGGATTGTGCTTTAGGTCACATACACAATATAAGTTTCAGTATAGGTAAACAAACAGGATTAAAACATGGTGAGATTAATACATTGTTTGCTCCTGCTGTTATTCAAGCAAGTCTCCGTAAAAGAAATGATGCATACCAATTTGTAGACACAGACAAACTGTTGAGCGTGTTTGAATTTTATATAGAAGAGTGGGACCTATATGAAAGATATTTGCCTAAACATAAAGATGTGTTTATGGAAACTGCTATTGCTCAAGCCAATTATAACAGTCACCCTGTTGAGTTAGATGCTGATGATTTTAGATGGATATTTAAAACTACATTGGATAGGGCTAAAGCAAAAGTGGAAGGGTAGTTTCCTACCCCTCCGATTTTTATCTACTTTGCCTTCCCAACAGGACGGTTAAATAGATGATATAGCACGAAAGCACCTACTAATCCTAGTAAGCCTTCAGCGGACAATCCTTTCAAGATTCCCATTATGTTATCAACCACACTAATGTCCGGCCAAAATGGAATTCCTGCTCCACTGAATAATACTTCGAGTACTACCCCTAATGCTAATATAGATATTCCTGTATGTGTCAACTGGTTAGCCCAGCCTCCTATCTTTGTTAGTATATCCATACTTATTCTCCCTTAAATGCGAATGAATCGCAATAATATTTAAACCATTATTACGATAATTAACAAATACTTTAAGTTAAATACATACATAACTAGAGGTATAATGATGATAATAGAGAATTATGACGA
>Ga0181591_10005039_pt1 | contig 11466 bp, 29 predicted proteins | sample 071ome_33_FD_133757 | JGI IMG/M metagenome (GOLD analysis project Ga0181591, IMG submission 133757) | Coastal salt marsh microbial communities from the Groves Creek Marsh, Skidaway Island, Georgia - 071412AT metaG (megahit assembly) | ecosystem: Environmental > Aquatic > Marine > Intertidal...
GATCCAGAAATTCGTGGACTTTATCGTATTGGAAGGGGAGAGCAAGGAGTGCTACTGGTACGCCCTTACACTAACGACATATGCGCTCATTGGAGGTTCGTAAATGAAACTGCGGCTCACAAATCTTCTACTACAATATACCAAATGTTCTGTGACTACAAGTCCAGACAGGATTTCATTGGTATGGACATGGCTCGGAAGTTCCTTGAGATGGGATTTACTCGCGCCAGACGGTATGCTAATCATCCTTCGGGGAAAAAATATGACGCCGAGGGTAATTGCACACCACAGTCAGCAGAATGGCGCGACTGTGAAAAGGCTAGGTCCGCAGCGATCTTCAAAGAAAAGAGAGACCTGGCAGCTAAAGATCCGATTTATGTGGAGATGAGAAAATCATGGAGGGCGAGTGAGTGACAGTTAACATTAGTAGCGTACAGCAGCAACTTGGTCAGGTGTCGGAGATATTTCCTACACCATTGTATGCAATGCATGATGTATTGACATCTGATCAGAATCAAGCACTAGTAGAAAAGATCTATAGAATGCGTGAGGTGTATGGTGCTGGTAACATCAGTGATTGGTTGAGTGCACATTACTCACCAGACAACTGTTTCAAGATGGCATCACTCTCTGACTTCGTAGAGTTTGGACCATTGATTGAACGTGTCACTGCTGGTGTCCAAGAGTTTGCCCGATACTTTGGATGTAGTGGTACATATGAGTGTAGTAACTCATGGTATAATGTATACACCACAGGTAAGTATCAAGAGTTCCATATTCATCCCAATGAGATATTCAGTGCAGTATACTTCCTGAAGGTGCCTGAAAATGCGCCTGGTATATATTTCAAGCGCCCTGGGTCTGGTCCTATGCTGCCACCCAAGGAGATTGGGAGAGACAGTCAATATCATCGTGAGTTTGCCATTGCTCCTCCTCGTGAGGGTACCGTGGTGATCTTCCGATCTGACCTGTATCATAGCGTGCCACCTGAGACCTTTGAGGGTGAGCGTGTTACGATAGCATTAAATTTCCGCTAGGAGAGGCACACATGAGTGAAGTTATAACGCAAGTTGAGTTGTCCACCTCGCAAATTAAGTATCTCATTGATGTTATGTGGGGACTGCCGCCGCACGAATCGCAAGCACTTGCAATCCGACATCGCATCAATGATGTAGAACTTGAGCGCACCTTGACAACACACCTCAGTCTAGCGTATTCTGAAGAATGAAACTCGCCTTCGTCATTTCCTTCGTCTGGTTCCTGCACTGGTTATGTCTGTTTCCGTCTCGTTTAGTGGCTATCGCAACCGAAAGCGTCTCGTCAGGGATGCCATTGAATGGTTCGTCGAGCATCGTAACCTCAAGCGTCTCGTTTTTCACATCGATGTAAAGGATCGTCGGTGCTGGCATGAGAATATGGATGGTGCTTGCACAACAACATCATCACTGTCATTTCCAAGAGAGTTTCTTGTTGAACTGGACAATCGTCTAGATCACAATCAATATCTCATCACGTTGTTCCATGAGTTGATGCATGTAGAGCAGCGTCTTCGCAATCGTCATCAACAGCGCTTCATGCCCAAGTTCACCAACAAATGGATGGGTGAGATCGTCACTGATGATACATCCTATGAGGATGAACCGTGGGAAGTTGAAGCATTCGCTATGCAGGAGGAACTGTGCAACGCATACCTAACATCGAAGAATTCGTAATTGACCCACATCCTAGTCTGGTAGATTGGGCTAGAAAAGAACTCATCCTCAGAGATCCACATGTCCCTGTCAGAGCAGACATGACGAAATGGAATCTGCATGAGAGTGAGCACTTGGGTACGTTACGGCATGTTCTTGAAGAGAGATACTCTGATTATGTGCTTGCTGAAGCATGGGCAGCTACATATAAACGCGGTGATTATGCCGAGGGGCATACCCATGAAGGATGGGGATGGAGTTTCGTGTGGTATATTCAATCATGCGGATCCTGCTCACCACTGATCTTCCCTGACACACAGCACCCATGGTTAGGACCCGTATGGTATCATGAACCATGGCAGGGGACTGTGCTTGTCTTCCCATCGGAGGTCGTACACTACGTTCCTCCACACACATGTCATCATGACCGCATTGTAATCTCAGGTAATCTACGAAAGAAGAAATGAAACCGAACATCCAAGAGTATTTCCGTTATCACTATGATGGTAGTGGGAATCTACAAATCAGCATCTCTAACGAGTTCGTCAAAGAACTGGGATGGGGTAAAGATTTAGAGTTATCGTTCGGTGGCATCCGTGCTATGAATGACTGGGGCACGGATCCTACTCTGACTATACACAGCAAGAAAGAATACAAGCACCCTTGGTATGAAAAAACTGAAGATCAATCACGTAGACAGCAATCCGACGCTGCTTGAGGATACAGTCTCACCCGTTGCCTTTACCGTGGGCAAAGGGGACTTTGAACATGGCGTCTTCCCTGTTGGCAAAAGGTGGGTTGTTCTGATACCATATAAGGGGTGGCACACCAAAAAGTTCAACAGTACATCATCGGCAATCAAGTTCATCAATGAAACCTATCATAAAGTACCAAGGTGGAAAAACGAAAGAGCTTCCTCTGATTAAGAAACTGCTCCCACCCAACATCAATGCTGTCATCGAACCATTCTGTGGCGGTGCTGCTGTGTCATGGGCGTTGAACAAACCTGCTGTACTGAATGATATCAATAAGGATCTGATCAATCTGTATGAGGTTGTGAAAGATCCTACATCATTTCATCTGCTGCTAGATTCCGTCAATACACTCAAAACAAAAGAGCATGATGACCTAGAGACGGAATACTATGATGCTCGTGACATGTTGAACAATGGTCATGGTGCACCATTAGATCGTGCTCTGTCATATATTATTGTGAGGCAGTTGTGCTTCTCTGGTATGGAGAGGTACAACAGCAAGGGAGAGTTCAACGTGCCATTTGGTCACTACAAGAAGTTCTCTTGCAATCTCAGTGAAGAGCATCATCTCAGGATTCAGGATTGGCAGATCCATGAGTGTGACTTCTCTTACATGTTCAAGTTTGGTTATCCCACTGACCTGATCTTCATCGATCCACCATATCTTGATCGTCTTGGTTACACTCGTGGTGATGGTGGTTATGAACTGCACGAACGACTGGTGGAAGAGATGAAGAACACCAAGGCAAAGTGGATGTTCATTCATAGTGACCATGAGTTCTATCGTGAGGAGTTGAAAGACTTCGTGTGGTATGAGCAGGACTTTGGTTACTCACAACGCTTCGGCAAGAACAAAGACCATAGTAACGCTGCTGTCAAGCACATCTATGTTACGAATTACGAACATGGATTTGACAGTACACCACAACTTCCTATATAATAATCAAGTCAACAGCACTGAGGGTATCCCCCGAGGTTGCTGAAGATTTTCTTTTTAATCAATTGTACATTTGTACTTCGGTGCTAGTGCGATTGATCCGTAAACTAAACAAGGAGACATTATGTCTTATAGAAAGCAACAGGACAAGCTGCGTAAAATCGCAGACATTATTGCCGAACTCGATACAGGCAAGAAACTTACAAACCTGATTCCAGGTACAACAGGCGACGATCCTCTGGTAGATATGGACGTTGACCCTAACACACTGGACATCTCAAGATTTTATCAACGACAGTTTAGTGTTGGTGCACTGAACAGTTACAGGCAATATAACCCACAACTAGCACGTCGCATCATCTGGGCACAGCGTCCTCAACGTCTTGGTGGACAGCGACCAACGATTGACGGTCAGCACACCGCAGGACTTAGCATCTATGCTGGTCTGACATCAGTGCCTTCTTCCTGCCTGGTGCACCCTGAGGATCGTACTCTGGAGGAGTGCATTGAGGTAGAGAGCAGACTGTTCCATGCCTACAACACAGCACGTAAGAACCCGACACGTATTGACGTGTATCGTGCTGGTCTTTGCTTCGATGACCCTGAAGCAGTACGTTTCCAGGACATTCTGGAATCCTGCAACCTCAAGATTGAGGGACTGGGTGATGAGCATGGCGATGAGTTCGCCACCACTACTGCATCTCGCTTCATCAAAACCATTGAGCAGTATGGTGACACCCATCGTGCTTACATTCCTAAGGCAGTCAACTATATCCGTCGTCACTGGGGTAAGCAGTCTGGTCACAAGTATCGTGATGATTTCATTCATGGTATTACCACCCTGTTGGTGTTCCTTGATGAGGGACGTGACTGTAAGGGTGCTGGTCTGAAGAACAAAAAGACTGACATGCTTGAGTGGATGGAGACTGTCATGCCACACATTGGCATCCAGATGTTCGTCAAGAATACTGCTGGTGGTAACACACAGTACAAAATTGTACATAACATCATTGAAATGTACAATGGCAGTGACAACACCAGCATCGGACGTGATCTGCTGCACAAGAATGGCATCTGGAATGAAGCAGAGGTCATTGAGACTAGGAAGGAGCGCCTAAAGAAGGTTGCTGCTGGAGAATATGTAACAGCATCCTTCCCACGTTACGAGGACTGATGTGACAGTTTAGAAACTGGTTAACGGGGGCTTCACGCCCCCCATTTTATTGTCTATAATGTCGTTATGAACAACAAACTCATGTCCACAGAGTATCTTGAGCAGGTAATGCTCCCCCTCATGATCGCTATCGAACCCAAACCAGTCGAAAGTCTGATCGACAAGGTTCTCAGGTGGGAAGCTGAGAACAGCAAGCAAAGCATTCAAATTCAATTTGGCAACAACATTGAGACGTTTTGGAACATTGTTCTTGATGATTGCCCAAGCGTCAAGAATCTGATTGCAGAGAACAACATGATCATGGTTGGTAAAGAAGAGCGCCAACTTGATCACCTGTTCGAGATTGAGAATGGTCAGCACTATCTTGAGAGCAAGTGTAATCTCAACTTTGACAGTGAGAAGGTGAAAGCATCTAACGCTAAGATTGCTGCTATTACAGAGCGTCTTGGTGATGTTAAATCTGCTTATTTCTGCCCTGTAGCAGATGAGGTTCCCCATCACTGGAAAGTTAAGTATACGAACAAGGGTATGAATATCATTGCAGTCAATGATATGATCAAACTGTTGGGTGACGAGTGCCCATTCACATCCGAAGAATACTTCACCTTCCTGGGTGAGGTTGTCGGTCCTATCCTCAATGAGAAGCGTTACGATGCCTGAAGAAGCAACAGCAAAAGATTGGGAAGACTTCTGGTATTCCCCAGAGAAGTTCGGGACATGGTATCCTGAAGACGTAGAGACGCAGACCAGTCTCCTGCACAAGAAGGCAGAGCACTTTGCTGGCAACTACCAAGGTCCACTGTATGCACGTCATCCTGATCTGGTCAAGCAAGACAAAGAGCAGGATGGTGTGGTAGGATCTGAGAGCGAAACACCCCCAACAGCATGATGGACATGACTTTCGACCAAGTGATTGAAGAGCTGAGCAACGACCCTGTGTTCATTGCAGCATGTGAGGAGAACAACCGTCAATGGGACGAGGAGGCAGCAGCAGAGTTGGAAGTGACAGTTGACGAACTGCACCATATGCTGGGCATCACTGCCTGATCTACCCTATACTAAGTTCATCAACGCAACGGACCAATGCTCAAAGGCAACCTGCTCAAAGTCATCGGTGAGACTGCTCAAGGCAGCAACCTCACCCGTCTTGAGAAGTTTGAAGTGTTCTGCCGAGTGTGTGACAACATGCTCGCTGAGGGACGTATCAGCAAGGTACAGCATGAGCGTTGGACCAACGTGTTCTGACAGTTAGGGAAGTGGCACAGAACCCCTTCCCTGACCCTTCCAATGCCCTATAATTAACACATCAGCAAAGGACACCCAATGCAACTCCAAACCTCTTCCCGCCGCATTGACTTCTATCCTATCGGCACTGGTAAGCGTTTCGTCAAGTGTGTGACCTGGCACCCTGGCACTGACAATGAGATCAAGTCCTTCTCCACTCGTTACAAGTCTGATTATCGTTATGATGTGAATCAGGCAATCATGAATGGTGCTGAGGTCATTGGTTTCAACCTTGAAGAATACAAGGGTAAAGACTACTCTCCTCTCTATTGCTGATGTGAAACTCCCCAACAACCCCATGATTAGTATGCACCCTGGTATTGTATCCCTTGGTCAGATCAACCGACAGATCAAGAACATCAAGAAAGCAATCGACCAACCTGAACTGTATTCTGCAGAAGAGTATGTACGTTTGAAGCAAGGTTATCGTAATCTACTGCAACAACGGAGGGACCTGAGCAAAGGTAATGGATTCGGTAACTAAGAACATCCTAGCACTACAACAAGTAAACAACTGTCTTGAATTGCTGAAAGACAACCAGTATAGTAACTACATGTGTGGTAAACTGTATGGTGTCAAGTATGAATTGGAGCGACAACTCAACAATCATGCAGCAACAAAACGAAGTACAACAGTTTGACAAAGACGATCCAGTTGAGTACCATGGTATGGAAGGACTGGTCAACTTTGTCTGTGAGCAGTACATTACCATCACAACGAAACGTGGACCACACAAATCACAAGACACCAATGTCGTTGTATTCCGACAGTTTTGGGACAAAGTACACCCATTATCCCTCTAGGTTCTACAATGAAGTATGCCGTTATTTTGAAGAGGACCAAGAAGCACAACGTGATCTCTACCAAGAGGTTGACATTCTTTTCCCTCGATGATGCTGCACATTATGAACGCAACATCAAACTACATGACCCTAAGGTTATCCACACAGAACTAATCCCTGACTTCTCATGAAAGCAATCATCAACGTACTGAACAACGACCTTACCATTCATCTGAATAAGAAACGCAAAGGAATCTACTGGAACTACGATGGTGTTGATCTTTCCTATGGTCCTTTCCGCAATGATCAACAAGCACTTGCCGATGCTAAGACGTATTCACTCTATGGTACGACCAACAAAGCAAACCTGATGAATTGAACAATGGATTGGCGTTATAGTGAGGAGAGAATGCGTCTACGTGCTGATGTATTCGTAGCGCTCAGTAAGCACAACTTCACCCTCAACAGGAGCAAACAATTGTACGAGTTCTGTCACTACTTCGTCTCACAAGGTAATAACTCTATCCCTGATAATATACAGGAACTATTTGAACGTTATGTTTCTGAAACCGAGTGAAGTAAGCAAACGCTATAGCGCTATAGAACAAGTCTATCCCATGCTTAAACAAGAGTGGGATAGATTTCATCATAACCTAGAATGGAAAGACTTCTCACACTATCAAGAACAAACAATTCATAGTGAAGGGAAAGGTCATGAAATACTAGAAGAGGATTACTTCCTAGCACCACCAGCAGATGAAACAACAGAGTGGGCAATAGCACCACTATACTACAGGAAGATACCATACACACCTAATACTGATACATTACCCAGAGTAACCAAAACGTTGAAATGGGCAGGTGCAATACAGTATGCAGGGTTTGTACGTCTCAAGGGAGGATGTCAACTAGGATGGCATTATGACCCTGATCCTAATGAACATCTACAACGTATTCGTTTTCAATTACCATTTTGTACCATGGGAACGATACTACAGACAGAAACACAAGAGAAGGTACAAGCGGAAGGAAAACTACAGTGTTTTGTTAGTTCCGCGTTGCATAAAGTACAAAATCAGTCAGATTCAGTACGTTATGCCCTAGTATTTGACCATTTCCGCATGGGTAAAGGTAAACTGTAGTGGAATACCTGTGGAAAAACTGTGGAAAAAGAAATGGTTTAAATAATAGGTTTGGGTGCACTAGAGAGTGACTGTGAGGATACCTCCGAGGGGCTCTGGGGGTCTTAGCGTGCATTGCATCGGATGTCAAGAGGGTCTGTGACAGTTCTCCAAGTGTCTCTGAGTGGTTGACATCTCCCCGATTTCAGAGTATTCTTACAGGGTAGTCAAGAAAGACCAATGCCAGCTAAAAAGTTCGATTTCGATGTTGCTGCTCTAAGTAGTGCAATCGATAAGATTGTTGTGCAGGGGTCCAAGGTATTCATTAATTTCTCAGGTAACGAGAAAACTTATGAATATGAGTGGAAACCTGCAAATAAGCAATTAACTGACAAACTGTCCAATTTTATCAAAGACCCTCAAAGTTTGTCACTCGGGCGATTTTATAACGATTCGCTAAAATCTGGCGATCTCGTACAAATTACTCAAGTCTGATAAATTATTTGTAATTGGACGTTTATTTTCAATTAGAGTACAATGGGCAAAAGTTGGGATTATAGAGGAACTAAGAAGAAGTCTAGTTTCTCCCAGAAGAAGAAGCAACTGGCAGAGTATGAAGATCTCGCATCCAGTGGTTATCTGCAGAAACTGAGTAACAAGTCCAGGGTCAAATTCGACCTTGATACTGTAGACGATGATGATTACTATGAGTAAGCACCACCCAAGTATCCGAGGTCGATATCAACAACTACTCGAAGATTTCTACTCTCCGAGTGGACTTAGCGGTGAAGATTCCGTGGATTTGTGTCAACATCTGATCGACTTAGATCTTGTTAACTTCTATCCAGGATTTGATCAACTCAGTGACTACTACGTAACGGAGGGTTTGTGTTACGAAGTGGTGCTCTGGATCGATGAATAGAATCTGACCCATCCAACTGAATATTGCAACCCCCTGTGTGACAGTTTGACTAGTGGCACAGGGGGTCTTGCATTGGGCGGCGATCGGTGCAAATATAGGATCAAGTTCAACCGAGGCGACATGCTTAAGCAAACCTACCGCATCGAGATCGACAACAGCGACGAGACCACCAGCATCCTGTACGCTCAGCGCCCCAAGTGCAAGACCGCCAAGGGTCGCGACCGTCAGCACAACCGCATGGTGAATGAGGTGGTTGAGGCGATCCGTGACATCCGTGGTTGGAAGCGTCTCACCGTTGCCATTGCGCCAGATGTGACGGCAGAAGATCTGGCACAATACCCCAGGACGATCGCTTCCTAGTCCCTATAATAAGATCAGTTCACACAACCCGATGCGTTACCCGATCAACTGCAACGACAGCACAAGCGTCTGGACCCTGCGCCTGAACCCCTTCACGGGCACTGCTCGGGTCCGCTGGTTCAATGGTTGCCTGACTGAGTACCGTCACACTCACGTCAACCGCTGGGAGATTCTGAAGATGCTCTGGTACAGCGGCAACGTCTCCAAGGGACAGTGGGTAAACTGTCACGCTATCGGTCCCCACTACGTCTGGTGACCCTGTAGAATAACCACATCGACAGCAACCCAATGCTCTACACCTCAGGACAGAAGCAACGTCCACGCCTGGCACAGAAGGTCTACCGCTTCATGCTGGACCAGGAACCCCTCCTAGGCGCTGCAACGGTCACTGTCCACCATCGCCGCCTGTCTTCTGAAGGTGTGGTTGGATGGCAGCAGGAAGACGGACAGGAGTTCCTGGTGGAGGTTGAGCGCGACCTGCCCAAAGCAGACTACATCCTGACCCTGATCCACGAACTGATCCACTGCCGCCAAACCCTGGAAGGTATCATGGACGAGGAGCAACGGGAGACGGAAGCGTACAGTCTGGAAACTGTCTACGCTGACCGCTTCGCTGCCGCCTGACCCCTTAGAATAACCACATCAACACAACACACAACACCATGAACGGTTGGGCAAACTACGAAACCTGGAACGCCGCCCTCTGGATCGGTAACGATGAATTTCTTTACAACACCGCTAAGGCGTGTGTGACCTACCGTGAGGTGGGCATTGAGACCGCCTGGGAGAAGTTCGTGCGCTGCATGACTGACGGTGAGATCGGACGCCACCTCGTCACCACTGGCGACGGTGTGCGCTGGGATGACCCCGCCATCGATGCCCAGGAGATGGAGGAGATGCTCTGGGAACTCTGAGGGGTCGCCCCTCCATGGTAGACTAACCACACACAACAAATGACAATGACCACTGAGCAACTTGCCCAATTCAAGTCTAACTATGCTGAGATGATTATCGAAGGCATGGACTATAAAACCATGGAAGCAATGGTCTACGATGTTATCATGGAGAGTTTTGAACTTTACACTGAAGATGAGATGAAAGAGGAGATCTTGACCCATTACGATGAGGAGATCTTGACGGGTATTATCGCAGGCAACCTATAACAAACTGCCCGTGAGTTCTTTATACTCGCGGCGGCCGCTTCGCTCCACCTGCTAGACTGTCACACATGTCCCAACCTCGCAAGCGTTCCCTGTTTACAATCTTTCTAGTTCACCTGCTCGGCATCTAATGCGAATCGCTCTGCTCTCTCTGGTCGTCTCCCTGTGTGGGTTCGGGGTCGTCTCCTATGTGGACGCTCAGGAACAACCCCACCCCTGCACCTACACCGACTTCTATGTGTGCCGCTGAGCAGACTGTCCACTCCTCCCCCTAAAGCGTCCCCCTTTGCCCCTATACTGGTTGCATACCAAACAAAGGAACAACACATGCGCTACGAAGTCCTCGTCCCCTCTGCCCCTCACGAGAGTGAGAGCGTGACCGATCTGGACCGTGCCTACCTGATCTGCCTGGACCTTGCCGAGGAATTCGGTTACGCCGAGATCCGCCACAACGGACACCATATCGCAGACTACGGCAACCCCGCCACCTTCCTGGGGTGACCCCCAGCATGGTAGGATAGCACCATGCAAGACCCCTGCACCATCGCCCTTCACTACGACCGACTTATGTGGGAAGAAATCCAAGACATGCCAGGCGAGATCTACGACCTGCAGCAGTTCCGAGCAGACGCCGCCGAACTGATGGGACTGATCGACAAGTGCGCCGAACTTGAGACAGTCAGCGAACTGCACACTGAGGACCGCTAGGGGCAGCACCGCCCCCCTATAATAAGCACATCGCAACCAACCAAACCATGCGTAAGATCGAACAGCAAATGAACGCCGCGATTTCTGAGAATCGTAACTGGCAACTGAAGAACACCGCTGTTGCTTACAACCCCGAAACTAACGAGTCTACCGTATTCCTCCACGGTAACAAGATCGCCGTGGTTGGTGATGACTTCGTGCAAATCTTCGATGGTGGATGGCAGAGCGTCACCACCAAGTCTCGCCTCAATGCTATTCTCAAAGAGCACGCAATCCGAGGCGAGGGAGTGTACCAAAAGAACTGGAAATGGTACGTGGATAAATTCATCGGACAGGCAGGATCTTCCCCCGTGTTCAACACCTACGAATTCACCAACGGGTTCATGTTCGCCTGAGCAACTGTCCACCAGCGACCCCACAGCGGGTCGCCTTGCCCCTATAATAAGCACATGATCAATCAAGAGCAAATGCAGTCCATCCTCGCCCAGTACACCCGCGAGCATAACGCCATGATGGCACGATCCGCCGCCGCTAAGGCAGACGTTGCCGCTGGCACCGAGATCCTGACCCC
>Ga0181591_10005040_pt1 | contig 11466 bp, 10 predicted proteins | sample 071ome_33_FD_133757 | JGI IMG/M metagenome (GOLD analysis project Ga0181591, IMG submission 133757) | Coastal salt marsh microbial communities from the Groves Creek Marsh, Skidaway Island, Georgia - 071412AT metaG (megahit assembly) | ecosystem: Environmental > Aquatic > Marine > Intertidal...
ATTGTCGAAGGTCGCATCATTACCGAGCACTTGCGTGAAGATGTTTCCGTATCGAACGGCGACAAGGCGCCAGACGTGTCGCGCGATCTCGCGCGGATTACAGTGATCGAACGTCACGGGAAAAACGGCAACATCGGCAACGGTCTGGTGCGTGGCTTCGAGATCAGGAAAGGCGCGATAGGCTCAACTGTTTGCCATGATCATCACAATGTCGCCGTGGTGGGGGTGAACTATGATGACATGGCCCTTGCCGCAAACCGATTGCGCGACATCCAAGGCGGGTTTGTCGTTGTGGCCGACGGTCAGGTGATGGCAGAGCTATCCTTGCCGATAGCGGGCCTGATGAGTGTTTTGCCATACGAGCAGGTTCACGACCATCTGGTTGATCTACGCCAAGCTGCGCAAGATATCGGCGTGACCCTAAAAGAGCCGTTCTTGCAACTGGCATTTCTTGCGCTTCCTGTGATCCCCGCACTGAAGATCACTGATCGCGGCATGGTGGATGTGAACAAGTTCGAAATTATCGCCTGATCACAGCATCGCCGGAATAACCTGATCCGGTGGGCGGTGCCCGTCGGCGAAGGTTTTGATGTTGATCAGAACCTTCTCGCCCATCTCGATTCGGCCTTCGACTGTGGCAGAGCCGATGTGCGGCAACAGCACGACATTATCCAACTCACGCAAACGCGGATTGATTTGGCGGCCACGTTCCAGAACATCCAGACCGGCGCCGCTGATTTCGCGGTTGCGCAGCATCCGTGTTAGGGCGTTTTCGTCGATCACCTCGCCGCGTGACGTGTTCACAATCACCGCATCGGGCTTCATCAGTTTCAAGCGTCGCGCGTTCATCAAATGGAATGTCGAGGGCGTATGCGGACAGTTGATCGAGATAATGTCCATGCGGGCCACCATCTGATCCAGACTTTCCCAATAGGTTGCCTCTAGCGCTTGCTCGGTTTCTTCCCGCAGACGTTTGCGGTTGTGATAGTGAACCTGCATTCCGAACGCATGGGCGCGACGTGCAACAGCCTGACCAACGCGGCCCATGCCCAAAATGCCCAATCTACGACCTGCCAATCGTCCGCCCATTAAAGCGGTTGGCGACCAACCCTGCCAATTGCCCGACTGCATCACTGCCAAACCCTCGGGGATGCGGCGCACAACAGCCAAGATAAGCGCCATGGTCATATCAGCGGTGTCTTCCGTCACAACGTCCGGAGTGTTCGATACCAGAATGCCCCGCTGTCGGGCTGTGTGAACGTCGATGTGGTCAACGCCCGCCCCATAGTTGGCGATGAGTTTTAGCTTATCTCCGGCGGCAGCCAGCATCGGCGCATCAATCTGATCCATCAGGGTCGGCACAAGCACATCCGCAGATTTCATTGCCGCGACCAGTTCGTCCCGGGTCATGGCCGTATCATCTTCGCGCAGCGTTACATCGAAAAGCTCCGACAGGCGTGTCTCAATGGGTTCCGGTAAGCGGCGGGTGATGACAACTTTCAAACGCTCGGAGGGCATGCGAAGCTCCTATGGCTTTTCTTTTGCTTTCTCTTAGGGTCAAAGTGGCGCATAGCGAAGCGGGGTACAAGCACCCTTTGAAACATTATTACCCAGTGACGGAGCTTTGGCAGTGAGACGTGGCGTTCTTGCGGTTTTTCTTTCGGTTTTGATGGTCGTGTCTGGCGGCTTGTACGCGCAAGAGCGCGGCCCTGTGACGAATCTGCCAATGCCCAGATTCGTGTCAATCAAGGCCTCCGAGGCCAATGTCCGCCGCGGTCCCAGTCTGACGCATCGGGTGGATTGGGTGTTCAAAGCGCGTGACCTGCCTGTTGAAATCGTCGCCGAGCATGGCCACTGGCGCAAAGTTCGCGACCGCGACGGCGTGGGTGGATGGGTCCACCACGCGCTTTTGTCAGGGGTCAGAACGGCTCTTGTGGATGTGGATATGTCCGCGATGCGCACGCGCCCTGAGATCGGCGCCCCGATGCGGGCCCAGCTGGAACGGAATGTGGTTGGCCGCATTCAATCCTGCGACGGCACTTGGTGCCGTTTCGCAGCGGGGGGGTATCGTGGCTGGGTGCTCCAGACCGAAATCTGGGGCACCAAACCTGGCGAAGTGATCGAGTAAGAAGTCAGGCAGGGATGCGCTGACCCGTTTCGGTATCAAAGAACCGAAGCTCGTGTTTTGGAATGCCCAAACCCACTGTTTCACCCGAAATCGGTGTCTTGGCGGGAAGGCGCGCAGTCACCCTTTTTCCGGCCACATCAAACATCACGAACAGATCAGCGCCCGTGTGTTCGATCATTGTCGGAGTCACATGCAGGTCGTTCCCTGCCGTCAAATCTTCGGGGCGAATACCCACCGAAACCGATGTGCGCTGGGCCAAAGCCGCCTTTGTATCGTCCGACAGTTCGATCTGTTGCCCATCTGCAAGCCGAAGCTGTGTCCCGGTCACATCAGCCGACAGAATGTTCATCGGTGGAGCCCCCATAAACTCGGCGACAAAGGTGTTTGCGGGCGAATTGTATATCTCGTCCGGTGTACCGACTTGCTGAACATATCCGTCCTTTAGAACAACAATTTTTGTTGCTAGCGTCATCGCCTCGACCTGATCGTGGGTCACGTAAACGATCGTGGTTCCAGTTGCATCGTGCAGGCGTTTGATCTCGGCGCGCATTTCCAGACGCAGCTTTGCGTCAAGGTTCGAAAGCGGCTCGTCAAACAAGAAAAGGGCTGGATCACGTACCAGTGCACGCCCCATGGCAACACGCTGACGTTGACCACCGGAAAGCTGGCTTGGTTTGCGGTCCAGCAGGTTTTGAATTTGCAAAAGAGATGCCGCAGCCCCCACCTTTTCGTCGATAACCGTTTTCGATTCGCGGCGAACTTTCATGCCAAAGGCCATGTTTTCGGCAACTGTCATGGTCGGATAAAGCGCATAGGATTGGAACACCATTGCGATGTCCCGATCTTTGGGGGGCAATTCCGTGACATCCCGCCCACCGATTTCGATGGCTCCGGCTGTTGTCGTTTCCAGCCCTGCGATACAGTTCAACAGAGTGGACTTGCCGCAGCCTGAGGGACCGACAAGCACCAGAAACTCGCCTGCCTTGGCGTCAACATTGATTTCGTGCAGAACCTGAACGTCGCCATAATCCTTTCGCAAACTGGATATCTTTAGGTTTTGACCTGGTTTGATAGGGGTATTCATCGCTTTATCTCCAGTTTGTCCGGTCATTCCGCAGGGGCAGGGCCGGTCGAGTCGCGCACAATCAGTTCTGCGCGGGCTGTGTTTTGTAGGTCTTTGGCAGTTTTGCCCTCAAGCAACTCGCCGATCATGTCGGCCAAAGGCTGGCACGCGTCCCGCATCGGGGCGCGTGTTACCGTCAGGGGCGGATTAAATTCGATGGCGCGGGCCGTTGCAATGGCGTCGTCATGGGCGACGACTGATACATCTTCCGGGCAGCGCAGCCCTTTTTGGCGCAGGCACTCATAAACTCCCGACGCAATCGGGGTTGAGGCGCAAAGAATCGCCGTTGGCGGATTTGGGGCGTCGAGCAATGTGTTTGCACAGTCATATCCGAAACGTTCGGATTGCGGACCGTTTTTAATCCAGTCGTCGCTGGCAGTAATGCCGAAAGAGGAAAGTGTCTCTAGGAACCCACGGCGGCGATCCCGCGCAAAGGCAAGATCAGCGGGACCATTCATGAATGCGATTCTCTTATGTCCCAAATTTGCTAGCAACTTGGTTGCATCAGCTGCGGCCGCGTAGTTGTCGATGTCGAAAAAAGCATACTCAACATCGCCAGTTTCCGCTTTGCCGTGAACTGCGAAGGGAACCCCTTTTTTCTCTAGATAAGCGATACGCGGATCATTGCGGGTCGGACCCTGAATAATAAACCCGTCCACAGCACTTTTTTGTAACAACCTTCGGTATGGCGCGATTTGATCATCGCCAATATCCACCTGAAAAATCAAATCGAGGTCTTTCTCGGCCAGACGATGTGACAATCCACCGGTTACTTCAAAAAAGGTCGGATCAGCCGTTTGCTGCGGGGATAGTTTCAGGACAACGCCAATCATTCCGGATCTTCCGGACACCAGCCGTTGGGCTGTTTTATTTGGACGGTAGTTCATACGCTGAGCCGCTTCAGACACCCGTCTTTTTGTTTTGACGTTTACCTCGGGGAAATCATTCAGGGCACGGCTAACCGTTGCCGGGGAAAGCCCCAGCTCGGTTGCTATGTCTTTGAGTGTTGCCATTGCGACGCCTTAAAAATTTTGCAAGCGTTTTGAGAAACGCGAATTATCGTGATCATATGCCCAGTAAAATATGAAATCAATAAATTAAAACGTTTTGAAAAATGAAATGACCTGTGTATGATCACCCCGAATCGGAATACTACTCATGGGTGACGTTGATGAACGATTGGTGGAAGGGTGCGGTGGTCTATCAGGTCTATCCGCGCAGTTATCAGGACGATAACGGCGACGGGGTGGGTGACCTAAAAGGGATCACTCGGCGCTTGCCGCATATTGCGTCTTTGGGCGCGGATGCGGTTTGGCTTAGCCCGATTTTCACCTCGCCGATGAAGGACATGGGGTATGACGTGTCCGACTATTGTGACATTGATCCGCAATTCGGCACATTGTCGGATTTTGATGATCTGATCGCAAAGGCCCACGATCTTGGTCTAAAAATCATCATTGATCAGGTGTTATCACACACGTCAAACGAGCATCCTTGGTTTAAGGAAAGCCGTTCATCCAAAGATAATGCGAAAGCCGACTGGTATGTCTGGGCTGAATGCAACGAAGACGGCACGCCGCCTAACAACTGGCCGTCGGTCTTTGGTGGCTCTGCGTGGGAGTGGGACACATCGCGCCGTCAGTATTACCTACACAACTTCCTGATCGAGCAGCCAGATCTGAATTTCCACAACACCGAGGTCCAAGACGCGCTTCTAGAGACAATGCGCTTCTGGCTGGACCGTGGTGTTGACGGTTTCCGCCTGGACACCGTTAACTTTTACTTCCACGACAAGCTTCTGCGCAACAACCCGCCCGAGCAGCGCGATGATCCGCGCCCCGAGGTGAACCTCTACGGGATGCAAGATCATATTTTCTCGAAAACCCAACCTGAAAACATCGGCTTCCTTCAGCGTATGCGCGCGCTGTTAGATGAATACGAAGGCCGTACAATGGTCGGTGAAGTGGGCGAAGGGCGCCGCGCGGTCGAGGTGATGGCCGAATACACCAAAGGGAACGACCGCCTTCACATGGCCTATTCCTTTGGCATGCTCAGCCCTGACTTCACAGCCAAACATTTCCGCAATCAAATTCAGGGCTTCTTTGATGGCGCGCCAGACGGTTGGCCATGCTGGAGCTTCTCAAACCACGATGTGAAGCGCCACGTGACGCGTTGGTTGCCTCATGCCGCAAGCCAGGATGCCGTCGCCAAGCAGGCGATTTCGATGCTGGTCGGGTTCGAGGGCACGTTAGGTATTTATCAAGGTGAAGAAACCGGTCAGCTTGAAACTGTGATGGAGTATCACGAGTTGACTGATCCACCGGGCATCCGCTTCTGGCCTGATGAAACTGGACGCGACGGATGCCGGACACCCATGGTCTGGGATGCCTCGGAAAATGGTGGCTTCAGCGATGTAAAGCCTTGGCTGCCTGTGAAAGCCCCGCAGCATGCGCGCAGCATTGCCTCGCAAGAGGGGCAGAAAGACAGCGTGCTTGAGCATTATCGCAGGGCTTTGTCTTTCCGTAAAGAGAACGAAACGCTGGTTTCCGGCAGGACCCGCTTCCTTGACGCGCCCGAGCCGATCCTTGCTTTCGTCCGGGGATCGGGCAGCGATGCCTTGCTTTGTGTTTACAACCTTTCGGCGGACACTGCCGAGATTTCGCTGACCGGGTTGGGTGACATGACCGGTCCAAGTCTTTTGGCGACGATTGATGGCAATGTGCTGTCGCTCGGGGCCAATGGCGCAGCTTTGATAAAGCCCGCCACCACTGGCGAAGCCTTTGCGCTTGCCAACTAAGAATTGCACCGCCGACGCGCAATCGCCGACGGTGCCTTAAAACCTTCAGGAGGAGAGAAACCATGAAGACGTTGAAAACTACTCTGGCAGCAGCACTGCTGACCACTGTCGCTGTTCCGGCATTTGCACTGGAAGAGGGCAAACTGACCATCTGGATGGGTGGCGACAAAGGCGACGCACAACTTGCAGAAATTGCTGCACAGTTCACCGCCGATTTGGGCGTAGAGGTGTCGGTCGAGGTTGCAGACCCTCTGACGGACAAATTCCAGCAAGCCGCAGCAACCGGCGACGGACCTGATATCGTTCTGTGGGCGCATGACCGTTTTGGCGAATGGGCCGCGGGCGGTCTGATCTCGCCGGTCAACCCGAGCGCAGACTTCCAGTCGGGCGTTCTGGACACCGCATGGGATGCCGTTTCGTTCGGCGGAAAAATCTGGGGCTACCCGGTTAACGTTGAAGCTATCGGGCTTGTTTACAACACCGACCTGATCGCCACCCCACCGGCATCTTTCGAAGAAATTGCTTCGATGGAAACACCGGAAGGCGTTGCGCCGATCCTTTGGGACTATAACAACACCTACTTCACCATGCCGATGCTGATGGCAAACGGTGGCTACGCGTTCCAGAAAAAAGACGGCGCGTTTGACGGTTCGGAAACCGGCGTGAACAACGAAGGCGCAATGATGGGCGGTAAAGCTCTTCGCGCATTGTTCGACAACGGCGTTCTGCCTGAAGGCGTAGATTATGGCGTCATGGACGGAGCAATGGCCAACGGTGAAGTCGCTATGGTCATCAACGGTCCTTGGTCATGGGCTGGCTACGAAGGCGCAGGCCGCAACATCGCAGTTGCTCCGATCCCAACCGTCAACGGTCAGGTATCACCGCCGTTCCTAGGTGTCACCGCGCTTGCAATCAACGCAGCGTCGCCAAACGCGGATCTCGCGGTTGAACTGATCGAGAACTACATCCTGACCGACGAAGGTCTGGCCGCGTGGAACGCAAACAGCAACCTGGGTGCGCTCGTCGACAAAACCGCTGGTGCGGCTCAGTCAGATCCGAAGGTCGTTGCAACCATTGCAAACGCAGCGGTTGGCGTCCCGATGCCGTCGAACCCTGAAATGGGTGCCTTCTGGGGTGCGATGGGTCCGGCTCTGGCCAACATCACTTCGGGTGCAGCTTCAGTTGAAGACGCTCTGAACGACGCTGCTGCGCGTATTCTGGGCGAGTAATTCCCCTTTCAAACGTGCGGGGCGCACAATGCGCCCCGCACATCTTTGACTTACCAGCGGAGTCCGGCTGATGACGACGATCACCACCGATGCTGTTTCCGACACGTCCTTTTCCCTATCCAACATAATCGGCAAAGCGCTGGTTTACGGCATGACACTGCTTCTGCTGTATGTGGCATGGGTGGTCTACATGGTCGGGCAGCCGATGTTCGGTGTGATAGTGATGCTTGTCGCGCTGGGCTTTTTCTTTGTTTTCGGCTTCCGCCGGTTTTACTTTGCGCGTTTCATCTATCCTGGCATCGCCACCATGGCGCTGTTTGTGATCTTCCCGATTTTCTACACGATTTACTTGGGTTTCACGAACTACGGCTCGTTCAACCTGTTGACCTTCGAGCGTTCGAAAGAGGTCATCCTGTCGTCGGTCATCGTCGATAAAGAGAACGCCCTGCCGTTTCAGCTAACTCAGGACGGTGACGCCTACCGTGTCTACCTGACAGATGGCGACACCGGCTACTTGTCTGCTCCCGTCACGATGGACGGCACCCAGCAACTTGTCGAAGCGCAACCGGCACCCGCCCCATCCGAATTCCTAGAGCGACGCGACGCTATCAAATTGCGCGGTCCCTTGGCCGAGATTCAAGTCACCCTGCCGTCCGGCGATGTCATGCAGATGATCGGCTTGCGTGAATTTGGCGGCTCCAAGCCCGAATATGTTCTGGGCGACAACGATCAACTGATCCACGTCGAATCCGGTAATGTTCTGACCGCTGACCATTCCATCGGGTTCTACGTCAATGACGCGGGTGAAAAACTTGCACCCGGCTGGCGAACCAATATCGGCTGGCAAAACTTCGAGCGCATTTTCAAGTCCGAAGGCATTCGCGCGCCGATGGCCTCGATCTTCGTCTGGACGATCGTCTTTGCGGTCAGCTCGGTGGTTCTGACTTTTGCCATCGGCCTGCTTTTGGCAGTTATTCTGCAATGGCCCCATATGCGATTCAGAGCGTTCTACCGCATTATGCTGATCCTGCCCTATGCCGTGCCTGCCTTTATCTCGATCCTTGTTTTCCGTGGCCTGTTCAACCAGAACTTCGGCGAGATCAACATGATCCTTGAAGCCATCTTTGGCGCACGCCCGAACTGGAACACCGACGGCAACTTGGCGCGTACGATGATCCTGATCGTGAATACGTGGCTGGGCTATCCCTATATGATGCTACTTGCGATGGGCTTCCTGCAGTCGGTCCCTGAAGATCAGAAAAAGGCCGCCGCCATCGAAGGCGCCGGGCCGCTGCGCGTCTTCTGGAAAATCACGCTACCGCAGATCATCCCGCCCTTCCTGCCACTTTTGCTCGCGTCATTTGCGTTCAACTTCAACAACCTTGTCCTGGTTTTGCTGTTGACGCGCGGCGGTCCTGATATTCCGGGCACCATCATTCCGGCAGGTGAAACCGATATCCTTGGTTCGTTCACCTATCGCATCGCCTTCATGGACTCGGGCACTCAGTTCGGCCTGTCAGGCGCAATCACCCTTTTGATCTTCATTCTGGTTTCGATCATGGCCTACGCGAACTTCGTTGCCATGCGTCGCGCAGCAGCGAGGGGCTGACCAATGATCGTTGAAAATAGACGTACGCTGCTTTTGAAAAAGATCTTCGCCCATGCGTTTATGCTGGCGTTCCTTGCGCTGGTCATGTTCCCGTTTCTTGTGGTGATCTCGATTTCCTTCCGCGAAGGCAACTTTACTGTGGGCGAGCTGATCCCCCGCAACCCCACGCTTGAGCACTGGTATCTGGCCTTTGGCTGGGACTACACCCGCGCTGACGGAACGGTGGTGCTGCCGCCCTATCCTGTGCTGACGTGGATGTGGAACTCGGTCAAGATTGCCCTGATTGCCGCATTCGGCGTTCTCGCGGTGTCTACGATTTCGGCCTATGCCTTTAGCCGCATCCGGTTTGCAGGGCGGGCTGCTTTGCTTGACTCGCTGTTCATCGTTCAGATGTTCCCGACCACCTTAGCCTTGATCGCGCTTTATGCGGTGTTCGACACGCTGGGGGATATCTCGCCGCTTGTTGGTATCGACAGCCACTGGTCGCTGGTCGTTGTGTATCTGTCCGGTGTGATGATGCATATCTGGACGATCAAAGGCTATTTCGACAGCATCGACTCATCGCTGGACAAGGCGGCCTCGATCGACGGTGCAACGCCGTGGCAAACCTTCCGTTATGTCTTCCTGCCCTTGGCGGTGCCGATCATGTCGGTGGTCTTCGTGTTGGTCTTCATCGGAGTTATCAACGACTACCCTCTGGCGTCGATCCTGTTGCGGTCTGAAGATAATCTCACCCTTGCGGTCGGCTCGCGCCTGTACCTGAACGAGTTCAAATACCTATGGGGCGATTTCGCAGCAGCGGCTATCCTGTCAGGTGTTCCGATCACCGTGGTGTTCCTGATTGCCCAGAAATATCTGGTGTCTGGCCTAAGCGACGGAGCGGTCAAAGGCTGATGCCGCATTGCAGCAAATGCAATGCGGCTTTGCCGATATCATACCTACTGACCGGATCGTAAGTGCACTACCTGTTGTTCCAACACGAACATACAAGGTGATAGACATGGCCGCAGTAGACTATACCGCAAATACCCAAGCATCAGGCAACGGCGTTTTCGCAAAGATTCTCGCTTTTCTTGAGGAAGTCGTCAATACGAACGGGCGCGTGCGTCAGGTAGAGTTTCTAAATTCGCTGACCGACGAGCAGCTGAAAGCGCGTGGTTTGACCCGTGATCAGATCGTCCACCACGTTTTTCGGGACTGCTACTATATCTAAACTGAAATGGCGGGTCGAAAACTGACCCGCTTTTCGCTTAAGCCCTTTCTGCTTTGGACTATTCGCACTACATTCCCCGAACGCGATTACGGGAAATGTTATGGCCTCTATTTTATCAGTTAAAAATCTCAAGAAATCTTACGACTCGGGGTTTCAGGCGCTAAAAGGTGTGAATCTTGAGATTGAAGAGGGCGAGATTCTAGCCCTTCTCGGACCGAATGGGGCGGGTAAAACCACGCTCATTTCCACCATATGCGGGATATCCAACCCTAGCGAAGGCAGCGTTTCCGTCGGCGGGCATGATATCGCACGCGACTATCGCGCGGCGCGCAGCCTGATCGGTTTGGTGCCGCAGGAAATCACGCTTGAGCCGTTTGAAAAGGTGATCAGCACCGTCAGCTTTTCCCGCGGACTTTTCGGGAAAAAACGCGATGATGCTTTTGTCGAAACCATCCTCAGACAGCTATCGCTTTGGGACAAGCGCAACAGCCGGACCCGTGAATTGTCCGGAGGAATGCGTCGTCGCGTCTTGATCGCAAAAGCGCTTGCACACGAGCCGCGCATTCTGTTTCTGGACGAACCGACAGCAGGCGTGGATGTCGAGCTGCGCAAGGATATGTGGGACGTCGTGGCCGAGCTGAAAAAGAACGGCGTGACGATTATTCTGACGACCCATTACATCGAAGAAGCCGAGGCGATTGCAGACCGCATTGCTGTCATCAACAAGGGTGAAATCTTGTTGGTTGAAGGCAAAGACGATTTGATGACACGCATGGGCCAGAAAACCCTGGCCGTCGAATTGCACGACCCCATCGACACCGTCCCCGAGGCTTTGTCTGCCTATAACCTTGGAATCGGGGCAGACGGGCAATCATTGATCTATACCTACGACACCCGCGCCGAACGCACGGGGATCACCGCGCTGCTGTCAGATATCGCCGCCAGCGGTTTGGCCCTGAAAGACCTGCAAACGCAACAAAGCTCGCTCGAAGATATCTTCGTCGGTCTGGTGAAGGAGAACGCGGCATGAACTTTCAGGCAGTCAAATCCATCTACATCTACGAAATGACCCGGTTTTTCAGAACCCTGTCGCAAAGCTTCATTTCGCCAGTCATTTCGACATCGCTCTATTTCGTCGTGTTTGGGGTAGCTATCGGTTCACGTATTGATGAGGTCGAAGGCGTCAGCTACGGCGCTTTCATTGTGCCGGATTTGATTATGCTCTCGGTCATCACCCAGTCGATTTCGAACGCGTCATTCGGGATATACTTTCCGAAATTCATCGGAACGGTGTTCGAATTGCTGTCGGCTCCGGTGAACTTCATCGAGATCGTGCTGGGCTATGTCGGGGCGGCGGCAACCAAGGC
>Ga0181591_10005046_pt1 | contig 11460 bp, 9 predicted proteins | sample 071ome_33_FD_133757 | JGI IMG/M metagenome (GOLD analysis project Ga0181591, IMG submission 133757) | Coastal salt marsh microbial communities from the Groves Creek Marsh, Skidaway Island, Georgia - 071412AT metaG (megahit assembly) | ecosystem: Environmental > Aquatic > Marine > Intertidal zone...
CAACTTCATTTCCAACAGGAGCACTGAAGTGCTCAGAGCACCGGAAGAGGAGCTCACCAAAGCTGATTCTCCGCAAACGGCCAGCATCGCGGCCCTGGGTGTGGCATTCTGGATATTCGTTTGCGCACTGATCATCAGCATAGGCGTCTCATTCCTGCTTTGATGTGAAACAGTGCTGCCAACTGGAATAGCCCCAGGGCAATCGACCAGATTCAGGCCGCTTTTTCCGTACACATGGATTACGTGTCCTGCCCAGGGGTTTGGGCAGCCTGTATACCGTGCAGGGCGTCTTTGAGCTGGTTTTGCTGGCTGGCTTCCCACTGGCGCCCGGCGATGACTTGCTCAAGTTGCGCCAGGTAAGCTTCCAGCACCGGGTTGTGTGTATGGTTGCGGTTCTGTGACCAGATAGCCCCTATTGCCTTGATCACCGATTGCATGACATTGACGTCAGAACCGGCATAGTGCACGACCGGATCAAAAGCGCCATGCAGCAGTGCTTCAAACCCCACCGGGCTGACCACTATCCGTAAGTTGCCATCACTATCGACACGACGCGAGTCCGGTGGTTCCCGGTTACTGAGCTCGGCCATGGCTAGCGACAGGTAATCAACACACTTGATCGCAACAAAAGGCTCGTTTACTCCCGGTGATAGTGCACGCAGTGCGATTTCCGAGATCTTTTCCAGGGTGTATTCAATATCCTGGATTGGGGTGCGGCGGGCGCCGATGGCAAACAACTTGCCCAGGCACTCCCTGTCCTTGTCAGACAATGTGCCCGTTGAACCGCCCTGGTCCTGGTGGATCAACGCCAGCGTGGCACCAGGCACTACAAAATCTCCCGGTTTCGCCAGCACCTCAACGACACAGTTGTTCTGGCTGGCCTGCTGCAACATGTCATCACCGGAAATGGACTGCACGTAACCGCCGACCGGGGTGGTGATAGCGACAGGTGCTGTATCCGGCTGCCATTTTTTCGCCTGGGCATTCTCTTCGGGCTGTAAACCGACTTTGCTGGGGAACAGCTTGTCGATGGCCTGCAACAATTCCTTGCTTAGCTGCTTGATGATGACATCCACCTGCACGCGCTGTGAAACATGGTGAATAAAAAACACCAGTACACCAACTGCCAGCATCGTGAAGACCAGGGCCAGGGCCACGGTAATAAACGGCACCGGCGCCGTCGCATCAATACTACCCAGGATTCGCAATGTCAGCAGGCAGTACAGGAAGGTGGACACGAAGGTACCCAGCACGAATTTGGTGGACGTATCTTCCATGAAGTTTCTCAGTACCTGGGGACCATACTGGGATGCCGCCATGGTAAGCACCACCATGGTCAGGGAAAACGTGATACTGATGACATTGATGATGGAGCTGATCACCGTGGTCAGCAGCTGGTGGGCCACGTCCCTGTCGGTGAAATTGAGCCAGGCCAGGGACCGGGTAAAGAAGCTGTCCCTGAGTTCCAGATCATACTGGACGGTCAGGTAGGGCAGGCCAATGCCGACCAGCGACATGACCAGCGGAATAAACCAGTAACTGGTGTAGGTGCGATGCCAGAGCAAAAGCAGATTGGATTTAAAAAACATGGAAGGCCGTTGCCTGGCCGGTCAGGCCAGGGAGTTGGCAGCAGCCGGTGCTGTTTTTTTCAAACAGGACCCGGCTGTGTGCCCGTAAGGGCGGTCAGGCTGTGCTTTTTTCAAGCGGCAGTTTCCTGACCCGTTCGCCTGTGAGTTGGAACCAGGCGTTGGCGACTGCCGGCGCAATACCCGGCGTTGCAGGCTCACCAATACCAGACGGTTCTGCATCGGACTCGACAATATGAATATCAAACTCCGGCGCCTGGTTCATGCGAATGACCGGGTAATTATGGAAATTGGCTGTCTGGACCACGCCCTCTTCCATGATGATCTCATCGTAAAGCGCCGCACTGAGACCATACATGACAGCACTTTCCACTTGTGCCTCTATGATATGCGGGTTGATTGCCATACCGCAGTCAACAACACAAAACACCTTGTCCACCTTGATGCGGCCTGCACGGTCACGGGACACATCCACGACCTGGGCCACCCGGCCGCCAAAGGCTTCTGTAAAGGCAAAGCCGCGTCCTATGCCTTCGGGGACAGTTGCCCCCCAGTTAGCGCGTTCTGCAGCCAAACGGATCACCGCGGCAGAACGTTCATCATCCATTAACTCCAGGCGTCCCTGGACAGGATCCTTACCAGCGGCCTGCAGGGCTTCGTCGATCAGCGTTTCCTTGGAAAACTGGGTATGGGTATGGCCTACGGAACGCCAGAACAATACCGGTACGCCGGCTTCTGCCATGTGGATATCCACCGACACATTGGGAATGTGATAAGGCAGGTGCGCACCGCCTTCGAACGTCAGGGTATCAAGACCCCCCTGGATCATGCCTTCCATCATGGAACCCTTGATCAGGGACTGGCCAACCAGGCGGTTTTCCCAGGCCGTGATATTGCCGAGCCCATCCAGGCCGACTTTCATGCGGTGAATATTCATGGGACGGTAGAAACCGGCCGCCATGTCATCTTCACGGGTGTATTGCAGCTTGACCGGGTAACGTTCACCGGTGGCCTTCATGATGGAAGCCACTTCCACATCCAGGTCCGGATGAATATTGCCGCGGCGACCGAAACCACCGCCAGCAAACAGGTTTTCCACTTCCACCTGCTCCACCGGTACGCCAAAGAATTCAGCAACTCGCTGCTGGTCAACGGAAGGCATCTGGGTACCCGAACGCAGGATGTACCTGTCACCGACTTTTTCGATGGTGCAGTTCAGGGGCTCCATGGGGGCATGGGACAGGTAGGGGAATTCGTAGGTCGCCTCGATGGTCTGTGCTGCCGAGGCCAGTGCGGCTGCGGAGTCACCTTCAGCTTCCCAGACAGTACCGGGCTGTTCGGCCAGGGCTTTGTAATCACGGTAAATGTCTTCCGAACCACGCATTTCCGCGTTGCTGAAGTCCCACCGGGTCTCCAGGACATCACGGCCACGCTTGGCGGCATGGAAATTTTTCGCCAGCACGGCAACCCCGCGCGGGATTTCCACGACATCCACCACACCCGGAATCTTGCGGGCCTCGGTATCATCAAAGGAAGTCAGCGTGGCGCCAAAGCGCGGCGCATGGGCCACCACGGCGGTCATCATGCCGGGACGCTGGACATCGATGGTAAAAGTGGCCTTGCCGGTGGATTTTGCCACCGTGTCCACTTTCGGCAGGCTATTGCCAATGAGGGTGTACTGGTCACGACTTTTCAGGGGAACATCTTCGGGCACCGGCAACTCGGCGGCAGCTTCGGCAAACTGGCCGAAAGGCGCCTGGCGGTTGGAGCCGGCGTGGCTGATGATGCCGCTGCTGACCGTGATTTCTGACTCGGGAACATCCCAGGCATCGGCGGCGGCGGTGACTAGCATGGCACGGGCCGCGGCGCCCACGGTGCGGTATTGTACCCAGCTGTTGGGAATACTCATGGAACCGCCGGTACCCTGCAGGCCCAGCATCAGGTGCATGTAAAGCGCGACGTTGGCCGGCGCGGATTCAACCCTGACCTGGTCCCAGTCAGCATCCAGCTCCTCAGCCAGAATGGTGGCCAGGCCGGTGTAGATGCCCTGCCCCATTTCAGTGTGCTTGGAGATAATGGTCACCGTGTTGTCCGGTGCAATCCGGACAAAGGCATTGGTCGGCCAGCTGGTCGGTGCCGGTGCGCCAAACTGGGCCATGGCGTTTTTGACCGGGATATGGAAACCGATGATCAGGCCGGTGCCAAGTGCAGAAAATTTAAGGAATTTGCGTCTGTCCATGGAATGCTCCCTGGAGTCAAAGAATAGGGGTATTGGCTAATGATAACAGACCAAGCGGGAATTCGTGTAGGCCGATGTAGGTCGGCATAGCGCAGCGTTTGCCGACATTTGACGGCTGATATCTGTGGTTCTGGAGGTGAGTTAGACGTCGGGAAACGGCTCTTCGAGCCTATCCCGACCCACGGGTATTCGTTCAAGCCAGACGCCGGCTAATCCGCACACTCAATACACTTGTCTGCAAACGGAATGGCTTCCAGGCGTTTCTCGCCAATGGGCTTGCCGCAGGCTGTGCATTCCAGGTAATCACCGGATTCAATACGGGCAAAGGCGTGCTGTATCTGGTTGAGTTCCATGCGCCCCTCCGCATCCAGGGCAAGGACAAGCTCCTCATTGCCGATTTCAGATGCCTGTTCACTGAACTTGGCACTGACAGGCTCGTCCTTCTGGCGAATATGCTTGTGGGTTCGCTCCACCCTGGACAGCAGTTCCTGCTGCTGATGAAAACCCTGCGCACGGTAGACACGCCCGCACGCTGGGAACCCGACACCCTGCTGATCATGCTCCCTGTATCCTCCCTGGAAGGTGCCAGCCTGATGGCCCAGCGCATCCGCGCTGTCATCAAGAAGCAGGGACCCGGCACCAACACCGGCCCCATCACCGTGAGCATCGGCATCAGCGAAATCGAAGACAAGCCCGACCAGGCCATTGCTATCGCTGAACAAAACCTGGAACTCGCCAGCCAGGACAAGGGCGACGCCATTGTCAGCGGAAGACAGGCAACCCGGGCAACAGGGCGAGGACCGGGGTTGTCGGCGTACTTCAAAACATCAGAATAAACCGCCCCTTTACCTGAAACCCGTAGGCCGGAAAAGCGAAGCGTCATCCGGCAAGGCGCCCCAAAGGGCGCCCGGTTACACATCTCTTGCAGAAGCCAGTTCCCCCCCTGTAGACTGAACAACCCAATCGACAGGAACCACCATGCAAGTATTCAGGCTCTCCAGCGAAGAAACCGCCGTCCGTCTCCCCTTCTTTTCGGCAAGCGTGGCTGCTGGTTTCCCCTCCCCGGCAGACGATTACATCGAATCCGGCCTGGACCTGAACGAGTACCTGGTCAAACACCCCAGCTCCACCTTCCTGGCCAGGGCCAGCGGTGATTCCATGATCCGTGCCGGCATCCTAGACGGCGCCTTGCTGGTGGTCGACAAATCCATAGAACCCAAAAACGGCAATATCGTCATCGCTGCCATCAACGGCGAACTCACCTGCAAGATCCTGGACGTAAAACACCAGATGCTACGCGCCGCCAATCCCAGCTACCCGTCCATTCCACTAAACGACGGCGACGACCTGCTGATTGAAGGGGTGGTCATCCACGCCATCAATCCCATGACTAACCTGACGTAAACCGTAAATCGCGTATTACCGTAGGTCGGCATAGGTCCAAAGAGCCGTTTGCCGACAATGCTTCTATAAATATTTCCACTTGAAAGCAGAATTTGACAGGACAGAAGGAACTCACAAGATGATGTGTCACCAAGCGACTTTCAGTTGGCAGTAGCGCCACCTGGAAACTGAATAGGGTTAAAACAAAGTCCTGAAATAAGCAATTGTCTTTTTCAGCCCCTCTTCCAGATTTACCGTAGGCTCCCAGTCCAACTTTTCCTTGGCCAGACTGATATCTGGCTGTCTCTGCATGGGATCATCAGAAGGTAGCGGTTTAAATACTAGCTCGGATGAAGAGCCGGTAAGTTTAATAACAAGATTGGCCAATTCGGATATAGAGAACTCACCTGGATTACCAAGATTCAACGGCCCTGTAAATTCAGCAGGGCTGTCCATCATCTTGAGAAAGCCATCTATCAGATCATCAACGTAACAAAATGAGCGGGTCTGCTCACCATCACCATAAATGGTTATGGGCTTACACTGTAAGGCCTGAACCACAAAGTTGGACACCACCCGGCCATCATTCGGGTGCATCCTGGGGCCATAGGTATTAAAAATACGACCTACCTTGATCTCGAGGTTATGCTGTCGATGGTAATCAAAAAACAGCGTTTCCGCGCAACGCTTGCCCTCATCGTAACAGGACCTGACGCCAACAGGGTTCACATGCCCCCAATAGCTTTCCTGCTGTGGATGCACTTCAGGATCACCATACACCTCACTGGTTGAGGCCTGAAAAATACGAGCCTTCACACGCTTGGCCAGCCCCAACATGTTAATAGCTCCATGTACTGAGGTTTTGGTCGTCTGCACAGGATCAAACTGATAATGCACCGGAGAAGCAGGGCAAGCCAGGTTATATATCTGGTCAACTTCTACATAAAGAGGAAAGGTGACATCGTGCCGCATCAGCTCAAACTGCGAGTTATCTAACAGGTGAGCAACATTATCCTTGGCACCTGAAAAGAAATTATCTATGCACAAAACATCATGCCCCTGCCCCAAAAGTCTTTCACACAGATGAGAGCCAAGAAACCCTGCTCCGCCTGTCACCATAACTCTCTTTCTACGGTTTTCCCACATTGCCATCACTGCTCCAACATTGACCATCAATATAATTTTTAATTATTGGGATATTTGGTGATGAAGTTCATGACAAACCTGGCCTGATCCATAGGTCGGATAAGCACAGCGTCATCCGGCATGACGATTTCAAGATCGTCCTATAAAGAACATAAGAACAGGTATCAATAAAATATCCCACGTCGTATTAAAGTCTGACGCCCATATCCGACCTACCTTACTGATTCCTGATATAGCCCATACCGGAAAACGGCCTTGCGGACCTCTTCCGACCTACTCTGGTTCTGGCCAGGTCGGTTTATGGCGTTTTTATGGAAAATTCGATTGATTTTCGTTTTTGTGCGGTGCAGTATAAGTCTATATTCACCACTACTGACTTTTCACTATGACCAAGTTCGAAAACTTCCTGATTAAGAACGGCAGCTATATCAATGGTAAATGGCACAACGAGGGTGAGAAGACCTTTGATGTGAAGAATCCCGCTGATGGGAGCAAGATCAAGACTCTGATCGATGCCAGTGACAAGGACCTGGATGATGCTATCCAGGCTGCCCGGGATGCCCTGCCCGCCTGGCGGGCCAAAACAGCTACTGAGCGTGCCAATATCCTGCGCAAGTGGTTTGACCTGATCATGAAGAACCAGGAAGAGTTGGCCCATATCATGACCATGGAACAGGGCAAGCCGCTGGCTGAAGCGCGCGGTGAGATTGCCTATGGCGCCTCTTACGTAGAGTGGTTTGCCGAGGAAGCCAAGCGTATCTATGGTGATACCATTCCTGGGCCGGCTTCCGATAAGCGCATCGTGGTCATCAAGCAGCCTGTAGGCGTTGTTGCTACCGTCACCCCCTGGAACTTCCCGAGTTCCATGATTACTCGCAAGGTAGCCCCTGCCCTGGCTGCTGGATGTACCGTGTTGAGCAAGCCAGCCAAGGAAACTCCGCTGTCTGCCATTGCCCTGGCGGTGCTGGCTGAAGAAGCCGGTATTCCAGCTGGTGTCTTCAATATGGTTATTACCACCCGCTCCCGCGAAGTGGGCGTCACCATTTGTGAAGATCCGCGTATCGACAAGATTTCTTTTACCGGCTCCACCGGGGTCGGTGCCAGGTTGCTTTCCCAATGCGGCGCTACTGTGAAAAAAGCCAGCATGGAACTGGGCGGCAATGCGCCCTTTATCGTATTTGATGATGCCGATCTCGATGCCGCCGTGGAAGGTGCCATTGCCTCAAAATACCGTAATGCCGGACAGACCTGTGTGTGTTCCAACCGTTTGTTGGTCCAGGAAGGTGTGCACGAGGAGTTTGCCGAAAAGCTCACCACCAAGGTGAAGGAACTGAAGCTGGGTAACGGCATGGACGATGGCGTGGATATTGGCCCCCTGGTGAATGTGCCGGCCCTGGAGACTGTCGACGGCCTGGTACAGGAAGCCATTGCCGATGGCGCCAAGCTGGTGACCGGCGGCAAGAAAAGTGACATGGGCACCTGTTTCTACGAACCCACGGTGCTGTCGAATGTAAATATGGATATGAAAGTGGCCTGGAAGGAAATCTTTGGCCCCGTGGCTCCACTGATCAAGTTTTCCACCGAGGAAGAAGCGATCAAGATTGCCAATGACACGATCTTTGGTCTGGCCTCCTATTTCTATACTCGTGACATCGGCCGCATCTGGCGTATGGCCGAAGCCCTGGAATACGGCATGGTAGGAATTAACGAAGGCATTATTTCCAATCCAATGGCACCGTTTGGTGGTGTGAAGCAATCCGGCCTGGGCCGCGAAGGATCCAAGTATGGGATTGAGGAGTACCTGGAGATTAAATACTTGTGTATGGGTGGGCTGGACAAGTAAAGGATTAATCGATCTGGTGTGGGTCGGCGTAGCGCACCGGGCCGTTTTCCGATTTTCGATAAAGCGATAAAGCGATAAAGCGATAAAGCGATAAAGCGATAAAGCGATAAAAGATTAGGTTTTTAGATAATACTCGTCAAATGAAATATTTAAACAAAGTAGAAAGTTTATGAGCGAAGAGCAAAACGGGGTTGAAGAAGGCGTTCGGGTTATCAAGAAGTATCCGAACCGTCGGATTTACGATACGCATACCAGCAAGTACATCAAGATTGATGATATCCGCGAGATGATTGTCGAGGGGATTCCTTTTGTGGTGCTGGACAGCAAGTCCGGGGATGACGTGACCCGTAGTGTGCTGTTACAACTCATTATTGAGCAGGAATCGGAAACCAACCCCCTGTTTACTACGGAAAACCTGAAGACCTTTATTCGCTACTATGGCCAGGTGCCGCACAAGCCATTTTCTGAATTCATGGACCAGAGCCTGTCTTTTTTCAAGCACCAGCAGGAGCAGTTCAGTGACAGCTTCTCCGACATGATGCAGAACAATCCCATGAAAGCGTTCACGGAAATGAGCAAGAAGAACATGGAGATGTGGCAGAAGATGTCCGATGGTTACTTTGGCAAAGACAAGAAAAAGTAGCCCTGATCAGTTACTTTGAAGACCGGCCTATACCATAGTAGGTCAGCCCCTTTTCCTTCATCAGGGCCGGATCATACATGTTCCGGCCATCAAACATCACCTTGTCCTTTACCAGGTCCCTGATTATTTCAAAATCCGGTGCCCGAAAATTTTGCCACTCTGTGCAGATTACCAGGGCATCGGCGCCACTCAGGGCATCTTCCTTGGTTTCCACCAGCCTCAGTTTCTTTTCGCCTTCATACAAACTGGCGATTTCTTCCATCGCTTCCGGGTCAAAGGCCCTGACCTGTGCGCCGGCTGCCCACAACTGCTCCATCAATACCCGGCTGCTGGCTTCCCGGACATCGTCAGTATTGGGCTTGAATGACAGTCCCCACAAAGCAAAGGTCTTGCCTTTTACACCGTCTTTGTAATGACTGTTGATATATTCAAACAACTTCAGTTTTTGCCGCTCATTGACTAACTCAACTGCATTGAGAATCGCCGGTTCGTAGTCATTCTGGCCAGCAGTATTGATCAGTGCCTTCACGTCCTTGGGAAAACAGGAGCCGCCATATCCACATCCCGGGTAGATAAACTGGAAACCAATGCGTGGATCCGAGCCTATTCCCTGGCGCACATGCTCAATATCTGCCCCTACCCGTTCAGCAATATTCGCCATTTCATTCATGAAACTGATCTTGGTGGCCAGCATGCAGTTGGCTGCATACTTTGTCATTTCGGCACTACGATTGTCCATCACGATGATCTTGTCATGGTTGCGATTAAAAGGTTGGTACAACTCACGCATGATCTTTTCTGCCTGTGGAGAATCCGTACCGACAATGATCCTGTCCGGCCGCTGGCAATCTTTGATGGCCGCACCTTCCTTCAGGAATTCAGGATTAGACACGACTGAAAACCCGATAGTGGTCCCGCGCTTTGCCAGTACAGCTTCAACAGTATCCCTGACATTGTCTGCAGTACCAACAGGCACGGTGGACTTGTCGACTATTACTTTTTCATTGTCCATGTGCTCTGCAATGGTTGTGGCTACAGCGAGTACATATTGGAGATCAGCAGAGCCGTCCTCTTCCGGTGGTGTGCCTACGGATATAAACTGAATATTGCCGAAAGCCACCCCTTTGCTGGCATCAGTTGTGAAGTTCAACCGACCTTCCTTGACTCCCTCAATGACCAGGTCTTCAAGGCCTGGCTCAAAGATAGGAATAATACCCTTATTCAGGTTACTGATTTTTTCTTCATTAATATCAACGCAACACACATCATGGCCGACATCAGCAAACACTGCTGCCTGGACGAGGCCGACATAACCTGTGCCAAAAATTGTGACTTTCATGCAAACTTTCCTTACAACAAACTCTAGTGTCTTTTTAGATTGGATTTAAAGTCCATGGTATTCCCGGTACCATGTTACCCATCTGTCTATGCCTTCTTCCAACGTGGTGTCAGGCCGGTACCCGGTTGCAGCTTCCAGTGCGCTGGTATCAGCACAGGTTTCCAGCATATCGCCGGGCTGCATGGGTAAAAATTCCTTTTGGGCTTGCTGGCCGAGCGCCTGCTCTATGATAGTGATATATCGCATGAGATTCTCGGGCCTGTTATTGCCGATATTGTAGATCCGGTAAGGCGCATTGCTACGCAAGTCTTCACGCTGCAATGGCTCGGGGCTTGTGTCCAGGACCTTGACTGTACCCGCTGTGATGTCATCAATATAGGTAAAATCCCTGGCCATTTCACCGTTATTAAATACCTGGATCGTGCGGCCTTCAACAATGGCACTGGTAAACAGCCAGGGCGACATATCGGGCCTGCCCCAGGGGCCATAGACAGTGAAATAACGCAGCCCGGTTGTGGGCAGGTCATACAGATAACTGTAGGTATGAGCCATTAATTCATTGGATTTTTTTGACGCGGCATAAAGGCTGACAGGATGATCCACGTTGTCTTCTGTTGAAAACGGAACTGACTTGTTCGCTCCGTAGACACTGGATGAGCTGGCATACACCAGGTGTTTGACCTTGTGATGCCGACAAGCCTCCAGGATATTACCAAAACCGACAATATTGGACTGGATGTAAGCGGAAGGGTTTTCCAGGGAGTACCTGACTCCGGCCTGGGCGGCCATATGAATGACCTTTTCCGGGTAGTGCCTGGAAAACACCGAGGTCACAAACTCTGTATCGGCAATATCCCCCTTGATGAAAGTAAATCCAGGGTAAGTCTCCAGGACTGCCAGCCTGGCCTGTTTAAGTGCCGGGTCATAATAATCATTCAGATTATCAATGCCGACGATACTATCGCCACGTTCCAGCAGGTTTCTGGCGACATGCATGCCGATAAATCCGGCTGCACCGGTTACTAATGCACCATCTTTACTATCCAATAGAACTCAGCGCTTAGTTTAACTGATGCTCACGGTATTAGGATTAAATTCATGAAAAAATAGTTTTATTAGCACAATAAAAAACCCCGGAATCAGGGGGGGGATGATTCCGGGGTTTGCTCCGCGGGGGACGGAGGTTAAAGAAGTACCATGTTTATAGACCTGTCTTCTTCGGTCTGCTTCTCCTAAAGCGGGGGAGCGCTTTAGGCAGTTTTCATGGCTTCAGTAGCAGCA
>Ga0181591_10005049_pt1 | contig 11453 bp, 2 predicted proteins | sample 071ome_33_FD_133757 | JGI IMG/M metagenome (GOLD analysis project Ga0181591, IMG submission 133757) | Coastal salt marsh microbial communities from the Groves Creek Marsh, Skidaway Island, Georgia - 071412AT metaG (megahit assembly) | ecosystem: Environmental > Aquatic > Marine > Intertidal zone...
CCACATAATGTACACACATTATCTTGATAATGTTCGCATTGCTCACAAATACTGAGCCTTGAAGATATTTCTTCTTCTGTACATAATTTAGGGTCTGACACATTTTGTTTTGTTGTGACTGTTTTTTCTTCTGTTGCTTTTTCATAGCTCTCATCTGCCAAAGAATCTATATCATCCTGTGCTGTCTGTCTTAAAACACTACGAGCCTGTGAAAAACAAAGGATATTTGCTTTAGGGTCTTCAAGAGACAAAACCAATCCGCATATTTTGCATTTATATACTTTTTTATGCTTATATATTTGTCCAGTTTCTTCAAATTCGCAATACATAGCTACTCCCAGTTTTGATCAGTTAAACGACTTAAAAATTTATGCGCTGTTCTTCTGTCTTGCTGACCCCAACACACCCAGTCAGATTCTGTACATATTGTTTGTTCATCGTCATGTTTATTATAACATTCAGAAGTATTGGAGCAAGATGCTGAGGCTAAAATAGGAGATGTTAAAAGATAGGTGTCTTTTACAGATATGGGGTCTCCATAAAAATTCGTCGCCAAAAACCTACTAGGAAATGGATTAGAAGGACAATTGCCAACATTATTGGTAGTATATACGTTGGGAGTATAATTATTATCTTGTGTCGGAGGTTCTTCAACGACTGTGCCTCCTTCCTGATTGCCCGTCAGATGATCATCTGGAGACAACGCTGTTCTATATGTGTACTGAATATATGCTACACTAAAATTAATAGTAAAATCACCTGGAATAACTCCAAAATCAGGATCGATTTTATATTTGGGTGTCGTTATAGACGAATCATAAAATTTTAGTTCACAGGAACCAGGAATCATTCCCTCAAAAATATCACTATTTGGAATTTCTGGCCTAACTCCGCATCCCCTGGTGCCCCCGCTATCAGATCCATCAAAATTGCTCCCAGCTATTTCTGCATACACATTATTGTATCTATCTCTTATTCCCTGCTTCCATATTTGCGCCCTAAGATTAGCTGTTGCTCCAGAAAAAGATAGCGGGGTATCATCGCTACATTGAATAGTACTATGATGACTCGGCCCATTTGTATACCAATAATTTTGATGATTTTTGCCTTCTATTAATATTTCTGGGTTATTACACTGTCTCCAAGGAAAAGTTCCGTCACATACAAGAAATCCATTTCCAGCAGTATTATAACAAGGCGGGAGAGCGCGACCAAAATCATCTGTACCATCGTATGGTCTTTTAGCTACATAAGACACATATTTCTCTCCTCCCTGAACATTACCCCAGCTAATTGTGCCTAGTACACAAACAGCAACCTGGTCAACAGTATTGTAAATAGATGTAGTAGATGTATCAATTCCTACTGCATTATCTCCAGCGCACGCTTCTCCACAGCTAGAGGATATATTTTCTGATACAGACCATGAGGTTGGTATGCTACCTATATTAATATCCGGACAACTAGAAAAACTAAATGAATTATCACATAAAATATTTTTCATTTCTTGTGATTGCACTACTTTACCAGTAAATGTATTATATGATGATTTGCTTGTCATGAGACTAACAGATAGTCTACTATTATTATAGTTAATAACCAAAAAGCTATAAGGACAATCAGGAGGATCATATTCATCTCCAATGTATGTTTTAATTTGCTTGAAAATACTATAATTAATAGTATCATTATCTCTAAGACTATATGCACAACACCCATCACATCCTTGACTTGCACCTGGTCTAGGGTCGTATGCTGCACACATTTCTACCCAGCAACCCTTGCCTATAAATGCGACAGGGTGACAATAATCTCCTGGCCAAGGAGGTTCTCTGTTGGGTGGGGGATCGTTAGCATTACTTACATCTATATCTATTGTTGTGTCTGTTGTTGTGCCTTCACCGGCTGCACATTTCCATCGATATGCATGACCTATCAACGTATATGGCGTAGAACATTGCTCAAAAGAATATTCAAAATTGACAGACTCTAAATATGCAGGAGGCTCAATTTCTGTACATAGTTCACAACTGTTGCAATCTGTTTGAGGGGGATCTATGCTACAATAACCGAATGTAAAGGGGTCACTACTTTTGGTTTCTTGCGCACATGGTGGGTCATAATCTGGAGGATCGCCTTGTATTTTATACCAATCTTCACCTACTCCTCCGTTAGCTGTCTGTTGCAAACCCAGAGGATTCTCAGCGCTACCAGCCTGAGTAATCGTGGGTCTAGAAGTAAATATTTTAGATGATAGGGCTTCAATAGTTACACTATCGTCGGGGGGGCTAGGTGCTGTTGGCGGTGGCTGGGATCCCAGCCATTTTTGTGTAATTAAAGTATTTACTATATAGTCTTTTTCAAAAATCTTTTCATCAAACTGCTCAGCTCCTGCTTGTCCAATAGCATGTATATCATCACCTACCTGAACTATACTTAGTGTAATATTTGCTCCATTAATAGTCATAGAAAAAGATTCACCGACCTGAGGCACAGCATCTATAGTAATAGTACCCTGCACACTAACGGCAGATGCTGCTGTGTCATAATCATAAATAATTTCATCATAGATACTAGCAGCAGTAATTTTTGGATCAGAAAAAGTGACTAAATCTTCTGCGGTAAGTGGTTTTTTATCCGAAAAAATTTGTTCTCGATTTACTACCTGTTTTTCTCCATATAAAATACGAAATAGCATCTCATTAGCATGTTGATCTAACGCCTGAACATTCGTAGACTGTGCCACATTTTCTCCAGCCAACATGGAATTTTGATATATATCAGTCATTTCGTTGTTATATGTAGGAATTGGCTGAACATCATTACAAGATATTTCAGATAAAGATTGATCACTCGATAATTCTGATCTTACAATTTCTATGTATCTATTGCTTCCTATAGGATTCCATAAACCAGCATTATACCCAATATATCCTTTAGTATCACTAGGTATAGAAGCATAATTAAGACTTCTAGGTGTCATAATTTCCCAAGAAGAACCCATTGTTGCGTCACCTACGCGACTCATAACACAAGTCCACGTAATTCCAGGTTGAGTAGAAAAAGCAATAGATGGCCCACAATCTGGCGGATCATCTTTATCTCCCCATACCGCAGTCCTCCAAAAAGAATTATTTCTGTCTATAGTACTGCGTGAACCATCAAGACTAATTTTATTGGATGAAGTATATGTTCGTTTGTCCGGAACAGGGTAAAAGATCTCTCTGAAAGAAGAACTATTCGATGCAGAAGGCTTAGAGTAACTAGTGGACTTTAACCAAAATAAAGGATTATCTATTCTTAATGTGTTAGAATACCAATTGTCTGGTGGATCAAATGCAGCTATTAGTGAATTTACATCGTCAATGACTATTCTATTATTAGAAGTTGGATCTATAGCAGTGTCTATGGGCGAAGCATTGCTAAACATAGAGCCAGCAAGGGTGTAGCCCGTAGCCGGAACAACTGAGGTGGGCGAACTCTTTTTAAAACTAACTTGCATCACCGGAATGTAATTTTGATAGTTTTCCACATTCTGTTCCCAAATATCATCATTATTTAAATTATATTTTTGTAATATGGCAAAATATGGTTCTAATATATTTTCATTAATATCTAAAGTAATATTAGCCATATCTCCTGTATTATATATTAGAGTATAGTATTCATCCTTATTATCGTTTAGTATATGTTTTAAAAATAAATTATCATAAATAGAATTAGGCACACTATCTACCTTAAAGTCCAAAACATGACTATTGCTAACAATAGATCCATCATACTCTACAACATCACCCCATTTACTAATATATCTTTCATTTCTAATCAAATAATCATTGTCGGTAGAAAAAATTTCGTCGTATTCAATAAATGCGTGTCTGTCTACAATACTAAGAAGATCTTGGTCTTTTTTAATTTTATAATAAAGCTCTATTACTGTAAATAATCTTATTTGTTTCGCCCCAGTATAATCACCGTCTGTAGGTTGGCCGTCTTCATCATAAAACTCTACGACTAATTTTTTATTGGTAACTATATTAGATAGCGGATTTCCAGTATTATTGCTGTTGTAAGTATTGACTCTATCATGGCATCCAACGCTTGATCCGTAAATATATCCATTAATAGCTATATTGTCATAATTAATATCTAAATTACTACGAATATTTAGTATGTCTTTATTATCTCCAACATAAAAATAATTTTTTAAATTATTTCTATTTGATCCTATATACAGAAAAAGTTCGCCTTGTCCATCATCTAAATGAATCAATGTCATTGGTCCTATAGCAGTGTCGGGGCTACTAACATATTCTTCTATTGTTCGCTCTGTTTTATTGATAATATTATTGGTTTGCCCTAAATAAAAGTAAAGCAAAGATCCTGGAAACTTCAATGTTTTTTCATCTATCACTCTAACATCAAAGAATCCTGGTTGAGACTTTGTGTTTAGTTGTAATGGTTTCTTCGTGATAAGTGGAACCAAAAACTCTATATTACTCAGATGTTTAGGACCGTATGCATAATCAAAATATCTAGCCCTACCGGGATATAGCTTATCGTGAAGTCGATATCCACCCTTATTATCAAAATTTGTGTAGTATAAGTTTGTGCCTCTTAATATATTTAATCTTAGTTCTTTTTGTTTTTTAAAACTTCCGATCTTATTAAGAACATTTTTAATAGAACTATTAAGTGTGCTATAAAGCATATTAGAAGGTTTATACTGTTGATTTTTAAGGACAGAAAGATAATCTATAGAACCATCATCAAGTATACTTTTATATTGACCTTGTTCTGGCGTATTTTTTAATCCTTCTGAAGGATCAAAATGAGAAGCTTTGTTGAACGCAGATAATCCGACGTTATTATCTTCTGTCTTATGTATTTTGAAGTTGAGATTATGTTTTCGTGGAACCTGAGAAAATGTAAGATTTACACTTGATATTTCGTCTCCGCGACCAGAAAAAATACCAGTAGCATTACTATAAGCGGAGCATGCATCGCCTTTTATTCCTAAACTTTCTTTTAAATTATTCAATAAGGCCGTTAAAAAAGGATTTTCAATTTCTATTGAAACATTAGGAGGCAGTGTTGCCCCAGCACCGAAAATAATTTTTCTTTGTTGATCATATAGATCTATGTCGTTGATTGTTACTTTATTTAAAAAACGTTTCCAGTCAGCATTAATTCTATAAGAAGGAACTGTGTCAAATTCACCAGCCCAATACTCAAATTCTGGTGGACCATTCCAGTCTATTGTTTCGCTAATAGTTAAATAAATATCAGAATGATAAGTACTAAAATTTATTAAAGATATATCATATTTGCTATAATTATAGTTTGTTAAAGAAACCGTATATTCTTGTTTACAAGCATAGGGATTTTCTGGATCAACATAAGATGTAATATCATCTAAGGTTGTACCAAATTCACCCGCTAGAGATGCAGGAATATCTACGCCATAAAGAGCTTTAACCTCAGCTTCATTTGCGTATCCGCCAAATCTTGATAATGGAATAGAATTTCTAGTTGATAAAGACGGACTATATAGGCTAGAACTACTATACTGATTAGTACTAGCATTACACACAGCTGCTCTTTCTGATGGAATATTTAAGCCTTTGCATTCACATATGCCTTGATCTATAGGGAATCTGCGACACCTACTACTAGTAGAACTAGATTGTAATTCTTCAACGGAAAGGCTGTATAATTTAATGCCAGCGTCTTGGGTGTCAAACGATATCTCTATACTACTAAAAGAATTGTTACTAATATTAGAGTCAAAAATTGTATATTTACCTTTACCCATACTGGGGGCATTAACAAATATTCCGCCCATTTTATGAAATGCAACTGAATCAATATGTGGATTAAAAGCCATCGCTTTATATCCCCTATATTCCCATAATGCATTATCTCCAATATTTCGTAATGGTCTTGTGCCGTCTGGTTGATCTGGCCCTTCACTATTATTTAAAAAATTCGCCAATAATCCATAGCAGAAGGTATCTGCATCGTTGGCCGCTTCGCACAAAGCTCCTTCGGCATTATTAACCAGATAAAAGGAAGAACTAGCACCACACTCATAACAATATCTTGCTGGACTGCTAGTATCAGAAATACGAGGATAAATATTGTTAAAGAATATCCCACCACTAGAAACAGGCAATTCCGCAAAAGAACTGTTATTCAGCAGTAGGTATCCATATTGCATATAGCTGGAATCTTCTGAACCACAAGTTTTATCATATCTATATTGTGAATCTAATGCAGATGAGACTGTCATACTTCCTGCTGTGATAGAAGGAGTATAGGTATAGTTGCGTCTGTAATTGGGTGTTGCTCCACAAGATGTTGCAGGACGGGCTGCAGCATTCGACCAGGTGGTTTTATTTTCTGGAATCACCATATCAAAATCAGAGGCCACATAAGCTGATCCAGCAGTTCTATTTATATCAAAAGTTATAGTCTCTGATGAATTAGGAGGTATCCAAATATAGCCACCGTATTTGTAATATAAATTATTAAAAAGATCATCATTGCTTTCTACATATCCCAAACCATTATATGAAGCATATCTAGTTCCTCTTAACAAATGTTTATTTAAAATGTCTATCTGATAGTAATCATTCAAAGAATATAGTTCTGGGCCAGCAGAATCTAACAAATCCACAGTATATCCATCGTACTGTGGGGATGTACACATTATTGTAGATAGCCTAAAAGCCTCGTCGTGTTCTAATCCTAGCTCAATATATTTTACGTATATTGTGTAAAATGTTGTATAGATATTTTCTGAGATATAAACAAATTCTGATTGATTTGGAACAATAGCTTGCAGAGTGCCATTATTTACTATCTTTAATCCAGAGGGACAATGCTTAATTTCGGTATTACTAGCTGCTGGATCAAATTCTTCTGGGGATATTTCTGGACCATCATTCTTAGCCCAAAAAACATCTCCACGAGAAATATATAAATCTACTCTTCTAATAGGTCGAGTATCATTAGTTCTATTAATATCAAAATATCTATACCACCCCATAATTCCACTAGTGTGAGTCCATTTCCAGTATGATCCTATTTTTTCTCCTCCAATAAAAATATTGTTATAGGTATTATTAGCAAAGCCATATGGCTTCGTAAATGCTCCAGTAGATGGTATATCTTTGGACGTACCCAAATTATCAAACACACTATATGCATCGATATATCCACTATATTTTGGATCAATGCTAGTTAAAATAAAATTGCCACAAGTTTTACTAATTAAATCAGATTTTTGATAAGACTGCTGATGCATATCTTCATTAAAATGTTGAGATGTAATCCCATTATATTCAATTTCTGATATAGTTTCTTTGATTTTCCAGTCTATGACAAATTTCGCATTAGTATCGATATTATTCATATCACACTTGATCATTTCCTCAAAGCCTAGTCCCGGATTGGAACAGGCAGGGAACTGTTTTAGGTGCTTAAAATCATAAAATCCAGAAATATAACCATGATGTAATAACGGCACCTTGGTAATAAAATCATCATTTTGCATTCTAACATCACAAGCACCATTGCAACAATTAGCACTAAACCCTCCAGCACCGACGCTAAAATCTGCTGAACTATTGCCATCAGAATCATAAAGATTCCATTCAGCAGTATGTGCTCCACAATATTCGCAATCTAAACTAGAAGCAGCACTATCTTGATAAAATCCCGCATTTAATGATTCGATTTGACTATCTTGACAATTGCATGGGCTGAAAGCGTCTAACTGCCCTAGTCCAGCTTCGACCAATGGATCTACGTGGTCTATATTGGTATTTGAAGGCGTAATAACTATAGGCTGCCAAATACCAGATAAGACAGGATTATAAGCAGATAATATCCGTCTTAACTTGGAAATATCCACGAACATCGTGGATCTATTAACATCAGATTCGAAGTTTTGAGAATAAATATTGCATTTTGACATGTTATTGACTATTGACTAGTGTCCATTTGCCTGCTATATAGTTAAAAATACCTTTATTACCAGCAATAGTATTTAGACTTAAAGGATTAACAAAGGTGGTTCCATCATATGTAGATATTACGCCATTTTTTGCATATGCGATTGTAAAAGTATTTTCTATGTCCGCAATAGAACTACTGCGTATAGTACCTACAGCAGTAAACGGCTGATTGTATATTGGTTCATAAAATCCATTTTGCTCATTATATTTACAATAAATAGGCGCTCCTCTGGGAGCTTTTAATAAACCAACTGGATCTTTAACATATACCACTCTTCTGTATCCATCTGGTAATAATTCTATAGAACTATCTGTGTCTTCTTCTATGACTCCTCTAACGGGATTCTGATTAGTTAGATCTGTTTCTATGGTTATCCAAACATTTTTATATTGTCCAGCCATTGTCCACATACCTGACTTTTCATCAAATCTTAAATCAATAGGCCCAACAGGCCAAGTTGTGGGAGTAGAGGCCCAACCTTTATAGAATGTTTTTTCTTTGTATGGCTTAGATAAGGTGCCATCTGGTTGTATTTCTTGGTTCTTATACATAGGCTTACCGTTGTATAAAACAGGAGTTCCATCGGCAGCATATTTATATTCACCAGATGAATTAGGAACAGGATAGCCCTCTGTATCATAGCCCCACCCATGAACCATTAGTGGTCCTCTTAAAGCAAAAAATCTTTGATTGTTTTCGTATTCCTTAGTACCATCTGATACTTCTCCCTTATATGAAGCATCGCTTGTGGTAGTTAAGCCATCTAATGCATATTGATTAGCAGATAAAAATATACTATGAGCACAAGAGTCTGTGGTTTGTTTAGCTTGATTGATATCAAAATCACCATTTGTTGTAACTATTGGATTCAGGGAAAACTTATTGATAATATTAGTTTCCAGCTTAAGATATTCATCTCTATCGTCTATAATTTCAAGATCAGTACCCTTACCAATAAGCGTAGGAGGCATAATATTTGAACTAGAAACTCTAGATGTTTTTAATTTTGCTTTATCAGCATCTGGTATACAAAAATTACATGGTTGACTATCAGTAGTCTTGATTTTGTCTCTTGGAGAGTGAGAGCTGATATTTGATTGTTGTCTATTGGGCCATGACCCAGCTGCGGGCAGGGGGTCTTTTGTGCCAGGATCACCCGCATCAATATCATCATATGTTGAATTAAGTCTACTGACTTTTTTAACATTTCCAGACCAAGACCCGGTACCTTTACACCATGGACATTTACTTCGAGTATAAGGAACAATAGGAAAAGTACCATGATACGGAACAGGATAAAAAGATACTGGAGAAAGCAAGCCGTCAAGACTCATCACAGAACTTTTAATGTAGTTGGGAGTAAATTGAGAAGCCTTGAATGCTGCGCTATCTTTATCGACTAATCCAACATGGGTCCAACTTCTCCATGAACTAGTTGAAAAAGTAAAGTTGGTAGGAGGCCGAAAGAAACTAGTAGGCTGTTGTAATTGGTCCGGAAGGTTTGCAAAATTATCTAATCCATATCTATATGGTAAAGTATTATTGTTGTTGCCTACTAATATAAAACTCATACTTTTTCCTTTGCTTTTCTTACATTAGATTTTTAATACTGTTTGGCCTAATCAGACTAAGTTGTTTCTGATATAAAGCTCTTAATGCTCTAGACATCATCATTTGATTTATAGTTAATTGTCTACTTACTCTTTGTATAAGATCTGCTTGTTGCTTATTGTAAAAGCCTAACTTCCTAGTGAAAGTTTTCATTTCATATTTTGTACTTAAGCTATCATCTCCGATATTCACACTAACACTACTAAGTATAGGTGCGTGATCTCCATTAAGTAATCTACTTCCAACATTAGAATTATTAAGCATTACACCCATTAGGCTAATACTTCCTTTTTCTAGTGTTTGTTGAAAATTATTATTCTCACCAGCTTTTAAAAGTGCCACGTTATCTAAAGCATGTATGCCACCAAATTCCCATGGTACTAAGTTATCATCAACAATCACATTTACGCCGCCAACTAAATTATTAACTTCTGCTCTAGCATCAATACCATTATTATTAACGCCTGGAAAAATATTTGTGCCAATAATACCAGGGTGAGAAGCCCAAGGTCCATAAGTCATCAAATTATTTTTAATAGGAATAGCAGCAAATGTTGGCATAGCAGCTTTAGGCGCAGCTGCCATTCCCGCCCAAGGTATCGGAACGCCCATAGCGGCCGATTCAAGGTTGCTCAATGTAAACTGTAATAAATTAGTATATTTAGCAAGATGATTATTTATCCTGTCTGTATGATCGTTACTGCCTTCGTCATCGCCCAGCAAAGCGTATGCAAAAAATTCTTCCAAAAAAGGAACACCCACACCAGCACTATCAACTGTTACAGCACTTGGGGTGTTTAAAACCATTCTAGGATAACCACCGATAAATATAAGATGAGGATTGCTAGTATTAGAAGGATTTTCCGCACTAGCAGATGCTTTTACATACAGCTTCCATTTCGCCGTATCATCTAGAGGATAACCAAAAGCGGTAAATACATTGCTTGGATATTGATCAGCAATGTTGGTACTTCCTACCCAATCAGGTAAATTAGCATTATAATAACTAGTATAAGGAAGTGTTATACAACTATCGCTTGGCAAATTATGTTGTAATGGAAAATACCAACCCTCACCTCTTTGGGATCTAAGTAAATTTATTCTTTTTTCCTCAAATGTAACAGGATCAAATATAAAATTTCCTTCCTGCCATAATTTTTGACTAGTATATTCAGCATTATTAGTAAAGCCTAATATAGGGCCTATTTTTCCTTGTTCATCCTGAAAAATTTGTGCCGCTGCACTCCCAATGGTCATAGTATCATCAATTATGTTGCCTAATTCTTCATATGCTCCATCCTGAGCATATTCGAAACTATATCTGGTTTTGCCGCCGGCTGTGGTAGTCCACGCAGCAGACGGTACCCTTACAGCATAAGATTTACCATAATATGTATCTGCCATACCTTTTAAAAATCCATGTATGCCTTTAAAAATGTTAGATATAGCGTGTACAAAAGCCATAGTTTCATCTGGATCAAACGTATTGTATCTTCTGCCCATATACATATAGTATGGTACATGATATCCGCAACCTGTCATCATATCCACAAACGCTGCATATTCCATTTTTTCAAAATATTGTGGCCCGTAACGAAAAGTAGCTCTAGCCAGACCACTACCATAGGCTCTTGTTATATAGTCATAAATAATTCTCGTAGTTGCAGTAGGATAGTTACGGACAGCTCGTTCCGTTAAATAGGAAACCCAACTATCATAAGGATCAGCTTGTTTACCCTCGGCATCTAAACCTCCTTGTGCATATCTTAATTCTGTTTCTGTAACTGTAAAAGTTCCGCCGCCAACACTACCACCAACAC
>Ga0181591_10005053_pt1 | contig 11452 bp, 16 predicted proteins | sample 071ome_33_FD_133757 | JGI IMG/M metagenome (GOLD analysis project Ga0181591, IMG submission 133757) | Coastal salt marsh microbial communities from the Groves Creek Marsh, Skidaway Island, Georgia - 071412AT metaG (megahit assembly) | ecosystem: Environmental > Aquatic > Marine > Intertidal...
AAGTTTCTAGCCATAGCTGCTTGTAAGACACCGTTAGCCAAAGTTGCTACGTTTCTCGAAGAAGCGTTAGCACTTTGAATATTACCAACGGTCTCCGTCATTAGCTGATTAGCAACGGCTTCTGGTAAATCTGCTGGCATGTTAGTACATCCACAATTAGAGGAAGAGGAAATCACTTTTTGATCTCACGGAACTGTAAACGCAAAGTGCCACCAATTGGCACCGTGTCTCTATCTACCTCTTTACCGTTTTCGTCCATTAAAGCAAGAGATATTGTTTGAGGATGCTGAGAAAAATAGTCTTTTATGGTATTTTCTACCTGCTCTAAGTCTATTTTACCTTCAACCTCCAATTTTAGCTTTTCTGCTACAAGAATAGCAATAGCATCCATGTCTTTTTCTGATAAACAGCAATCGTCCTTGGATCCACTTTCTGGAGGACAGATTTCTGGTGGGGTAACAGGAACCTCTGGCTCAATAATTATAGGCTTACAATAAGGCTTACAAACTTGAGTCAAAGTTTTGGCTAACCAAGGACCATCAACGTTACTAGCACAAGGTCTACCTGCCCCCCAACCTTGCACAGTTAGTTGTTTAGTCCCATAGTGTCCCCAATTAACCCCTACTAATGCCCCGTTATAACAATAGCCACTACCAGAGTCTCCGCTAACAGTGTATGCGTCTAAAGTGATAGGACTACTGTATTGTCTACCTAAGTTTTTACCTACAAAAACTCTTCTATCTTTGGAAGGGCTAACAGTCCCTGGTCCCCCAAAACTAATAACCTCTACCTCTGCTCCAACAGGAACTACAGAAGAGTAAATAGGTACTCCTACTTTACAAGAACTTTCCTGATTGATAAGAACTGCTACATCTGCATTAGCGTCCCACCAAACAACTTTAGCGTTTACCCTTTGATCATCCCAAGCAACAATCTCTACTACACGTCCCTCGTTGCCTTCAATAACGTGATGATTGGTAACAGCTACTACCAAGTTTTTATCGTTTTTGATAAAAATACCGCTACCGCAAGAGCGATTAGAGCAAGAAATTTGACAACCCGAGTAATGATGAGGAGAAGGTTTAGATAGCTTCCAAATCTTTTCTACATTTGCGGGTAAAAACCCCGTCTCAGTTACTGGGGCTGCAACTGGGACGAGGCGTGTTTGCGGTAGGCCTTGAGAACTCACCGGCCTAATGGAAAGAGCAAAACCTACCGCAAGTAAAACAGTTAAGCTTTTGCTCATAGCTTACTTTACTTCTTGATAAACGTGTTGTTGACGCAAAGGACCAAACAACCACCTCAAGATTGGACCCCTTCTAAGGACGTTGTCAGTCCTTTCATACTTGTAGGGAACCACTGTAACTTTCGGCACGTTTACAACTTTTGGTGGTACCAAACTAATTACCGGGAAAACCTGACGGGGTGTGTATGGCCTACAATTAGCACACTCCCCCGCTTGAGTTTCAACGGTAAAAACCGAAGCTACCAACAAAACCCCAACAGCCCAAAACTTCATCTCAATCCCTTTACTCTTGCGTAAAAACGTACAGCGGCCCAAACAATCCAACATTTCCAAAATGGGGCTTTGGGCTCACTATTAACCATCGTCTCATATAGTATAGCGTCTGCCAACCAACGACTGTAGCCGCTGTCGGTGTCTATGCTCTTATAAACATCTTCATTACAAAGATAGTCGTGGACTACAAAAGGTCCAGCAAAATAATCTAAATTGATTATTGGATAAGCCCAGCGTGGAATAGTGCCTAAATTAGAAACAAAACCAGCTGGAACTTTTAGGTAGCAATTAGGAGCAAGATGCACAAAAACGTCATCAACAACCTCCCAAAGAGTTCTACCCTCTGAATCTTTTGCTGGTAAAGGTTTTAACACTACGTCGATATGCATAAATCCCTCCTATTTTGAGGGTTTAGCGTGTCCGTTGATTACCATTAAATGACTAATGGAATCTTCGTCCCCCTCCCTCCAAATGTTTCCTAAGACTCTACCAAAAGTAAAAACATCTTTTACGTTTTGGGCATCGGTGGTAGGAATTTGGAGTACAACCCTGCTTCCTTCTGGAGAAAGAGTACACAAGGCATCCTTAGACTTTTTGCCTTCTTCAGTGTGTAACTCTGGAGCCCAGCAGTTTAGTAATCTAACTCTACAAGGAAGTACCAACTCTACGTCTAAGGTATCACCGTCTAACACTCGTTTAACGATAGCCCTGGCGGTTATACCAAGAGGAGGTTGAGACACTCTAAGCCTCTCTAATCAATTTGATAAGTTTAGCCTTTGTAGTTGCTCCAGATACTTCAATCCCGCCCTCTTTGGCGTAATTTTTTAGCTCGGTGTAGGTCATTTCATCCAGACCGTCAAGGTCTTGATCTACACTTTCTTTAGTTTCCACAACGTCATCTAGGGATTCAAACCTTGGACTTTGAGGATCATTTAGTTTAAGTAAATCCGAAGAGGTTTCAATAATATCGCCTTTGCGGTAAACTTTACCTGCTTCAGCGTGAACACCAGTCAAAAGTTTAAATTTGTAAGTATTAGTCATGATTTGTAATTAGCTCCAAAGGTAAAAGGAGGGGCCAGAAATACAATGTACCCCTGACCCCTCAACTGTGTACTACCAGAGTAGTAATTTAAATTAACTACGGAGTTGTTCCATGAACAATTCCAGTAACACCGTCCGAAGTCGATTTAATGCTTGGAACTTGGATAGCCATAACTTTAAAGTTTAGCTCCATTCCACCTTTAGACTCCCATTGAACGGTGGTTAGTTCCATACCGTTGATTGCTTCAACAACGTCCGAGGTCATTTGGACCAAGAGCAAAACGTCTCCACTCAAGTAATCCAAACGACGAACATCTTGAATGCCGTCAATTTGACGGAGTCGCTGTCGAACCGTTCCAGTGGGAGCGGCAAGACCGTTAGTGGTGGACCCAGTAATGTAGTCTCCGTCCAGCAAAGCATCGTATGCCGTGGAAACGTACATCATAAAGGGACCATAAAAGTTTTGAGCGTATGCAAGTTCTCGCATAGCCAAAACCTCGTCTACAAACGTATCGGGGGCAAACGATGCAGAGGGGGTCAAGTCCGTCTTGGTAATACGGTCAGGGAAGTTAGTCAAACCGTAAACCTTCGGTGCTCGTCCATACAACGATGCATTACCGTAAGTAACGCCTGCTTGATTACCGATGTAAATATTCTCGATAGTTTCAGCAACTCGTCGTGCAGCTTGCTCAGCCCGAACAAAACTAATCGGAGTTCCTTGAGTCTGAGAGGTAAGCAACCTTCGTCGACTGTAGGAAAACGATGAGTGAATAATCGGCAGAGGAACACCTTGGAGTTGATAATGAGATTCATCTCCTCGGCCTTCGTTCAAGCCTTCCATATCGACAATAGCTTCACCGTCATCGGTAACAGTTTCGTGTTCGATAACGCTAACAGACATGCCGTCAAAACCGCCAAAAGTATTAGCAGCCCGCAAGTCTCCATATGCCCTAAGCCTTGGACGGGCAGCTTGGATAATACGGTCGTCCATCATGATCCACTGGTCTTTCGACAAAGTGGTAGCATTAAAGACTGGACTAAAGACATCATTGGCAATAAGATCACGAATCAGCACAACCTGTTTTTCATTGATCCACTTAGTCGTACCGTCTTTGTTTTTGACGAAGTTATCTCCGTCACGTTGAGGAACACGACGGCCAGTTCGTACCGTACAAACCTTATTACCATTATGGTCATAGTAAGGACGAAGAAGGCCTGGATCAAACCGCATCTCAGCAAGAGCTGAACCTAGTTCGCCGCGACCTTCACCATTCATAATGAAGTCAGTATACATATCAAAGTCTCTCCTAAATAGTAAAGATCAAGACGATCTAAAGTTTCATAACGTGTACAAGAGTTCCAGCAGCAGGCGAAGCACCTACAGTAATAGTCTCCATGACCACGTAGCCCGTACCAGCTGCAGCAAACTGACCATTAACGCCAACTGGACCAACCACATCACCAATAGCTTGTGCACCGTCAGATGCAACAAACAAGGCATTTAGTTCATCTCCAGATTGAGGAGAGTAAACAAAGACGCGATCACCGACAGCATAACCGTCAGTAGCAGTAAGACCTTGAAGAAAGTCAATATCTGCAATACCAAAAGCTGCCGTGGTGTCTGCGTTTACTTGATGCCGCCCTCCAACTGGTTCTACAGCTGCGTCGATAGCAACTGCCGAGCCAGGAAGAATAGCCTCAGCGGCAATATACTCTTGCCGATTACCTTTAGCCTGAACAGTCAGGACAATGCTCTTACCTTTAGCCATGAGAAATATCTCCTAATGTTAACGTTTAGTTATCAGAACCAAAATTCATTACTGGTAACTCAAGAACGTCTGGGACGCTAGTAGTTTCATTACCAGTTACCTCAGCGTGACCGCCAAGACGAAGAGGTTTCTTCGGTTTTGGCTCTTCAGCGGGTTCGCTATTACCTAACAAAGATACAAGTTTTTGTAGCTCTTGAGGATCTTTGGAAGAAAGTTCCTCTTTGGTAAACTCGCATTTTTTATTCGAGACAATTTTGTCGATCAACACATCTTTTTGCTCTTTTAAAGTATTGCGAGCAAACTCCAGCTCTTTTTTAATTTCGTCTGGAAGAGCGGACTCATCAAACTCTTTAGGAGCAGCAGGCTCGACAACTTGCTCGTTAGCCACAGCCTCCGGAACCTTAACCTCTTCGACAGGCTCTTCTTCGTTGGCAACAGCTTCTTCCAAGTCTTTTTCTTCAGGAATAAGTCTATCTAGTTGTTCAATAGAAAACTTATTCAAAACTTCAATATCTTCTTCAGTAAATTGAGGCTCTTCATCACAGCCACAATTACCGATCAGATGATCATAAATTTCTTGACGTCGCTTTTGCGGTGACATCGGCATGGTCTATCTCCAATCTAAAGTAACTATACAGTAGGATCAAATAAAGCACGAACTTCCAAAGTTGCAGTGCCTGTATTAGTAACGTACAAAGCAGTAATGTCTGCCGAAAGAGGAATGGCTGGACTTCCTTGCATATTAGCACTCCAAAAAACAGGTACTCCGTCTGTAAGGTTAAATGTGTCATCTGGGGCACTAGAGCTGTTGGTTTCTACAGTCATGTCCCCTCCACTAGACCAAATGACAAAAGTCTTTAATTGGCTAATATCCATCTCGTAAGCAACTAATTGATCCGTTCCATTAGTAATGCTTTCGCTAATGTTTGCCTCTGCTCCAGAGGTTTGACTGTCGTTAAGACTGTAAGAAATATTTTCTTTGTTATTAACAATGTAAGAGGTAATTTGGCTAATTTTATGAGTAAACGGCATTTAACTCTCCAAAATTTTAATTAGTTGAGTAGCGGCAATCGCCCTCATTAGCGATTTTGCTAACTGGGGTACTAGACCACATTTTACAAGACCAATATCTTGCCTTCCATTTAGGCCCTGGGCTACTGCAATTATGTCTGGCTCTAAAACTTTTTCTACGGGCAGGATCGTCTCTTTTGATTTCCATGTTAGGATCTCCAAACCGCACCAAGACAACATTACCTTTGTCGTTTTTGGTGTAAACCGCAAATTTCTTGGGTCCACTTGGAGTTCTAAACGGTTTGTTTAACTTTCTACCTTTTGGTAACTTTTTGTTATCTATTAGTCTGTTGTTAATACCACAGCCGTCATAAATACTACAAGCCCCTTTTTCGTTCAATAGAACAGCTAAATGATCAGGTCTGAGGTTTTTAACCACCGCATCATAAGTCCTTCCTTTATGTTTTTTATTTCTGGCAGGAACTTGCTCGGTGTAAAGACCCGTCGAAAGTTCAATTTGTTGATTAGATAAAACCTTATCAATAACGCCTGGAGCTAAAGCATTTGTCCTATCTACGTCAAACCAAGCTTCACCGTCCAACTTACCTTTTTTACCAGAAGCGTTAAAGACAAAACCCAAACCAAACTTTTCTAATATCTTTGGATTTCGAGCAGAAACGTATTCGCCCTTTTCGTTTTTAGTGTGCCCTAAAGTCAAAGGCATCATATTCCAAGCTTCTACGTTTTTAAGCACCTCTTCTTTTGGATAATACAAAGGGCCTTGACTACCGTTCAAAACTCCAGGCACGAGCATTGAGGCAGGGGCAACTACATAATCTCTTCCACCCATTTTCTCACGCCTAGAGTTTGTAAACGTGAATTTGGTTGAGATTTCTTCGTAGTCTATCCCAGTAGTTGTATGTAAATTGTTAGTAAGACTCATAGTAGTAATTTAGCTGATTTGAATGAAATTCAATACGTTGACGCATAATTAACAACTAATTAACGAGAATTAGCTACTTAGAGATTGAGTTTAACAGTTTAACCTGTCTGTATCCAATTGTACGTCTAACCAACTCGCAGATCAAGGCTTCATCTATTGGTAACTGGCGTCGATACAGCAAAAGCTGGTACTTAAACGAAGCATAGGTAGGACAACTTGTAGATTCAAACAACTCTCTTTTCGGATGAAACTCTCCATCTTTTAAGACAGCCTTTAACTCGTTGGTTACAGATTTACACATATTCTAAAGATCGGCTAACTCAGAAAACTCTTCTAATGCTTCGTCAAATCGTAGATAATCTGCTGGAGTAGTGATGGGAGAAAAACTACACCTACAGTTAGTATGAATCGGTATAAGCGAGTATGCTTCCTGAAGAGGAATAATCACTTTATCGAAGGGCCTACATAAAGGACAAACTCTTGAGTCCCCTGCCGTACTGTACTCAACGTTTTCATTAGCAGTAAGAGTTTCTTGTAGCTCAGGTACAACTGTAACTTCCCTTACTTTCAATTGCTTTAAACCGTCTAACGTGCCGTACGCATTTGCTCGCACAACCTCTGTATTAGCAATACTAACCGCTCTTTTGAATGCCGTGTTAATGTGTTTATTTAAGTCTTGTAAAATTTTTGTTTTAGATAAAGAACTGACTAAACCTCTTGTAAAGTCCCCCATAACTTGAGTAACAAAATTATTGAGATCGTTTAAAAGGTATTCCTTAGTCATTAAGAAAATTTGAGAAAGGTTTTTGGAGTCATGAGCCAAATTAAGAAAAGTCATCCTAAAACCTTGACTTATACCCTCGCTCGTTGTAAGAAGATAAGCAGGTTTGGAGTAATTAAATGCTTTGTCTAACCCTTGTTTATACGAAAGCTCAAGGTATCTTTGGTACCAGTTTCCTTCTATAAACTTTTCAATGCTTTGCTGTAGATAACTCTTAAAATGTCCCACAACTACAGAGTTATCCCTAATTGTTACAAGATCGTATAAAGTTTCAAAATATTGCTCTACAGCATCGTTTAAATTGTTAAACCTGTTTTTTAGTTCACTCTTAAACTTGCGTCTAATTAGCACTGTTCGAGTAGGGTCCACTCTTTTCATAAGATTTACCCTTGAGTAGGAACATCGTTAGATTTGATAACCGTAACTTGCAACTCTTCAACCTCAGATAACACTAACCCAGTTCTTCTATAGTATTCTGTAGCTGGACTCCAAAAATGTTGAAAAATCTTACACATACATTTTATGCAAATTTGTGGAGGACATTTAATGTCGTCTCTAGCTAAATGTGGTTTCCAATGTAAAGCTTTTTCATAATTAAAAACAACTTGATCTTTTAGAGGTCTGTCTACTATATGACTATTGATCTCCAAAAACTTTCTTTTGGGTAGTTTGACCAACCTGGTCCTGTTTGCCCGCTCTTTTCTGTAGTAAGTCATCGTACTGATCCATAGTTGAAACTGTTGGAGACCTACCAATAACGTCTTTTTCTCCAGACGATTCTCTAACGTGATCTTCCGTATTTTTAAGAATCTCAGCTGCTTCTTTTTGAGAAAAGCCTAACACCTTTACTAGAAAGTCTGCGGGAGAGATCAAGAAATCTCCTGCACCGGAAACGTACTTGATAATTGCGTTTACTTGAGTCACAGCCCAAGTTGCTTTAGACTGTAGAGAAAGGGTGCTTAGGTCTGGCCATTTAACTTGAAAACCTTTTGTTGGTTCAGGCAAAACGCCAAGAGAAATTAACCTGTTTACAAAAGGTACAATAATTCTAGGGGTAATATGAGTGTACTGGCGCATACTCATTCTTTCATCCCAAGCTTCCTTATCTGTAGTGGAAGCTAACTCTCCTCTCTCAGATCCCATAAAAATTCTTACAGGACACCCTAGATAAGTGCAAATAGCAGCTATTCTTTGGTCAATGTGAGGCTTAGGATCTGTAATGGTACCGGCTATCGTTTTCCACGTTCCACCTACGGTTGCCATGTATCGGTCTAAAGTGTTTTTAGCTTTTTCAATCTCATCGGCTAACTCTTGTCTGTTAATAACTCCCTTGGCTCCAAGGTTAGGGTGAGTCTCAAAAGAAAGCCAAGGAAAGGCCATTCTCCAAAAACCTTCTCCGCTTGCTCCAAAAATCTTCCTAATATCTTGTAGGTCATTAACTACTGGTAACAAAGAGGGAACACCTACGTACTCGCTCGCAACCAAGTTATCGGCCAAGTGAATAACTCTGGACCAGTGAATATCTACTCGTTTGCTTTTGGATCCAATAGTTGTCCTATCATCTAAGTCCTGCGACTCTGTAATAGTAACTCGGTACATTCTAGGACGACCATACAAAGGTCCAGACTCATACCATTGCACAACCTCTGCCCGAGTTTGATCAAAACACCTTAGACCAATAAGTTTTAAACTACCATTGTAAGGTGTTCCAACGTTTCCAATAGGAATAAAGCTTCCATCTTCTTCCTCTTCAAAACCTGGAGCTGGATCTTTCCATTGGATTTTTTCTCCGTCTACGTCATCTAACTCTAAAAGCAATATTCCATATTGTCCAATGCGGCTTAATTTGTCTGCTCTTTTTAGATACTCCCAAACTACAGATCCAGAGTGATCAATAAACCAGTTTTCTTGACCCTCTGAAGCATAGTTTAAAGTTCTGTCTAAATCACTCCAAGCTTTTTCAAATGTAGTTTGCTCTAAATCATCTTCAGTTTCGTAAACGTAAGGATGTCTACGCCAAGACTCGTCTACTGGGATACTAACAACCCGAGTTGCTAGAGGAAACCTTTGGTAAAGATCAAAAAATACGTCTGGAGTTAAATCTGTAGTGTCTCTGTATCCACAGTCATTATACAAATCTCGTTTAGGATGAGATAGTTTTGAAAAAGCTTCTCTTCTTAAAAAATATTCATTGTGTACCAAATCCCTAATGGCTTCTCTTTCGCCCCAAGACAAACCATCTTTATCTGTCTCTTTATTCATTTTAGTGACCCTATAACAAGTTGGGAGGGTGTGTGTACTAATGCAAAAGTGGCTAAAGCCAAAGAGTCCGATTCATCGGGCGAGCTTCCCAATAATGACCTTAGAGTGGTCAATCCTTTATTTCCTGCCGAGTTATTACCACCTGGCTTTTCTTTGGGCGGTAAAAACATTCTTCCCTCTCCGTCGTATTGTAGAGGAATAGGAGTAAGCTGCCTATAGAGTTCTTTATACTTATCAGGAATAGCAAACACTTTTTGTCCTGAAGCAAGAGCTTTATCAAGGTTAAGCAAGTCTCTCAAATTACCGTACATTTGTGCCCTTCTGTTTTTGTAAGCGTACTTGCTTTCTGTTAACTCTTTCCTATCTTCTGGGTCTATCCAACCTGGTATTTGTTCTTCAACGTCTACAAGTTTAGGGCTTTCTCCAAATCCAATTGATCGAACATCCCAACCTGCGTCTCTTAGATAGTCGGCATGTTCTCTACCACCACCGCCTCTATCAAATAAAACGTCTTGGGGATCAACGCCGTACTTTTTTATCAATGCAATAGTTCTACCTTTAATGACTGCCGTGTTAGCAGTTCTTGTAGATATTTGATCTATAACTCCAAGTTTATCTACAATTGTCCATACGGTGTTATCGCCGCCTTCCGCAGTGTCAACTCCCATACAAACTCTTAAACCTCTTCTATCCAAACTAGAAATTTGTTTAGCAGCTTCTTTTGATGCTTCTAACCAAGGCTGAGGAAACAAACGTACCTCTTCGCCTTCGTAAAACTCTGCGTCGATACCAGCAGATTTTTTAACTGGGTCGTAAGTTTTACATCTAAAGCGGTAATCATCTATGTCCATACACCCAGGGACGATAATTCTTCTGCTTGGAGACTTGCCTAACTTTTCCTCTTGTAACGCTAATTGAATGTTAGGAGACCGGACAGCTGGGATCTTTAACACTTTAACGTCATAGTCTAAATGAGGGCTTTCACTTTTTAGATCACCTCCATAGACTAATCTTTTGAAGAAGTTTTCGCACGGAAAAGCGTTACCGATAATGAGTATTCTATGGGCCCAGGTGTCAACACCCATGTAGTTTTCGTCAGAGAATCCAGAAGCCTCGTCGATAATTGCGAGCACCGCAGGTTCCATGTTAGGTCCGTGGGGTAAGTGACGCCCCAACAAACCTTCGCCTTGTTGTACGACTCTACCAATACACTCAGATGTTCCATGGAGTGTTCCATCGGGAAGAACCTGTCTAAGATATAGGTGATTGACTTGGAAAGGTAATGGAATTTCTGCAGTTTGTATAAAGTTTCTAATTTCGCCCCATAAAACCCCTTGGAGTTGGGAACCGTCAACCGAAGAGGTTATAACCCTTGCTGGAACCCTGGAAGCAAAGAACCAAACTGCTGCTAAGCCAGCTACATAGTCTTTGCCAAGTTTATTACCTGCTACGCAAACAGTTACCTTGTTGTTTTGAATAGACCTAAGAATTTCAACTTGGTACTCGGTTAGAACAGATCCAGGCCAGAAGAGTTGATGAAAAAGAACTGGATCTTTTAATAACTGAGAGTTGTCTTGAGTAGCAAAGTCGATAGCCTCCATCAGTCTTGCCTTTCTTGATATCGGTCTATCGCTTTCGCCAATTCGTAAATGTCGTCCCATTGCACTAGACAGTTACCACTCAATGACTTTTTGATGTTGCGAACCAGATTCATTGAGGTTTGGAGTAGTTTCTCTGAACCAGCTTTTGTGACGACTAACATATCGGAAACATCTTGAAGTAACTTCTGCCTTGATTTTAATGCCTTGTGCAACGAATCTTCCTCGTCTTTAGGCATAACTTCTCGGACATGAATTCGTTGCGGATCGCCTTGCAAGTCATACGCCTGATTTGACCACAGATGCTCGTGATTGATGTAACCCTCTCTTGGTTTTATTCGCTTACTCATCGCTCGCCTTTGCCTTTCCACAAAAGTAATCCTTTGCCTCTTTCGGCAAAAAATGCCAAACAATCGAAGTTAAGCAGGAGCCATAATGCGTTACTTTTGCGTCAGACAGATCCTTGCCTATCCAATCCGATTTGCCTACCCGCTTTGCGATGTACCAGCCACATTCCGACCTCCAGCA
>Ga0181591_10005057_pt1 | contig 11449 bp, 12 predicted proteins | sample 071ome_33_FD_133757 | JGI IMG/M metagenome (GOLD analysis project Ga0181591, IMG submission 133757) | Coastal salt marsh microbial communities from the Groves Creek Marsh, Skidaway Island, Georgia - 071412AT metaG (megahit assembly) | ecosystem: Environmental > Aquatic > Marine > Intertidal...
AACCCAATCATTCTTCATTTCCTCAAATACTTTTGCAATTCCCTTATCAATACCAGTCTTTGGCATCCACCAAGATGTTATATACATGTCTGCCTCATTCCTCTTATCCATCTGTACGCTGTCTTTTGCAAGACCTGGTTTGATTTTCACATCATGCATACCAATCAAATTAAATTGACCTTGAATAATCTGAGCAATCTCTTTGATTGATGTAGATCGGAATGATGTAATGTGAAGGGGATCTTCTGGTTTGAAATCAGTATAATTATCCATGATTGTTTCAAGTGCTTCGCAGCAGTCTTCTGCATACAAGAACTGACGTTCTTCTGTTCCATCAGTCATCATCTCAAATTCACCCTCTTCAAATCCTCTGCGAATGAAGTCGGTAATAACATGAGACTTCTCATGATCTTTCTCAATACCATAAACATTCCAGAACTTAACAGTAAGACCCTTAAGTGTGGTGGTATAAAGTTCCCCAACACGCTTCATCACACCATATGGAGAGTAACTCATGTTACTCATCTGGGATGATGCAAAGACAAATCTCTTGTTATACTTTTCAAGCAAACCAAATGCGTTTGCCATGAGACGAGTATTGTTATCAATAAACTTAAATGTGTGTTGATACTTCTTGAGATAACGAGAACCACCAACATCAAATGCAAGGAAGAATACAAAATCTGCATCCTTAATTGCAAGATCGAGATTATCATTCGGAATTTGTGTGAGATCTTCACCAGGATCTCTAACAACATCAAACTCAGTTACTTCGTAATTCTTACCACGAAGATATTCTGTTAGGTAGGCACCAATCTGTCCACTAGATCCAAGAATAGTTACTTTCATTTTTTATATTTTGTTAGATAATTTTGATTTGAATAGTACTCTAATAATTTATCCTTGGTCATCGACTGTATTTTTTCCCACTCTTGCATATTAGATGTCATGTAGGGATTACTGAACCAAGAGTTTTCTCCTCTAGAATGTTCTAGATGATAGACATTATCATTTACTCTTCCAACATTATAACCTAACGTAGTATATCTGTAAAATCTTTCTTTGTCTTCTGGTGCATATGCTTTGAAGTTTTCATTCTCCATACCACCATCAATATATACCTGCCTATTAAAGAACTGAGCCCATCCAAAATCAGATGTATGCTTATTGGAATTGCTCTCTAGGTATTCATAATCCTTTGTCTCTAAAAAGTGAGAGACAACCTCATCAGTTGCTTTTACCTGATACTGATACATTCCTTGTCCATATGGATAGACAACATCATACTTGTGATCGATGATTGATTGGTATGCATCAAGATAAGAACTTATTGGAAGTAGGACATCACAATCATAATTAACTATAATCTCCGTGTCTGCTTCCATGATCATCTCATTCAGAACTCTTTGTCTATGAAACAAGGGAGCATCACTCTTTTCAAAGATATGATTAATATTTACTTCAACATCAAGAATGTCATTTAGAATTGGAAGTGCCTCTTGTTGAAAAACTGATTCGGAATCAACTTCTTTAATAATGATATTAGTATCAAAATTTTCTAGGAGAAATGCTGTTGTAGTGATGACATTTCTAAGTCTATCTGAAGATTCTATTCGTATTGGTATGATAAAAGTTGCTTTACTTAGGTCATTCATAGTTGTGTTTTGATCCATTCAAGAATATCAACTTTTGGTTTCCAAGTTAGTTCCGCCTTTGCTTTTCTAATATCAGCAAGCGTCTCCCTCATTTCACCAGGTCTACCAGACAAGTGAATTTGATTATCACTTATGGAATCGGCAATTTCTTGGATACTCCAGTTTTTACCATATCCAATATTGTAAACTTCACCCCAGTTATCAAGTTCTTCAAAACTGATTGCAGCATTAGCACTCACAACATCAGAGACATGAATAAAGTCTCTCTTCTGCAAACCATCACCAAAGATAGTAAGTGCTTCACCCTGTTTACGCATCTTCAAAAACTTACTGACTGCTGGTGCATAAGTTCCAACATGTCTTGCACGCTCCCCATAAACATTAGTATATCTAAAGGCAACGGTCTTAAGACCATACAAAGGGTAGTATGCTTTTACCAGTTGTTCACCAGATAGTTTACCAATAGCATATGCATTCAGAGGATCTTCACGCATCGTCTCAACGTTAGGAATAGGATTTCTATTTCCATAACATGCTGAGGTTGAAGAATAGATCAGTTTCTCCACTCCAGACAAACGTGCTGCCTCAAGGACATTAGCAGTACCCATAACCTGTGTGGAGATTGTGGGTAGTGGGTTGTCTACAGACGCTTGAACACTTGCCTTTGCGGCAAGATGGTAAACATAGTCTACTCCACGAAATAGTGGAGCAATATCAGCAAAGTTTCTGATATCTAATTTGTAATTGCGAGTATTGTTATTCCAGTAGTAATCATCATGTCCATCGGAACTTTCGTTATCGATAACGATTACTTCATGTCCTATGGATAAAAGTCTATCTACAAGATGAGAACCAATAAAACCAGCTCCACCAGTTACAAGTGATGTTTTCATAGTCTCTCAAAAATTCTATTTTTAAAATCTTCACCAACGTTTGGTGGTTCTGGAATGATCACTTTTGGTTTACATCCACCAAACCACCATGCAACCTCAGTAAATGTAGATGCATACGTACCTACAATTGTATCACATCTAGACAGTATCATCAAGTCGATGAATGCATCTACATTAGTTTGTACAGAAACATTATGTCCAGACTCTGCTAGATGTGGATGAGAGAACCTTTCTTGGTCATGAGTGATGATTCTATCTCCATATCTATCTTCAAAATGTTTTAGTACAGTATCATTATCACCACACAAGAATATTTTTTTACTGCTGTCTAATTGATCAATTGCCTGCTCGAATAATTGATTACTGTGCCACTTGTTTCTATCACAGTACCAAGACCTGATGTGAAGTCCGATTACACTCGACCAGTCCTGAGTAAATTCATCAACATAATTTAAGATCTCTTGATTTATCTTGAGTTTAGAAAAAACAGATCTGTACTTATCTACAAAGTACATGTTTGTCTTTTCATAAAGCAAGTCAATATACTTATAATCAACTAGATAATTTTTTTCATTTTCTTCGATAGAAAATCTCCAATGATCAAAATGAGGATTACTTTCGAGTTCTTCATCTGTTGCTAATTTAATATTATCAAAGATATAAGTATCAGCATCTTTGATAGTTCTTACCTCATCAAACTTTGAAAGGCACGATGCATATGTCTTAATTCTATTTGCAAGTCCAGGAGAACCAGTATTGATTGCAATTTTCACGATTGAATAACCTCCCAAGTTTCAGGAAAAAGATCTTTTGTACTAATGTGTTGAAGACCAGGACCATACCATTTGTCTGGTGCGATAATTCTTTTATCTGGGTTAGGAGAAAGATATGCACCCCACCAACTGAATGTACTGTTAGAAACTATGAAGTCATGACATTTAGAAATTAAACACAGATCAAAGTGAGACTTCTCAACTTTAGTTTCAATATCATTAAAGTAAAAATTATCTCCCCCGAACACATCTTGATTTTTACACAACTCCAAATTGTTTGAGCAGATGATATAAGGTCGATCTTTACCAAGCATTTCTATTGCACGCTCAAAGTAATTCCATGGTATGTTGCGATGATTCTGAGAGGCATTTGCATAATCAAAGTGATCATTATATTCTCTAACACAGATTGATACTGGGTTATCCTTTAGTAAATCACCATATTTTTCATCAACCTCATCAATAATGTTTTCCTTAAATCGGAAATCCCATCTCAAAAGTCTTTGTGCATCTTTGAAATACTTTTCACTTTGAAAATATCCACTCAGGGTTGCGTGGTTGGGACATTCATTATAAAGTTCTTCACAGAACTCATGAGACTCGTGTAGTTCTACTTCATCACCATCAATATATCCATATCTATTTCCACAGTGAAGCATCTCAAAACACTTACTCAGTTCCTGATGCTCTGGAATTCTAAAATCAAATCCACGTTTCTTCGCAATACCAACAAGAGCAGCATACTGGAAAAGTTGATTTCCAATCCTACCGTTCTTGCCAAGGTTATTCATTCCTATGGTCACAATATAATCTCCTTATTTTGATCAGCAAGCGTTGTATCTATTATATCACCAACGTCAAGAGAATAGAAAGTGTGCCATCCTCTGGCATTTGGTGCATACCAACTATTCAATCCACCCCTGGTCATCTTTACTTTTTCCCAGAACTCTCTGGATTGAATCTGATAATGATTAATTAGAATCTCTGGATCATCTGGTCTACCAACGAAAGACAGATTGATGGATGGACCATTAGTTGCAATATCATGAATGTTAAAGGACCTCACACCAAACTTTGTATTTGCTATTGACTTATGTGCCCACAGGTTAAACCATTCTGGTTCTTCCTGACCATTAACTGCAGCATGTGATCTGTGTGTCATCCACACTCGTTCACCAAATTCTGCTCTCTTGGTAAAGTTTTTAACAATACCCTTTGGTTGTTTCAAAAGATCACTAGAGTTGAACCATACCCAATTCGAAACAACAGTTCCATAGTCTTCATACTTTCTAAAAATTTCTTTTAGATCTAAACACTTTGGACTGTAAATAAATTCATCAAGATCAATCTGTGCAATCCACTGCGTCTCTTTACATACTGGAAGAAAATATTTGTTATTCAAATCTACTTGGCGACCAACATATCTTTCAGAAACATCATTCTGAAATAGGGTTACAAAACCTTCATCGATAAATGGTTGTACAACTGGGAGATAATCGTCATCACTAAAATCATTCACCAAGTAGATGTGATCCACACCATGATGTTTATAGTGAAGAATCCATTCTCTAAGATTCCAACTTTCGTTCTTAAAAATTGCCGCGATTGACAGATAGTACTTCATAGTGTTATGCCGTGTTTTTTTCTACAGTATTCAAATTCTTTTTGAACTTCTATATCACTTGTTGTTGATGATAATGCATCTTTATTAACTCTTTGAGTAATAAGACAATCGTTTAAGTATATACAATCTCCATATTTTTTTCTCAGTTGATAATAAAAATCAATATCCATAAGCATACATGTGTTAGGATCCCACCTAACATTCATATTATCATTTCTGTATGATATTACAGAAACACCACTCATAGTATTGTTTCCTCTTGCCCTTAACATATTATCATTCCATCTTGGCATCAGATAAGTATCAAATGTTTTACCATCGTCTCTGGTGTGATTAGTTCCACAAACTAACCACATTTTATCTGATTTTGAAAACGCATCATAGGTTAACTCTAATGCATTCTCGGTAAAGAAATAATCATCCATATACATCATCTTAACAATTTCACCAGTTGCCATATCCATGGCAACGTTTTTGTTTATTGATGCATTACCTCTTCCTATTTCATTTCTTTTGTAAATGATATTAAGGTCAAAGATATTATCTTCGCAAAATGTTTGTATGGAATTATCAATACTGTGATCAGTTATGACAACTTCTACTTCTTTAATGGTTTGGCGTGAGATAGTTCTGAACATATCAGAAAGGTATCTGACGCCTTTGCCATTATATTCATAACAAGGAATAACAACAGATACCTTCATTTCCAGACTTTAGCACCACCGTTTATACCATCTTCATAGATTTCAAAACGATATCCATGTTTGTCTAACCATTCGCGGAATGCCTTTCTTTCATGATGATCATAGTCTGGTTCATGACCATGCCAATCATCAAAACGAAAATACAGTTGATCCCACTCACACTTATCAATAAATTTAAATGCTGAGACTGTTGGTTCATAGATGTCAAGATCGATGTGAACAGCACCAATCTTACCAATACCATAATCGGATGGATCTTTATCAACCATATCATGAACATCTTCAACGAAGATTTTGATATTGGGTGATACGGAACATTTTCTTCTTACATCATCAACAGTCTTTGGAATCCACACATACTGAGGATCTCCAATTCTAAAGGCACCCTCAGACCATCCAGCATATGATGGAGTTGGTTGCTTGGTGACTTCCAATCCTTTAAAGTGATCAAATCCAAATACTTTACGAGATGGATTGTTTTGTCCGATAGGAAGAATTGTCCCACCAGAACATACACCAAATTCAAGAATGTCTCCTTCTCCGGCAAGTTCTTTAATTCTTTCGGCAAAGGTTACATGATTTAAAGTATACGATGCCGTATTTCTATCTGTCCTCCTTGGTCCTTCAGGAAAGACATTATCCACTTCAACAAATGTTGGAGGATTATAAGTCATTTGTTTCTCCTTAAATTACAACTATTATCCCACCGTCACACCAGGAGGTAGGTTTCTATGGTATCCAAAAGGAAGAATACCTTGATTCTCTGGAACGGGAGATTCATAAGAAAAATACTTTGCAAGTTCTAATGGTGCAATTTTGCAACCCTGCTCTTCAAAGATGTGTTTATTATGAACACAGATGTTCCCATCCTCATTTGTATTTACACACCCAAACATTCTGTAAAAATCAGAATTGTTTGCAACATGAAATGGAACATCAACCTTTGTAGGGACCTCCATTAGTTTCTTGGAACGTAGAGAAAATCCACCATTACCAACTCTCACATGCTCATCAAAAGGAGTTACATATGCCCTATCTCTATATGGCCAAGGAGCACCAATATAATCATAATCTAAAAACTCATCAGTCCAAGCATCTGGATTGAGAATGAAGGCATGGTCTTGAACAATAAGAGCAAACTCCATATTAATGTGTTTGTACATGTGGTACAGAATGTACTCGTTGTACTCATCAATATTTGTTAATGGATTAACTTGCTCCTCAACTATGATTCCATCTTGTCCTAACTCATCCTTATATTTTTCAACATAGTCTTTTGTTGTGACTAACTTCACCTCACCAAAAGAAGCAGCATCCATACAGGTATAGATGCTCTTAATTGTGTTATCAATACGATCGGTATTGTCGATGGCAAAACAAGTTATTCTTGAGAGATCAAGCTTCATACTTTTCAATAACCTCTCCAATATAGTTAAGCATGTCCTTGTTAATGGTTGGAGAGCAACCAAGGAAGAATACTTTATTCAATACCTGATTTGCTTCTGGATACTTAGATGCATCATCAAGATGAACATATCCTGGATGTAGGAGAATGTTACCAGCAAAGTAGTTCCGTGTCTGAACTTTATTCTGCTCAAAGTGTCGAACAAGAGAGTGCTTCAGTTTAGATGAATCGCATACAATAGGAACACCAAACCAACTAGTTTCTGAGTCTTCACGCTCATTCACTACACGAACACCGTCGATGGTTTCAAGCATCTCTTGAATTCTCTTTTTATTCTCACGACGAATGTCATGAATCCTTTCAAACTTCAACAGTTGGACAGACCCAACTGCACCCTGCATATCAAGTGGTTTCAGGTTATATCCCATTTGACCAAAGACATACTTATGATCAACGATGTCATCATATCCTTCCAACCAACGATCAAATCTACGACCACAGACACCATTAGGAAGCAAGTTTTGTTGACCGACACAATAGCATCCACGACCCCACCAAGCAAAACTGCGAGCAAGATCTACAATCTCTTTAACATTGGATGAAACCATTCCACCCTCAATTGTGCAAATATGGTGTGCAGGGTAGAAAGAGCAAGATGCTGCAATAGCATTATCTGTAAGATAATTGCCCTTGTACTTGCTACCAAGACTGTCGCAGTTGTCTGCAATAATATGAAGATTCTTCGATTTACATAGATCTACAAGACGATCCATATCGTATGCATTACCAAGAACAGGTGAAGAAAATACTGCTTTAGTCTTAGAAGTAATCTTTTGTTCAACCTGATTCAGATCCCAATTAAGATCATCCCAAGTGATATCCACAAATACGGGTTTCAATCCGTTTTGGACTAGAGGTGCAATAGTGGTGGCAAATCCACAGGCACAAACAATAATTTCATCCCCATCCTGCCATCCAAAGTATTTCTTCAGAGCAGCAATCATAACCAAGTTCGCAGAAGAACCTGAGTTAACCATCACAGAATATCCAAAACCAAACTTATTGGAGAACTCTTTTTCAAACTTATTAACCTTTTCACCAGAAGACAACCACTTACCCTTTAGGACTGCATAGATAAGTTCTTGTGCTTCCAGGTCATCCCAATAAGGACCAGAGTAATAAACGTTATCTCGACCTGCTACAAAATCTTTCTTGTTGGCAATAAAAGGAAAAATGTTATCATCCATATCTTTTGCAGACTGGATAAAACTTTCAATTAGTTGATACATTACTTACAATTATCTAATGGTACTATAGTATGGATTGGAGTTTTTGTAAAGATCATATTCCTGCTGACAGTCAGATCCCGAGAATAGATTGCCATTTAAATCTAGGTAGTCCCACTCAGGAACAATCATATCATCTCCTCTCCACCATCCGTCAGAGGTTTTGTAATCAAACCAATACTTTGGTGCGATTACTTTTTTTACCAATACACTTGTCCAAACTGGCCAAAAAGAAAATGTTGATGCTGACATGATTATATTTTTTGCGTTATGCAAGATAGAATAATCAACACCAATATTACCACCCCTGTACTTAAAGAATCCAGTTCCCTGTTCGATGTCTTCCTGTTCTGCCAAAGTTGTTGCCCCAACAACCTCTGCCCAGGGAATAAACTTGGTGGCGTTTTCTGGATCATCAGTTACAACAACAAACTTCATGTTTGGATTATACTCCAACATCTTATCTCTTGCTGCAGAATAGTATTCTTTCGGACACCAAGATGCTGTAATAAGATACTCACCACCCCTAAAGTGAATTACACAAATATCATCAGCAGAATATTCCGTGACGTTTACGTTGTGCGATAACCACTTTCTAATATCATCTTTTCTATCGTTTATATACCCTAAACATTGGAAAAGACCATCAATCTTTGAGTTGTCTGGAAGATTGTTCCACAGACTATTATCAAAGAAAATACCACTATGACCACACTGCGGTAAAGGATCATTCCTCTCTCTGATATAGTTAGTGACTCCGACTGGCAAAGATTCTGGTGGTTGCCCCTCTCTTGGAGTATTGCCACCAACAACTTCTTCGCCAAAATCAAAGTCGGGCATAAACTTTCTTGCCTTGAATGGTGTTGTCTTTTTTACACCCCACTTATATCCATACCTTTCGGCAAGGATACGAGAAACAATCAGATTCCATATCTGGTTTCCCAGTCCAGATCCTCTATAAATTTCAGTTACAATCATTTGATCAAATAAGAGTACTTGTCTTTATTTTCAATTAGATAAGAAGGAAATCTATCCTCATCAAAATGCACTACACAGTAAGATGCGTTGTCCTGCCCAAGTGGAGATCTACCATCTTCAATCCTTTTCTCCAACTGACTGATTAGATTTTCATTATTGAGTTCAGTATGTGCAGAGGACTTGATTTTTTTCAAAACCCTATCCTGCATTGTTCCAACTTCACAACTACCAACCGTGCTCCAGTGCCATCCTCCAGGATAAATTCTAAGGTTATTTTCCTTAGGAAGTTCACGCCTCATGTCAGTCATCGTATACTTTTTGAGGGTTTCAAAATCACACATCTTGGTTCCAATCCATCTTGGACCTTCACCATCATAGTTAAAATCTTTTGTTTGAGAGTGAATTGTACCAGAAGTTTCAAACCAATTCAGACATGCCTGGAAATTGTCCTGAGCAAAGTTATATACCGTACCCTTTTCATAGAAAGTAGAGATGTCTTGAATTACTTCTGGATTGGGAACTTCATCAAGGTCACTCCAAATAATAATATCATCATCTTCACAGTGTTGTTCTAAAACTGCTTTAATGCTGTCCTTATAGAAAGTATCTCTCATGAAAGATTCTTTCTTTACACTATAACGTTTTCCTTGTTCTGCCAACTGATCTTCTGTTGGTTCTTGAATCTCTGTATAGATGATTTTATCTTTAAACTTTTCAAACCTTTCTTGATTGTTTTTAAAGTATAGTTCTTTATCAACTCCAGAAAAAGTTTTTACACCTTCACTAAAAACAAAATAATCAACATAAGGATCCAGAAGATTCATACGTATCTCCAAAAGATCTAATTCATAACCAAACAGAAACACATCAAAGATTTTCATTATGCTTTGCCCAAACTTTTACTATAAATTTTTTCGGAAATATTTTTTCTGATTGCTACAAAGTTACTACCATAGTTTAGCATCCCAGTTAGATAATTAAATAAATCTTCCGAAAGAGGAGTTAAGATGTCCATGTCAGCACTGTACCAAGGGTGCCTTGGTTCAACTCTCTGAACATACATATCGAATTCGTCTTTATCAAACCAATCGATAAGAGTTCTTGGAGTGATGCCTCTATCTAAGATACACAGACCAACTTCAAATTGAATGATATTACAAGTATCTTTGATGATATCAGATCCACCTTCCAATACATCTATTTCCATACCCTCAATATCAATTTTAAGAAAATCAATATTACTAATATCCTTTTCTTTACAGTAACTTGAAATTGTCCTTATTGGGAAAGACTTATCACCTTTTACCGAAAGTGTATTGTGAGTTCTAAAGACAAAAGATTGGGTGTTTGGATAATATTCCATGACACCTTCTTCCTTTCCCAATCCAAAACTATTCAGATAAATTGTATTCTCAACATCATCTGATGGATTTAGTTGTTCGATTTGCTTCCTGCAGTTCTCTATAAACTCAGGTACTGGTTCAAAAAGATGAAATTCTCTAGAAGTATCATAAGAATTTTTTATGTAATCAATATCATCTCTAGATCCGACATCAAAAATAATTTTAACGTCGTCCTTTATCAAGTTGAAAAAATCAACTTCCGTCTTTGGAAAAACATCAAATGGCATAATTCAACCTTCAATCTGACTCTTAATCCACAGGTAAGTTTTACCAATACCCTCCTCAAGGGTCTGAGAGTAATCCCAACCAAGTTCTTTACGAATAACATCGTTATTGGAATTACGTCCACGAACACCCAAAGGTCCGTCGATGTGATTCTTTTCTACGACCTTACCTGCAACTTTAGCGGCAGTATCCACTAGTTGATTGATGGTTACCATCTCCTCAGACCCAATATTCACGGGTCCCATGAACTCACTATCCATCAGTCTCCTAGTTGCTTCGATACATTCATCAATGAACAAGAAGGAACGAGTCTGTAAGCCATCTCCCCACACCTCGATGGATCCACCTTGCTCTGGGAGAAGAGCAACTTTGCGACAGATTGCAGCTGGTGCCTTCTCTCTTCCACCGTCCCACGTGCCTTCGGGACCAAAGATATTGTGATATCTGGCAACACGAACAGGAATACCATAATTCCTATTGTATGCAAAGTAAAGTCGCTCAGA